>TARA_R110002074_G_scaffold66983_9_pt1 | contig 12740 bp, 13 predicted proteins | sample TARA_R110002074 | Tara Oceans TARA_R110002074 (sample SAMEA4397215) | marine metagenome | biome: Polar Biome; feature: [MIX] marine epipelagic wind mixed layer (ENVO:01000061); material: water (ENVO:00002006), including particulate matter (ENVO:01000060) such as... | depth 10-100 m
AATGATGACGTAATAGACTATATCGAAGCCTATGGCTACGATATTTACGATAACCGTGTTGCCTTTCGCCGTGATTTAAATGCTGATCAGCAGTGGGATTATATTATTCACTATCGCTTCGATATTCATGGCAATAGAATAGAAATAAACGAAGATTCAGATGGCAATGGTGTTATTGATATGCAATGGCAGGCAGAACTGCAAGAAGTTTCTATTGAGTCTGATTGGGATGCAGTTTTAACCGATCTTTAGGGTGGTAAGAGTCAATGGTTGAAATACTTAAGCTAAGATTGAAACAACCGCCCAAGTAGCACAGGCACAGCGGTTTCAACACGTAAAATCCTAGTGCCTAAATGCACCGTTTCGAAACCGACCTCTTCAAGTTTATCGACTTCATAAGGCGTAAACCCGCCTTCTGGACCTATGACTAATGTGGTTTGAGCTTGAATGTCGGCTGGGCATGCTTTTTCAGTGATAGGGTGAGCTAGTAGTTTAAGTGAGCCTTCGCTTATGGTGGCTAATTCATCTTCTACAAAAGGTTTAAATAACTTGCGTAAATGAATTTTTGGCATGACCGTATCTTTGGCTTGCTCTAAACCTAAGATACAATTTTCTAGTAACTTCTCGTCGTTAAGCCAAGGTGTTTGCCAAAAACTTTTTTCCACTTTCCATGAATTAATAAAATATAGTTCTTTCACGCCCATGGTAGTCGCAGTTTGAATGATGCGTTTAAGCATCTTTGGGCGTGGCAGGCCAATGATTAAGGTTAGGGGAAGTGCTGGTGGCGGTTTGGAAATCCATTCTACTTCTATTTTTGCGCTATCTTGATGAAGCTCTACAATCCTGGCGCGGCCTATTTTATTATTGAGAAAGCCCACAGTTAAGGCACTGCCTACCCCCACATTTAACGTTTCATGCATATGCTTTAGTTGTCTTCCTGAAATCTGAGCAAGATTTTCACTGAGCATGTTTTCAGTTTGGAGTAGAAGAAGGTTCATTTTCTGGGTCTTTATCAATAGTAATGAGGTAGCTTAATTTTCTTCTGAAGCCGTGTTGCTCTTTTTTATAAGGCCCGAAAAAATAATGCCCATTTCAAATAATAACCACATTGGAATGGCTAATAATAACTGAGATATGACGTCTGGTGGTGTTAACAGCATGCCGATCACAAAACACCCGACGATGACATATGGCCTTTTTTCACGGAGGTTTTCTGTGGTGGTGATACCGGCTGTCACCAGTAGAATAGTGGCAATAGGGATTTCAAAGGCTAAGCCAAAAGCAAAGAAAAGTTTTAGGACAAAGTCAAGGTAGCGACTTATGTCGGTCATAATAGCTACGCCTTCAGGCCCAGTGCTGGTAAAAAAACCAAAAACCAAAGGGAAAACCACAAAGTAAGAGAAGGCCATACCCAAGTAAAATAATACAATGCTTGAAAGTAATAAGGGGATGGCTATGCGCTTTTCTTTTGCATATAAAGCCGGAGCGATAAAGCTCCATATATGGTAGAGCATGTAGGGCATGCCGATAAAAACAGAGGTCATTAAGGTTAGCTTAAAAGGAGTAAGAAAAGGTGAAGCCACATCAGTTGCGATCATGGTGCTGCCTTCTGGTAGAAATACCCGCAGCGGTTCCGAGATAAGGTTATATAAATCGTTTGAAAACCAATAAAGACTCATGAAAATTAAAATCACACAGACAACAGACTTTAAGAGTCGGCCTCTTAGTTCGACAAGATGGGCAATAAGGGGTTGGGCTTTATCTGTCATGATACGGCTATTTTTTGTGAGAGTGAGTGTCAGGAGCGGTAATAGGTTTTGAGTCGGTTTTCAGCTTTTCGGTATTTGTCTTTATATTGTCTGATCGATTGTCTGAATTAATGCCTGAAAGCGCTGTATTTGAATCAGCGTCATTACGTGGGAGTGGCTCAAACTCTTCCCCATGATGCTTAGGTGGTTCATGTTGAAGGTGGTATTCTGAGTCCTGCTCTGCCTCTTGAAGCGCGTTTGCGACGGTTTCTTGTATTTGCTTAACATCAGTATTGATGTCCAGACTTTCACCTTGTTTCTTTAACTGAGCTTTCAGTTCTTCAATTTCAATTTCTTTATCAATTTCCTGGGTAAACTGGCTGACCATGCGTTTGGCGCGGCCAAGCCAATGGCCAAGTGTTCTTGCCGCTACGGGTAAGCGTTCCGGGCCTAATATAATTAAGCCGATGATACCGACTAGTACGAGTTCTAAAAAACCAATATCGAACATGTTCTCTCACATGACCATGACAAGACTAAAATGCTAAAAACTTTTAAATGATAAGGCTTACTGACTCTTATCTTTTTCTTTAGTCGCGTCAACTTTTTCGGCTTTACCTTCGATGATGTTATCGACACTTTTTTCCATGGTATTTTTGTCTTCAGGTTTATCTTCATCTTTTAAGGCTTTTTTAAAGCCTTTGACAGCACCACCTAAATCACCGCCCATATTGCGTAGCTTCTTTGTGCCAAAAATTAGCGCCACAATGAGTAGGATAATGAGTAATTGCATTGGACTAATGCCCATAATGTTCTCCAAAAATAAAGTTACTTAGACCGTGAAGCTTTCTCTTCTAGGCCAGATAGATTAAATCTTCGTTTTAGTTCATTGAGTATATCATCTGCTTCCAAATCTAAATGCGAAAGCATAACCAAGCTGTGAAACCATAAGTCTGCGGTTTCGTAGATGAGCTCTTTTTTTGTTTCATTATCTTTTACATCTTTAGCGGCAAGAATGGTTTCGGTACACTCTTCGCCTAATTTTTCCAGAATTTTATTCAAGCCTTTATGGTGAAGACTGGCAACATAGGAGCTGTCTGGCTCAGCTTTTTTTCGCTGTTTTAGTACTTCGGTGAGTTCTTTTAAAACGCTAGACATAGTTGCTGCTCTTTATTTCTTTGTTCGAAGGATAAAATATGCACCGATAGTGATGGGTGCAGCGACCTGTAAGGATAGCTCAGTTATCCAATTGAGGCTTTCAGGGCGTGTCGCAATAAAACCAATAACAAGTAAGGACACACCAATTATATAATCTTTTGACTGTTTTCGCTGTTGTTTTATTTCACTGGCTAAGGCCTGAACCAGGTTATCGCGCTGATGTTGATAATGATCGAGGTGTTTGATCTGTTTCATGGCATCAAATAATAGCTGAGGTACTTCCGGTGTTTGTTCTAACCATTCAGGAAAATGCTGTTTGATGTTTTTCCAAACACCGGGGGGGGCGATGCGTTGCTTCATCCAGTTTTCTAAGTAAGGCGCAGCGGTATTCCATAAATCAAGGTCAGGGTAAAGTTGTCTCCCCAGTCCTTCAATATTAAGTAGGGTTTTTTGCAGAAGCACTAATTGAGGCTGCACCTCCATATTAAAGCGACGAGCTGTTTGGAATAAGCGTAATAAAAATTGCCCGAAGGAAATATCTTTAAGAGGGCGTTCAAAAATGGGTTCACAAACTGTTCTAATCGCAGATTCAAATTCTTCAATGCGGGTGTCTTCTGGAATCCAGCCCGAGGAGATATGCAGCTCAGCCACCATTTTGTAATCGCGATTAAAAAATGCAAGCAAGTTTCGCGCTAAATAACTTTGATCATCTTGGCTGAGGGTGCCGACAATGCCGAAATCGATCGCAATATATTGAGGTTGTTGCGGTCTTTGGGCAGACACAAAAATATTACCCGGGTGCATATCTGCATGAAAGAAACTATCACGAAATACTTGGGTGAAGAATATTTCAACACCCCGTTCAGCAAGCAGTTTTAAGTTCACACCAGCGGCTTTTAAGGCTTCGACATCGGCGACTGGAATGCCGTATATACGCTCCATCACCAAAACATGCTGGTTGGTATAGTCCCAAAAAATTTCTGGAATATAGATTAAATCGGAATCAAGAAAATTACGTCGAATTTGCGAGGCGTTGGCAGCTTCTCTTTGTAAGTCTAATTCATCAAAAATGGTTTTTTCATAATCTTCAACTAGCTGAACGGGGTGTAAGCGTTTTCCATCAGACCAGAATTTCTCTAACCAGCTCGCCATTAGCATCATTAATTGAATATCTTTATGGATTATCTTTTCGATACCGGGGCGAATCACCTTGACGATAACGTCTTTACCATTATACAGCTGAGCCGCATGTACCTGAGCAATGGAGGCCGTCGCGAGTGGCTCAATCGTAAAGCTGGCAAATACTTGCTCAACGCGTTTATTTAAACCTTTTTCGATGAGCTGTTTAGCATGTTCACCTGAAAAGGCTTGGACATTGTCCTGAAGCTGCTTGAGAGCGTCGGCCATATCATCTGGTAACAGGTCTCGACGGGTCGATAGAATTTGCCCAAACTTGATAAAAATGGGGCCGAGTGTTTCCAGCGCGAGCCTTAGTCGTTCGCCTCTGTCTATCGAGGGTCTTGGGAAAACATGCCAGGGTGCAAAAAACAGAAGTATTCTTATGGCGGTAGGGAGTTGGTTTGCCGGCATAAATTCATCTAAGCGATACCGGCTAATAACCCATAATATGGTAAAAAATCGTCTTAATTTAGTCATTCTGAGTAAGGTTGGCACGAATTTGATGGTCTCTATTTGGTTGCTACGTTGGCTTCTAATTGCTCAAAGCGTTTGTTTAGCATTTCAAAATCTTCAGCAAGGGATGCAATGGCTAAAAATTGCTTTTGGGCGCGTCTGTTATCTGGCAATAAACGAAGTTCATATTTAATGAACTCTTCAGTATCTCTTATAAGGGACTGGCTGAAACTAAGCCCCCACATTAAGCCTGAGCGAATAGAAGAGCCTAAAAGGTGTGCGGGCACATCACCAATAAAGGTAGAAAGCAAGCCATCCCAATCGATTTGAAGTGAGTTTAAAAAAGCCAGAATTTGCTGAATACGAACTGAGTCTCCTTCAAGGCTTAACTCTTTTGATTGGAAAAGCGATGCTTTATTTTTTTGGCTAATAAGTTTGATGAAGGCAATGGGGCTTCCGGCAATCATTACATCTGTTTGGTTAATTGGATCAAGCAAATCTATCCGATATTTAAATGTACTCTTTTCAGGCTCTGCATCTTGACTGTTTTGCCCTGATTTGACGACCCCAAAATGGAAGTCTGTATCGAGCCCCTTGAGGTGTAGCTTTAAAATACAACCTTCGAGGTTCTTTAACTGTTTTTGTGAGCCAGGTGACATCGCTAGGGCGCTGTTAATGCCACTTACGATTTTTTTAGCGGCAGATTTCATCCAGTCAGACTCAAACAGTTTCATTTAAGGTTTGATTCCTGTGTGAAGCGCAACGATGCCACCTGTCATATTCTGGAAACGACAATTTACAAATCCTGCACTTTCCATCATCCCTTTTAAGGTTTCTTGATTTGGGTGCATACGTATAGATTCTGCAAGATATTTGTAGCTTTCGCTATCGTTGGTAATTAACTTCCCTATTAAGGGCAGTGCTGTGAAGGAGTACTTATCGTAAACTTTGCTTAATAGCTCATTGTCAGGTTTTGAAAACTCAAGTATGAGCAGGCGTCCACCGGGCTTTAAAACGCGTAGCATAGAGCGAATTGCTTTGTCTTTATCGGTGACGTTACGCAAACCAAACGCAATGCTCACACAATTAAAATAATTATCCGGAAAGGGCAGTATTTCTGCGTTTGCTTGTACGAATTGAATATTGCTGCCATAACCTTGATCTATCAGTCGATCTCGGCCCACATTCAGCATGGAAGAGTTAATGTCAGCAAGAATGACTTGGCCTTGTTCACCCACACGCTTTGAAAATTGCATGGTTAAATCACCGGTCCCACCAGCAATATCGAGCACTTTATAGCCAGGTCTAACGCCACTGGATTCAATGGTTAAACGCTTCCAGATTCGATGAACACCCATCGACATTAAATCATTCATAATGTCATATTTGCTGGCGACTGAATGAAATACATCGGCAACTTTTCCGGCCTTCTCTTCAGCCCGAACATTTTGAAAGCCAAAATGTGTGATTTGTTCAGCATCTTGAGATGAGGTTTTAGATTCTGGCAAGGACTCATTATTCATAGGCTATACTCTTTAAATACGTGCTGAATTTACTATTCTGCTAAGCGAGATTGATGCTGATTCTTGGTGCAACATTCTAACCTTGCTCCATCAGGAAAACTATCATAACACGCCTAAAAAATGCTCTGACCGGCGTTAGAATTGCTTTGTATCAAGTAATCTTCACGTGATATTGAAATTTCCTTCAAGAATATGTGTGCAAGATTACTTTCGATACAGGCATTCTTGCCTTAGAGTATGCAGTAATGCCTTAACCTTTAAAGAAAAAGAGAGCGTTTTATGTCAGTGATAACGGTGAGTCGATCACACACTTTGGAATTTGATGAAGTAAAGGTGATTGCAGAAGAAGTTATAGTGAACTTGGCAGAAGAATTCGGGGTGAAATATCACTGGGAAAATGAAACGGTAAAGTTTAAAGGTGCGGGGGCAAAAGGCAAGATGATGCTGTCACCAAGCTCTGTTGATCTTAAAATGGAGCTTAGCTTTCTACTTAGGCCTTTTAAAACCAAAATTGAAAATTCGATCACTCGTCGTTTAGATGAACTATTAAGTTAAGTCTTAAGCCTATGCGATTTCTTCTTTATTAAAGGTTCTCTATGTCAGATTCATTCTTTAAAAATAGACAGGTTCAAAGTAAGCAGATTAAAGATGGGCAGGTTTTATCCTTAAGTCAATTTCTTTCGAAACTGCCTTTATTTTGTATTGGTTTGCCCAAACGCATTCAGGGCGCTTATTTGGCAAGTCGAAAAGCAGGTGATTATCCTGCGGGAATTGGCGTTTGCCTCGAACAGTCTGCCAAGAGAAACCCCGATGGTTTAGCCCTTATATTTGAAGATTCTCAGTACACTTATCGCGAATTAAATAGCTGGGCAAACCGGATGGCACATAGCTTTAAAGACTTAGGTGTCAAAAAAGGTGATGTGTTAGCCGTATTTATCGAAAACAGACCTGAATTGCTTGTTTGTATTGCCGCACTGACTAAAATTGGCGGTGTCGCAGCATTAATCAATACCAGTCTTCGCGGTGCCGCGTTAAGGCATAGTTTAACCGTAGTCGACGCACAGCGAATTATTGTGGGTGCCGAGTTGTTCGATGCGTTAATACCTGAAGATGACATTCTACCGCAAGGCAAAGCCTTTCGCCTTTTTCTGCCAGATATTGACACCTGTCAAGTGGCGGATAGTTATAAGCTGCCAGCTAATTTTACTGACTTAGCCGCATTACAAAAAATAAACTCTAGTGTGAATCCCGCCTGTACGTTCCTGGCGCGCCCTCAAGATGCTTCTTGTTATTTTTATACTTCTGGTACGACAGGTCTACCCAAAGCTGCGGTGATGACCAATGGGCGTTTTATGAAAGCCTATGGTGGTGCCGGTTTAGCGTGTTTGCAGTTGAGTAAAAAAGATCGTGCCTATGTCACTTTGCCATTTTATCACGGTACCGCTTTAGCCATTGCCTGGGGGAGCATTCTAGCGGGTGATGCGTGTTTGATTATGTCACGTAAGTTTTCTGCGAGTGAGTTTTGGCATGATGTTCGACGCACGAAAGCGACAGCATTTTGTTATGTGGGTGAGTTATGTCGTTATCTGCTGGCTCAGCCAGAATCGGCAGATGATAAAAATCACCAAATAAAAATGATGTTTGGTAATGGTCTCAGACCAAACTTATGGAAGCCGTTTAAAAAACGCTTTGGCGTCAATAAGGTAATGGAATTCTATGGCTCTAGTGAAGGTAATATTGGCTTTTTAAACCTCTTTAACCACGACTGCACGGTAGGATGTACGAGCGTGCCGTACGCGATTGTTGAATACAATATCGAAAATGATACCCCGGTTCGGCATTCAGATGGTTTTATGCGTCGGGTTGCCAAGGGTGAGTCTGGTTTGTTATTAGGTGAAATAACCGATAAAACACCCTTTGATGGATATACAGATCCTCAAAAAACAGAAGAAAAAATTCTACGAAATGTATTTAGAAACGGTGATGCCTGGTTTGACTCGGGCGACTTAATGCGCGACCAAGGTTTCAAACATGTCCAGTTTGTTGATCGTTTAGGGGATACTTTCCGCTGGAAGGGTGAAAATGTCTCTACCACAGAAGTTGAAAATTGTATTAGCCAGTACGAATCGGTGAGTGATGTCATTGTCTATGGTGTAGAAGTACCCGAAACCAATGGCAAAGCGGGCATGGCCGCTATTTGGTTAAAGCAAGGTGAAAGCTTTCACCCACAAAATTTTTATCACTATGTTCGATCCGTTTTGCCTTCTTATGCGACTCCCTTGTTTGTGCGTATTGCTAAAGAGGCAATGGAAACCACAGGAACTTTTAAATATAAGAAAACCGATTTGAAGAAGCAGGCATTTGATATTGATCAGTTGAGTGATAGCGTGTGGGTGTGTTTACCCAAGACAAAAACGTTTGAAAAAATAGATAAGCCTCTTTTGATGAAAATACAGGCGGCTGGTTTCTCTTTTTAAATATGGTTTTGGTGGTCACTTAGTTATGTTTGCGCATCGAAACCGAAGGGGTAGATATTATTGGACATTATCGTATTAAGAAAGTGAGTCTCTCTTAAGGCTATTTCATGCATCAATATGTCGATATTGCGCATGCTATGGAAGGCCTTGAATCCAGAACTTAAGAAATGATGAAGTGCACCTAAACCAGCTGACTCAGCTGGTCCTCGTGATAATTTCAAAGAAAATAAAATTACCTGGCTACGGGCATATTTATCTAGTTTTTTCCCCAAATCTTCCGTGAGTTTTATTTGGTAAGCGCGTTTTTGATGGTTATTGCAGAGCCGATAAGCCTCACAATAATGTTGCTCATTAATCGTTGTGTGAGATAAATCGATAAAAAGCTTAGTCGCCAGTTCCAGGTCGAGCATTTGGGTCAGCATGTTAAGTTCAACTAACAAGCTCACAGTTTCGATAACAGAGCCGGGTAGTAATTTGACCATCTTTGGAAAGATGCGTTCCAGGTCTCGATCACGTTCGGTAAAATCTGTATCTGAATATAACTCAGTAAATAGGAAAGAAAGGCCTTGTTGATAGTGTGCCGAGGAATACAGGTCATTGTGTGAGTGCTTGAGTCGTTCACTCTGCCATTGCGCAAGTCTCGCTAACTCATTGTTCAAAAAATGGCTTTGATTATTTAATTGGAAATCATGATATTCCAGCATGGCATCTTTTAAACGAATCGCCGCTGGGTGATGTGTCTTAGTGCTGAGGATTCTTTCTCGATACATGCCTTAAGCCAAACTATGGGTGAAAAATTTATCAAAGGCATCATATAAAAAAGAGATAGTCTAAGCGAGCATAAATATAATAAAACGCCGGAGTAAACCGGCTTTTAAAGGTATGACGAGTAAGTTGACTGATTAGGCTGTTGAGGCCATGTCTAATTTTTTTGCTTGTTCCGCGTTTAACTTCATCTGAGCTTTTGCTGGTTTATTGCTTAGGGAGTTAGGTCGGCTGTCTAAGCTTGGTACCCATTTGTCATCATCAAGGCTAATAAAATGACTCACCGCATCTGTTTCAATAATTCTAAGAGCATTGGGGCTGTGTTGAGCACTCTTGAGCATTAGGTCTCTATCTAATATTCGATCCATTTTAGGTATCAAAAAGGTGCCGTGCTTCATCAGTTTGTATACCGAATAATCTGCTTTATCCATCCAGGCGAAAAGATTTTCAATATTACGAACGATGGTTAAGTGATCTTTGGTGGCGCTAAACATCTTATTTAAGAGCTGTTTCTTTCGCTCATTGGTTTTGCCAAAAAACATTTGGCCATATGAGGACGATGGCGTGCTGTTAATTAAGCGAACAACCCATGGCCACATACCGTGGCTAACAGGTTCTAACATGGCCGAAACGAGCGGGTGGGGTTTTCCGCCAGGCAGGACTGGAGCTTCAAGAATTAGTTCTACTTTCTCAAAAAGTTCAGGTCGAAAAGCCAGCGCTTGCAGAATGACAGCACAGCCTCGTGAATGGCCATGTATTCTGATATTTTCTGTAGAAGGTAAGTTTGCCAAAGCTTGATTTAGAACGCAGGCATCATATTCGATGGTGGCTTCTAAATATTTAATGGGAACTTCCCAATCAGCAGGCTCTGGAATAGGGCCGCTTACGGGTACATGATAATTACTGCATGTAAGAAGAATCAGTTCAGTGGTGGACTGATGATAAAGTTGGGTGAAATAGCAGTGATTTTCTAAAAAACCATGAACACCAATCACAGTATGTTTAGCTTGGCTGCTATGATTTCTAATGCTGACAGCCCCTTTGCCAACGGTATACACTTTACCCGAAAACATTTCGGTATAGCTTTGTTCGATCGGCTTAATTAATTTGCGCGCATGAGATGCTTGCATAAACACTCTCCCCAACTAGGCTAGCCAGAAAAATCAGACTAGATTCTTTGCTTAAGTCTTATCTAAACGTATAAAAAGCTATCGTTAATTAGATAAAAGCTGTGCAAATGTTAGATTATTTTATAATAAGTATAGGCCTTTAGTTAGTGAAAGAAATCTAAAATGTATCAAAAGATTACAATATATTTAGAAAGCTCTTTCAAAACCATACGTAACTCTATGAATTAATTATGGCAGATGCCGGGTAAAACGGATGTTAAAAATTGTAACTTTTGTTAGTTTTTGCAACCTAGACGCCTGAATGCGGTTAATAAACAGGCAAATTAGCATTCTTTTTGATGTTTTTTCTGTTAATGTCATTGCCTGTGTTCATATCTTTCGAGACATGGATAAATCTCTTTTTACGTGATGTTGTCAGGTATTCACTTCAGTAAAAAATTAGTATTGTTTTCACTATAAAAACCACACAATAAAAATAATACATGGAGTCCGTTATGGCTGAAGCCCAATCTAAGCCTTTAAATGGTGCAGACACTGCATGGTTGCGCATGGATTCGCCAACCAATTTAATGATTATCAATGCGATGTTGATTACTGAAAACACGCGTTTTGAGGATTTCAAACATACGATTATCAATCGCTTTCTACATTTCCCGCGATTTTTATGCCGGCCTGTTTCAAAGTCTGGACAACTTGTCTGGGAAAAAGATCCTTATTTCGACATTGAATCGCATGTTAAATGCGTTGCGCTTTCAGGTTCTGCAGATAAAAAAGCGCTTCAAGACTATCTTGCTGATCAGGTCAGTATTCCTTTTGATCGCTCTAAACCTCTTTGGCAGTTACTCTTTGTCGAAAATTATGATCAGGGTAACGCCATTATTTTCCGTGTTCATCACTCCTACGCAGATGGTTTGGCGTTAGTGTCGGTATTTCACTCTATTACCGATGCCAGTGCGAACGTTGCTCCATTTGTGCACGGAGGCTCCAGTCGTTTTCAGGGGGAAGATAAAGACAATACGACATCAGATATAAATTACGAATGGCCGCGTTATCAAAAGGCAATGGATAGTGCGATGAATCGAATGGAGCGTTATCGCGGTTTAGCCAAGAAACTGTCGACGGAAGGATTGTATATCCTCAAAGATCAAGAAGCGCTCAAAGAGCTTGTCGGTGATGGCGTGAAAGCCGCAGCTGAAATTGCCCAACTAGCAGCGCTGCCAGCAGATTCCAAAAGCTTATTAAAAGGTCCTTTAGGTATCAGAAAAACCTGTGCTTGGTCAGAACCTATCAGTTTTGATAAGTTTGCGGGTATTGCCAAAGTTGTCGGCTGTAAAATCAATGACTTATTATTATCCTGTGTTGCTGGAGCGCTAAGAGAAGAGTTGCTTGCCTCTGGGGCTAAACTGGATGGGCAGAAAATTCATGTTACCTTACCTGTAAATATTCGGCCCGCGGATAAACTTGATGTTGGTGTGAACCCTGAAGAGTTGGGTAACTGTTTTGGTACCGTTTTTGTGCCTTTGCCAATCGGTATCGATAACCCTATAGAACGCGTTTATAAGCTCAAACACGATATGATTGCTCTGAAGCAATCGCTTCAGCCGGCTTTATCTTACGCAATTCTTTATGCATCTGGCTTGATGCCGAAAACCGTTCAGAAAACCTTACTTGAAAGTTTTGGTAATAAAACCAGTGCTGTCTTATCGAATGTTCCTGGTTCTAGGGCGTCACGTTATTTATGCGGTGCAAAAATAAAAGAACAAATGTTTTGGGTGCCACAAACCGGTGATTTGGGCTTAGGTTTAAGTATTATTAGCTACGCGGGTCAAATTCAATTCGGTTTAGTGGGGGATGCTAAGCTTTTTCCTAAACCAGAAAGAATTATCAATCGCTTTGTGAGTCAGATTGATATGCATCGAACAGACATTGTAGCAAGTTACATAGAAGACCTTGTTCAGCCGATTATGGTGTCTTAAGCTACTCACCGTTTTTAACTGTATATAGTTGTTATAGGTGTATTAATGACAGATCAAACGTTACCTGAAGGTATGGTGTCCCTTAAAACTAAGCTGAATTTGGAAACAGCCAAGGCACCATGGCGCGAGCTGCAAACTTTTTTTGCACAAGGCTTGGTGTTGAATATTCAAAAAGACCTGGACCTATTAACCGTCGCTGAGCAATTTGCAGCAGATAATAAAGCCTTATTTGAGGAATGGTTGTCTTCTGGTCAAGTTGTTCAGGTATCAGATGAGCTGGCGATGAAATGGTATGAAAACGATACCAGTGTTTGGACCTTGGTCATAAAGC
>TARA_R110002074_G_scaffold89120_2_pt1 | contig 12738 bp, 9 predicted proteins | sample TARA_R110002074 | Tara Oceans TARA_R110002074 (sample SAMEA4397215) | marine metagenome | biome: Polar Biome; feature: [MIX] marine epipelagic wind mixed layer (ENVO:01000061); material: water (ENVO:00002006), including particulate matter (ENVO:01000060) such as... | depth 10-100 m
ACAACCATTCGATACCCAATCGCACAGGGTGCCGCGTCTACCTTTGCCTTTGAGTTTGAAACTCAGAATGATATTGTCCTTGTGGGGTACTCGTTAGAGTTCGGCGCTAACAAAACACAGACAATCAAGGGTAAACGCTAATGGCTTTCAAGTGGACAGAAGGCGATCACGTTACCAGCAATATCCTTGACGTTGATCAGTTCAACTCCTCATTCAACAATATGAAGGGAGAGATAAACGGAGGATTAGACAGGGAGAACCTGCCCAATGGCTCAATCTCCAATGAAGAGCTGTCATCCAAGGCGCTTGTAAAATACGCTGTTCAGCCAGGCGTTAGAATGCAGTCTACTGTTTTGGCTACGGCCAGATGGCGTGATAATCCTTTCAGTGGAAACATCGACGAACAGTTTAGATGCACCAACTACAACAACTATGCGGGCGGTTGGAAAACCAACTCAGCACAAAAAGTAAGCTCTTTATTTCAAGAGGGAATGCTGCATGTCGAATACAATGGTTGGTATTGGTTGAGAAACCACGTCAATACAACAAACCTTACCAGAACTGGCGGCCCACATCTACAGTCTTGGTGTCAATTTGAGTTGCTTTTAGATGGAAACCCTATCATTACAGGGGGTCGTCATTACCAAAATGTAGGACAAGTACATCTTGTTGTTGATGTTCCTGTTTCTACTGGCGTCCATGAAGTTGCACTAAGGTGGCGGTTTTCTGCCAATCCAGATTCAAGCACAATTACAGTGCCAACATCAGGTACAGAGTTAGCAAGACCAATATTTTATTATGATGGTGGTCAGATCACAGTCGTCAACAGGTATCGATAATGAGCACAATCACTACCACAAATTTTGAAGCCGGTGAGATTACAGGCAGGGCCGCAACGAACACAAATTTCACCGCCGTAGCTACAGCTACTGCTTCAATCAATGAAGAGAATGTTCGGTCTGAAGGCATTGATAAAAGACAGCTTGCTGCTCATGCGTATTCAACAGGCCGCATGGAGCCACTGGTTCATATCGACACAGCTAACAACCTGAACTCAGGAGTTATTGAAGACACGGTATATTCCGGGCAGAACGGCACTCAGAAGTTTGAGTTGGATGGTGATCCAGGGGGCCTAAACCATCCCCCTCTTGTCCTTAGCCTCACTGGATTGGCCGGTGGTCATCTTGCGATTGCTACTGGTGATTTGATTCGCATTCATTACACCATCTATCTAAAAAGCCACAACGATTCAAATTTTGCATCTTGCGGCAATGATATTTCAGCTAACGGCGGCAACCCTGCTGACGGTATTGGTTTAGTAATATTCCCGACTTGGAAGCTAACAGGCGGTGGCGCACACCAAATGTTGCCAAATGAGGTAAACCTTATCAATAACTTTGGCCCAGGAGCAGGGGTTACCGTCAACAACACAACAAGCAAAGCTGACTCTATCTCTTTTATTTCGATGGAAGGTGCAGCAGATTCTGGAACTACAGGCGGTGATTGTGTCAGGATGGTTCACGGTTCGTGGAACTATGTTGCTGATCAAGCATACACTGTCTATGAGTTGAAGCTTTATGGCAGAGGGCCAATGGTGTACCAGGGTGATCGTCAACTGTATGTTCCAACGTGGGGCGCTGGGCGATATCATCCTGATTATATGAGAATTCCCTGGGCAGGCAGCACCTTCAACTTCACCATGTCTAATGGCCAGATCAGTATTATGGTTATGAGGGGGGATAGCTAATGGCGTTCGCACCAATAACAATTGTTGCTGGTCCCATTACGGCAACATCTATTCAGCAAAACTCAGACAAGATGCGCAACTATGTTGATGGCGGTGTTGCTTCTGCTGATATGGCAACGGATAACTGGGCAGAATCAAAACACATAATGCGCGGACATTACAATCCTATTGTAAACATGCACACGTTTACTACCGGATTAGATGGTGGATACCGATCTACACCAGACGAAATGTCTTTTGTTGGAGATGGCCCAACGGGCCGTGGAGCCCCAGACAACCCGGTAGACATGAACTTTTCAAACACTGGCATAAGCTTCTTTCTAAGAAGCGCGGCTGATGTAATGTTTCAGTTTACAGCCTACCCAATCACACCATCTATCAACACGACAGGTACACCATTGTCGCCCCTTACAAAAGCCACTGTGTACATTGATGGGGTCAAGGCATATCAAACCCAGGTAGCCACTCGTCAGATTATTGATGATGGCTCTCATCAGCAATCTGACTTTTGGATTGCTCATAACTTCAATGTTTGGTCTGGGTTTTTCATCTCTAAGAATCTTGGCGAAGGAGATCACTCTATTACCATTCGCGGAGAGACTGAGGGTCGTTATAGCTTTCTTATGAACTTCTCAGTAAGCCTTGAAGCTTTTTACAGGTAGGACAATATGGCAAGTAGATTGACATCAGCAGTGCAAGGGGCAGCTTCAGGGGCATCGGTTGGGTCCGCGATAACTCCTGGTCTTGGGACAACTGTTGGCGCGGGCGTTGGCGCTCTTGGTGGCCTTCTGATGGGTGGAGAGACTGATGCTGAACGAATCCAGAGAGAGAAGTTAGAAGAGCTTCAGCGTCGTCAAGAGTTAGGTCAACTTGGTCTTACAGATGAAGAAATGAATGTGGCTCTTGGTCAAGCACAAGGTGCGTTGAGTCAACAGCAACAAGCCCAGAGAGCCCAGCAAGCAGGGCTTCTTGCCACAACAGGTGTTGGGGCGGGGGCAGCGCTTAGAGCGGGACAAGAAGAAGCATCACAAGCGCGTCGTGAAATGGCTGATGCTCGTCAACGAGTAGAACAAGCAGACTTAAAACAAAAACAAGCAGAAGAAGAGCAGATTACGCAACTTGCCGCACTTGAGCAGCAACGTGCAGCGCAAGAGCGCGAGGCGCTGATTTCAGGCATTGGTGATCTTGGTCAACAAATATACATTGGCGGCCAACTAAAGAGTCAAAGAGAAGCTGCGATTGAGTTGCAAAGCAAAAACACTGAAGACGCTGCTGCTGCGCTGGTTGCAGAAAATAAATCTGTAAGAGTAGGGCAGGCCAAAGAAACAGTAGATTCTGATTTTGAACAGTTGTTTTCAGATGGCTTCAAACAAGCAACCGCTGATATTGTTGTTGATAATCAAGTTGCTGCCCCCGCTCTTCCTGCTGTTCCACCTATTCCTGGTGTCGCTGATGCTGCCCCTGCTGTTCTTGATCGCTTTGAGATTCTTGCCCTGAAAGAAGCTGGCGTTTTATCTGAAGCAGCAGCGTCTGTTCCTCCTGAAATAATACAAAAAGCAAAAGACCTAAACATGGATTTAGAAGAGTATCTATTGTTTCTCAAGGGAATAGGAAGGGGTATCTAATGCCAAGCAATGCTCAAATGTTTTCTGATTACTATGCAAATTCTGTTGTTTCCTACTGGGACAAACAACGTACTGAGGCCCGTGCTCTTCTTATTCAAGAACGCGGTGACCAAAGCGCTTATATCAAAAGTCTTGAGTCCGCTATTCGTGCAGCAGACGATGACATCCGAGGATGGGCACAGGTATCGGACGCTCGTGAAAGAGCAACCCGACAGTCTATTATTCAATCTCAACGCGCCCGTGCTTCAAGTGCTCGTGCTCGTTCAAGGGCTTCAAGGTCTGCTATTAGTGGTGCCACTTCTGCAATGACCAAGGTGGAGAGCAGGCTTGCACAATCTTCTACGGGTCAGGCTGAAACAGCCAGTGCTTTTGAGCGGGCTCAAGGAAGAAACATTCCTGATGACCAGATGATTCTTTCCCTTACAAGTCAGATGGGTGGGGTGGGCACTGATTTGGCTAAAGACATTGCTAAGTATAGTCTTGAGCGTGGTGGTTCGGCTGATGAGGCCACAAGGCTTGCAGCATCCCACGGGATTAGAAGAACTCTAAGAGAGACTGCACGCAGAAACCCTGGTGCTGGAATCAATGAAAACGTCATCAACGGTACTGCACTAAACCTTGTTGGTCTTGAGAACACTCCTGCTAACAGGGCTAAAATTGGAACTTACAATGCTATGGTTCAAGCAGAGGGTGATCGTGCTGCACGGACTGTGCAGTCTGCCCCAACTGGTTCCGCTGGTGCTGTGCAAGTAGCTGATGACTTGGAAGCTCGTGGCTTTGCTCCCTTTGATTTCTTGCCTGAGATGGAAGTTGATGCTCTCAAGGCAAGGCGTGAGAAAATGCAGGCTGATTTGGCTACTGCTCAAGCTCAACGTGCAGAAGGGTCAGACCTTGACGCAATGCTTCAACAAGAGATGGTGAAGAGAACACAGGGGGTTGGCCAGGGCCTTCAGTATGGTGGTGGTCTTCTTGGAGCAATGAGGTTTGGTGCTCATAATAAAAGACGCGCAGAAGCTGCTAATGCCAGCCTTGCCGCTGCTCAAGCAGACAGTAATAGACTCAATGCAATGAGTGAAAACGAGCGTTTAGTCTATCGCGCAACAGCAAAAGCTCGCCAGTCTTACAACCGCTTTGGCTCTTCAATGCCTGATGGGGCCAATGAAACTCTTTGGCAGCTTGCCGGCCAGGTTGCCAGCATGAACAAGAGAGGTGGCTTTGCTAATATGGACAAGATGGTGCAGCAGGTTCGCCTGCTGATTGCTGACACTCCAGAGGGTGGGCTCAATGATATGTCACCTGAGCAGAAACAAGTAGCACTCGACCAGCTTCTTGAGTTTGCATCTATGCAACAGCTTGAGGGTTGGGAAGCACCACAACCAGCATTCCGTGGGGAAAGTGAAGCGATTCCGGGGAGAGAAATTGAAGAAAGAATCGACCCATCGGCAAGACTGAGAAACGAAACACAAAGGGGCGGAACAGCTACACGAATAAGAAAACAAGCAGAGGACAACATTATTGATGGCTTGCAGATTAGAGTTTCACCAGATGAGTTTTCAAATATGAGCAATGAAGAGCTATTCAGTGCTTTTGAACAAGACACACCAGGATCAAGAGATTCTCTACTTCTAAGAATCGAGTCTATGGATACAGATTCTGCGCTTCCTCTTCTTGAGAGAATGCAAGGTGTTGTTGAAGACGCTGAATACTTACGACAAAGAAAAGGTAGAGGCGTGAAAACGGTTCGTGTTGATCCTTTAGAGATTAGCAGAGAGCCCACTCGTCGTCTTCCAAAAGGCGGGGTTACCGCAGGCAGCTTTTTGGCTAACAGGTATCGTGCTGACGTAAACCCAATGTCCCCTCTTAGAGAACAAGAAGCTGTTTATCTAAAAGAACAAGCAATCCGTCAAGCATTAGGCGATGAAACAGGAGATGCTCCTTCTGTCTTTGGCGGTAAAGCGCCGATGACTTTTAGTGGTGAAAATATTGCTGATACTGTTGGTGAGGTTGAGTTTGCTCCACTGGATGCAATGTTTATTGATTCTATTGACGACATTCTATTATCTCGTGTGGGCATGTAAATGTCCCAAGGGCTTACTATTACAGACGAGCAGCGCGGTGCCTTGCCTCCTGACATTCTTTCTGTTGTTGATGAGTATGACCAAAGGTATGGAGCAGGTAACGCTGTAAGCCACTCGTTTATTACGTCGTACTATGAAGACATACAGCAACAGCAACAGGCTCCAGTAGCCACACAACCTGTGTCTGAGGACATGGCCCCTGACGCCCTACCTCGTCCTATTGGCACTACTCAGTTAGACATTGATGTTGCTCAGGGTGATGCGTACACAACTCGACGCAACGAGATATTTCAATCTGAAGAAGTAACTTGGGAAGAGGCTGGAGAAAAAGCATCAGCAGAAGTCCAGGCTAAGATGGATGAGTTTGCTGCTGGCACAACTGTGGCTGGTCGTCATGTTTCAGGAACCACCGAGCAGGAAGTTCGTGATGCTGATTCTGCTGTTGGTGCATTCGTAAAGTCGCTTGGTCCTCAGAATGTTCGTGTTGGTACGCAGCAACAACTGAATGAGATTGGTTTTTCTGAACAAGAGATTGATGCCTTGCGGGATAGAGTAATCATTGAGTCCAAGGTAAAGGCTCGTCAGATTGCTCGGGACAGGGGGCTTGCTGAGAACTCTGAAGAGTTCAACAAAGTAGCAGACCAAGAGTTTCCTAATCTTGCAGCAAACGAGTTGCGCCTCCTGTACCGTGACTTTTATAAGCAGTCTAAGCGTGATGTTCTTAGGGAGAACAACCTCGACCCAGAAGGTGACTACCCCAAAGATATGAAGGACGACCTTCTTGTTGAGGCTCGCTCTCGTGCAACGCAGGCGTATGACTACATTACACCCCTGGCGTTTGAGGACTTAGGTCAAGTGTTAGGCCCAAGCGGTGTGCCTCTTGTTCCTGATGCAAAACCAGGAATGATTCGCAAGGCAATGACTCGTGTACAGAAAGACGAGGCAAGCATTTGGACAAAGGCGGGTCTTGGTCTTTACAGCCAGTGGCACAACTTTGACCCTGGCTCTGGTGAGGTTTCAGAGAGTTGGCTTGGTGCTACTATTCGTGATGTAGCCCTAATCCCTCGTGCTGTAACCTACCCTGTAATGAGGGCTGTTACTTGGGACATGGACCCCGCAACTGGCAAGCCGATCAACCCTAATGATCCGATGTACAGGATTAGCCAGTTCTTTGACTCTGTAATTCCTGAGTCTATGCAAGATGCTCTAAAACTTATGCAATCTGGTTCCATTGTTGGAAACCTAATACCTATTGGTCAGGGCTATGAGCTTGATCGCAACGCAAACACAGGCCATTGGCTTCGTGATTTAGCATTGTCTCATGCTCGTGGTGAGATGATGAGCAGTGATTGGAGCAACCTTACCGGCATCCAAGCAATGCAGCAGAAGGGCCTGCTTCCGCATTGGTGGGAACACACAGCACTTGGTCTTGAAGTGCTTGCACCAGGCAAGATCTTTGCCGCCCCGTTCAAAGCAGGAACCTACACGTTGGGCCGCACATCAGAAGCCCTGTCTGGCGTAGCAAGGGCGGCCAAGGTTGATGAGGTTGCTGAAGTCTTTGATGCTGTTCGCACTTGGTCTAACTCTTCTGAGTCTCTTGGTGAGGCGCTTACGTTGCGTCGATTGCAGCGTCAGGTGTATGACGAGGCAGGCATTCCTCTTAGTAGGCCCGCTACGATTCGAGGCGCTGTTGAGGCTCCTGAGAAGATTGCTGACCAGATGGCTGCTGACCTTGCTGCTAAGATGCTGACCGTTGACAATGTTGGTGATCTTAGAAAGACCTTTGCAGGCATCAAAGAAGGAAGCTTCTTAGATGAAGTAGTCAATGAAAGCTTTTCAACACTGATGGACTTCAGGCGTCTTCAGACTGCTGCTAAAAACCCTAAGCTGTTTTCCAAAGCGGTAGATGATCTCAACAAGTACAAGCGTGGGCGTGAATTGCTTGCTGAAATGAAGATTGCCAAGGGCATGAAGACATTGTACCCAAAACTTCCTGACACAGTTCTTGCCCACAACGTGATGCAGGGCGTGATGAAGAACCCTATTCGCCGGTTTACTGCCGAGCATATTCCAGACAACTTTGTGTTTGCTGGTGACTCGACACTGATTGTTAGAAAGCCTGTCTGGCAAGCTAATCAAGGCAGGATCAACAAGGCTTTGGCTACAAAGCTTGATGCCGATGTGCTGCTCAAGCGTGGAGCGGGTGCTCGTAAAGACGAGGTATACCGATTCAAGAACGGAAAAGAAGTTGCTAACCTTGCAACAGAAGGATTCAAGCGGTCCTCGTTTTCTCCTGTTGTCCTGAAGACACTGGATAAAGTCAGGAACAACCAGGCTATTACTCGTGGTGAGTACAACATTGTTCATAGTTTGGCGTCGAACAAAGTCATTCTTGATGAGTTGCCTATCACAGCCTTTGCTGTTCGTGATGGGTCACAGCTTCTATCAAGAAAGGCAGCCGAGCTTGGACAGGGTAGGAACCTTGCTGTTGCTCAGTATGCACAGCGAGCAGTCAAAGGAACACGGGCATTCTTCAGTGGTCAATCAGACTATGCTGCACTTGTTGCCAACCCTGGCAAGCGAGGCGTATTGTGGGCTCGACCTAAGACGGAGATGTTTGGCAAGACGCCAGACCCTGCGTTGATTGAGTTCCAAGAACAGACAATCAAGACGTTGAATGACACGTCAAGAAAAGCCGAGACAATGATCTTAGAGGCTCAGAAGTCTGCCGATCCAGTGGCAGGTATGAACTCTGTGCTCAATCGTGTTGGCTCTGGCGACAACATTCAGGACTACTCCAACATTCTCAACATCTTCTTTGGTGTAAAATCGCCTGGTGCTTTGGATGCTCGATTTGGTGGCAACGGACAGCTTCAAGCAACATTGAGAGAAGCGGGCCTTGCTAAAAAGCCTTTGACTATTGAGACATTGAAAGAAGCTATTGAGGTTGTGCGTATCAAGACAGGCAGGGCTGTTGACTTAGAGAAGGCTGCGATCAAGAAGCAGACATTCTATGGTCGATTGACCGGCGACGATGACCTTTCAATGCTTATGTCAGCCTACGTCATCAACAACGTCAGTGAAGAAGTCTATAAGAAAGCTGTTCAAAACTTTGAGAATCTTTATCCTTCATTGTTGGTCAAGGTTCCTACTCGCGCAGATGAGTCAGCAAGGGTTGAGTTGTTCAGGAACATTGCTAAGAACAACGACATTCCTGAAGAGCTTGTAGACGATTTGTCTAAGATTGCTGGCCGTGCATTCAAGACAAGTGATGCTGACAGACGAACGATTGCAACAGCCATTATGCGTGACTTGTTCACAAGGGGCGGGCTTGCAACTCAAGACGATCTTCAGCGAATGTACAACGCAGCTACGGGTACTGTTGCTGGCATTGTAATGACCAAGACAACACAGGCTTCTATCAAGGATCTAAGGGATGGAATCAAAGCGTTTGTTGCAAAGAACCCTGACGGCCCTACGCTTACTGAGCTTGAGAAGATCATTGTCCCTGCCTATGTAAAGTCTGTTTCAGGCATTGACATGAATGATATTCGTGGTGTCTTCAGTGGCCTTGGAACAAAGTCTACCGCTGGAGAGAGAAACCTGAGAGGTCTTGCGTATCCGTCGACCCCGTTCGGAGAGAACGGTGTGATGATGTTCGATTCTCGCATGAGAGAGTTTGCGGACAAAATGGCGGCTCCTGATTTTAGGGGCAAGATTGAGAAGCAACTCAGCACACTTAGAGAGCAGGACAGGTTTCTTGGTTCTTCGCTTCTTGCACTGTGGAACACCACTCGAAAGACAACAGTGACGGGTGTGCTTGGTGGTTCTATTATTCCAGGCACTCGGTTTATTGGAGTCAACGGACTAACAAACTCAATCATTGGAGCCATTACGGTTCCTGGCTATGCGCTCAACATTGCGCTCAAAACTCCAAGCACTTTGGCGCAGGGTTTTGTTCGTGCTTTTAGGCGTGCTGGTGGAATCAGTGGTCCGGGTGCATACGATCCTCTTCGTATGATGTACACGGGAAGTGAGGGTGATGTTGCGTTCAGGTCTGTTACAGGAAAAATATGGACCAAAGGCGCTTTTGAAGAGGCGGTAGAAAAGAACGCCCTACGATTCTCTCAGGCTACGTTTGAGTTTGGGTCTGATACTTTGCAGGGTGCTGTTCGTGCGTCGAGGCTTGGTCCGGGTGGTAAACCTATTGAGTCAATGCTTAGGGTTCCTGGCACAAGTGGCGTCAACCGTACCCGATACTGGGAGTTCTTGAGGCCAGACCGTAAGACCATTTGGACTTCAGTGTCTGAAGAGTTTGACAACGCTCAACGCATGGGTGTGTTTGCTAATGCTTTGAAGGTAGGCATGAAGCAGTCTGATGCTGCTGCCTTGGCTCGCGCTTCTCTTCTTGACTATGCCTCTCTCAACAACAGGGCTGCTGAAACCATGTCTCGCAACATGGCCTTCTTTGCTTTCCGCTACAACATGGCAATGGAAACATTGAAGGCTTTTGCTCGTGATGGTAGGGCCTTGAGCAACATGGCCGGTACTTTGAACTGGATCAATGGTCAAAGAAAAGACATGGAAGAGTGGGTTCTCGAACCCGACTGGATGAAGACCCGTTTGTGGAAAGACTACAACGGCAAGTTCCGTGAGTGGGTGGCGGGATCTCTTGGTCCTGACATTCCTTTTTCCGAGCCCTTCACAGGCATCACGAACATTATTGGCTTGATCATGGACAGTAGGTATCGTGACTCTTTTCCTGTTGGCGAGAGGGTAAAGGGCACTGGTAAGTTCTTGCTCAGTGATCCTCGGCTTGGGGCTCTGTTTGATGTGACCACATTAGACGGTAAGAGTGGAGCGCCAAGTGGCTACATGCCTCCTCAATACCTTGCTGCTGCTGCTGCCTTTGGAATGGAGGATGAGTTCATCAGCTTGTTTGAGTTAGAGCAGGTTCCAAATGATCGCGTGCGTCAAGACATAGCCTTGGTGAATGGTAAGCAATACCGATTCAAGGGAGAAGAAGCAAACGCCATGTTCCGCATGTTCCAGGTTGGTGCTCTTATGCTTGGTCAGAAGCGAGCTATTGAAGATGTGCCTCGTATTCTCGCGGGTGTTGGCATTGGTCCTGAGTCTGTTGAGTGGCGCAAAGAGGGCCTTGGTGGACCACTGTTCGGTATTGGTGGAACGGTTGGTTCGTACCGAGATCCGATTGCAGCAGTAGACAGGATTGAGCGTCAACTTGAGAGAGAGCTTATTGATCTAAGTAGACAGCCCACAACCGGCAGCCTAACCCGTAGATCGCAGTAGACTTATCCCTTCACCTAAACTATAAACAGATATCCCTTTGGAGAACCCATGAGTAACCTAATAAGCGCCCCCATTTACACAAGAACCAACGGTACCGCAATAGGAGTCCTGGTAGCAGGAGTAGAAATTGCAATGACCGTCCCCCCTCGCGGAATAATAAAAAGAGTTCGTGCCTCTAAGCTTTCGGGAAGCGCCACAACCTTGACGGTTGAGATTCGTGAAAGTGCTGGTGGTGTTGGTCCAGATATAGTTGCAGCCTATGCTGCTGCTGCTTCTGTTGATTCTGAGGAGAGTATCTTCTATAAGGTGACTGAGACAAGCCCCGGTGTCGGAACGCTCTACTTCTCTATTGTACCAGATGATCACGCCACCCCGAACGCGGTCATTAGTCGCCTTGACATTCAGAAGGTGCAGTAATGGCTCGGACTATTCCAAGCCCCACATCAGGCAGAACAATCCCTGCCCCTGCTGCCGGTGGTGGTGGCGGTGGCGGCAACCCGTGGAAAGATTGGGTTGATCTTCCTTTAGATCCAACGGATGGCTGGACAATTACGAAAGGAGACATGGCGACGGCAGCACCCGCCACTGTTGCTAAGGTAGGTAATGAGCTTCATTTTACAGCGCCTGCCGCATTGCCATATCGAATCCAGGGCAGTCAAATGCGCGGCTTGTTCATGGCACGTTCGATTCATTTGAAGCCATGGGAAGAAACCGGAACACCCATGCCTGCTGGACAAGTGGCCAACCAGTGTCAATTTGAGCAGTTCCAACTGAAAATAGAGGTAGAGTTTGCGACTTCAAACGGTGGACCCATTTCAGGTGGCACGGTGGCCGGAGCCGATGGGCAGTATCTCACATGCTTGGCAGGACTTGCTGGCTACACGACAGATCAAGGAGGAAACCCAAACACAACGGGCTATCTCTGGTCAGCGGCTCAAGTTCTTAAAGATGCTGGTGGTGACCCAGCATCTTCAACCAACATAAATATGTATAAGTCAGGTTATAAGTCGTATTTCACGAACTCTGGTATTCAGGGAAACTATACTTGGAAGAACATGCAAAGCCCTCCGTCGGGTGCGCACAACGCTATTGTTTATGTGACTTCTCCAATGCGGAAAGGAAACACTAACGAGGCTATAAACATCCAAGCCGGTAGCTATGCTAACGATGTGCCATTTTTACCAATGGCAACCTTGGGTCAACAACTGCTTGATAACTCCACCAAGTTTTCCAACCAGTCTATACAGAAGTTCTGGCACATTGCACTGTGGTTTGGTACTCACACAAACGCAGGTGCAAAAGGCCAGGTTAGGATTTCTAAGATTCGATATCTTCTTCAGCCGATTACGGGACGGGCGGACTTGACATGACAATTATTCTTATTGATTGCAGCAGCTCCAGTGGCGCACAGTCTGTTGTCACAGACGTTGAAGCCGGTGAGCTTTGGTCTGTGAATATGGGCACCACTTCCAAGGTGTCCTCCTACTCTACCTATGCGCTGATCGAATGTACCAACACGCGCAACCTTGCGCTTATGGACAACTGTCCGGAAGACGGATCGTTTAGCGTTGAGTACAGCATGAATGAGCCTGACTCCTTTACTGAGGGGGGGCCGGTATCTAAAGCTTGGTTTCTCAGGGGAAAGCTGTAGAATGGAGAAGCGCGTATCAGACTTAGAAGTTCGCGCTGCCGTTCTTGAGAACAAAGGAAAGGTCAGCGAGAATAGAATCTCAGACTTGGAGGTAGAGGTGAAGCATCATTCGCGAATCCTCTTCCACATGCAAGGGGCTACCCTCGTGCTGGTGATCGTCATGCCACTACTCATTGAGTTCTTAGGCTGATGGAATCCGAGTTCATTGCACAGCTTATTGACCTTGGAATCACTGGTCTGTTCATTGGTTACCTGATTTTCCAGAACAAGAAGTACGGAGCCCAACTCAACTCGATGACCAAGAAGTATGAAGAGTTGTTTGAACGT
>TARA_R110002074_G_scaffold106309_1_pt1 | contig 12734 bp, 15 predicted proteins | sample TARA_R110002074 | Tara Oceans TARA_R110002074 (sample SAMEA4397215) | marine metagenome | biome: Polar Biome; feature: [MIX] marine epipelagic wind mixed layer (ENVO:01000061); material: water (ENVO:00002006), including particulate matter (ENVO:01000060) such as... | depth 10-100 m
TTATCAAACCGTTTCTGTGGGCATTTTGTCTCCGGGATTCACATTCAGGCGCCATACTCCGCGGATTTACACCCCTCGAATGCTTCCATCCGATGATAGTGGATGGTCTTGGCGGAACGGTGAAAGGATGAACCGGAAAACCAGTTTCGGGCCATTGAGTGGACGGAGACAAATCGCTGTAACCCGCCAGGTGATCGATAGCCCTGCATCGTGTGTTCCAGATGTTGAGAATGATTACTGCCAGTTGATGCTCTCAATATCGATAGCGTCAAAATCGCCCTGTGAAAATTTTTTAACATCTTCTGGCGTAAGCGCCCGTTCCAGACTTTCAGGCTTCGGGCGCGAAACGGGACTTGGCATTTGCTCTCGGAGCTTGGCGGCAATATTTGCTGTAAGTGCTAGGCCGCTGGACGATAGCTTGGGCAGTGTTACACGACGATCACGTGGGCTTTTCAAAAGTTCTAGTAGTCCAGCACCATTCGCAACAGAGAGTTTTTCAAGGTTTCGCGTCAGATTTGTGATATCTAGAGCCTGCGCGATTTTTGATGCAGGGTCGCCGTAATACGCGAAACGCGCATTATGTTGTGTGGCATAGAGCAGTACGCAGAAGGTCGTCATGTTGATGTTCGGGGCTGCAGTCATTGCCATATGCAGAGCTGGCAGGATCGTTCGTTGCAAAGCATCCCGACGTCCGTTCTGCGTATCGGGCACGGTGCTGAAAAGCTCTGCGATTTTTTCGCCTGTTTGGGATAAGACCAGTGCGCGGGCGCGCCGGTCAGCGCCTGAAATACGGCACAGAAGATCCGCTCCGGGCTGATGGCCTCGACCGTCTGACAAAATCGCAGCATAAATCGCAGCGGTTTTGTATTCGCAGCCGCAGAGCTCGGCAAGCCGATCATAAGAAGTTGGCTCATCTTGTGCAGCGACGCAAAGTGAGGCGTGCAAGCCCGCGAGGGTGAGCGTTGGGCGAAGTTGGCGCACCTGATAACACACCTCGCAGAAGCGCGTGAATGGCGCACTCTCGAAGTCAGGCGATGTGAAGCCAGTAAAGAAGAAGAAGAAGACGGAACCTCCCTTTGATAGGATTTCATTTATATCGTCAGTACGAGATGATGCAACATTTGATTTGTCCTTGACGCTTTAGGATTTCATGATTAAAGTCTGTCACCAGGTAAAGGTGACTAAAATGAACGCTAATCAAACTTTCATCGCAAGCCAGGTGAGATGGGCGAAGGTAGCGAAATCGGAGAACAGGCGGTTGGCGTAACGGGTTCAAATCTTGACCTCGGGAAGCCGATTTTAACGAAATAAAGGAAAAGGAACGTAGGATGCTGGAAGTTTCCCAGATCAAAGAAACCGGCGCTTCATACCGGACGCCCACAGCGTTTTTCAATGCGTATGCCGCGAAGAGCATATCGGGAATGTCGAAGCGGCTCGATCATGTTGTCTTGATCGAGCACGATAAAGCTGTCGGCCATGTGGTTTTTGCGACGACCTCAGGCGGAGCTTGGCCATATGATAATGAGCTGCATGACGATCAAGCTGCTTTCGAAGTAACCTTTGTCGGGGTGCGCGATGAGAGCGTGGAGGAATTGGCTGATCTGGCTGCCGCCGCGGCTCTGGAGTGGGAGCATGGTGTTGTGCTCGATGATAGCCTTAAGCATGATTTTCGTCTGGTGGGTCAGCTCTGGTCAGCACTGATGCCTTTGCTGAGAAGGGAGCTTCCCGAACATGCGCGCCAGCTCGAGGAGCGGGTCATGAATATTGAAATCAAGAGTATTCGTTTTAAGGCGCGCAAAGACAAAGCGACTTGTGCGCCAAGGGAGCCGTACATGCAGCTCGAAGTTGGCGACTGTGTGATTGAGTTCAATAGATATGCTAGTGAAGAGCAGGTTCTTGCGGCGCTTCGCGGAGCACAAACCTATATGCAGGAGGCAGGCCGGATCCCTTTTTGACTGCTCACGGGAGGCCCGACCATGATCCGTTCTGAATTAATATTGCGCCTGACGGAACAATATCCAAGCCTCACTCATGCAAACGCGACGCGGGTTGTGGACGCAATATTCGGCGAAATCACCGGCGCACTGGTTTGCGGGGATCGCGTGGAGGTTCGGGGGGTCGGAGCTTTTTGGACAACCGAACGCCGCGCGCGAACGGGCCGCAATCCCCGGACCGGTGAGGCTGTGGAGGTCGAGGCAAAACGCGCCATCCGGTTCAAGACTGGAAAAGGTCTGCGGGACCGGCTCAATCCGAAGGGAGGCGCGCGCGATGGGGAAACCTGACGATGATATCGAGGTGATTGCGGGCCAGCTGGTGGCGCAGGGCATGTTGATCCAAATTCTCATGAGTCAGCTTGTCCTGTTGTCCGGAGATCGTGGGGCCGGGGTCCGGCAGGCGCTGGCAGATGGTGTCGGGGTTATGCAGCGCAACCCCAACATGCGCATCCGTGAGAAATTCGGGGCGGTCAAAACGCTGGAAGATGCGCTGGACACGTTTGACCGGGTCCGAGAGGCGATGCCGGATAGCTGACCGCTGTCCTTCTTTCCCGATCCAGGCCCACACGGGCGCAACGGAGAGGTCTGGGTCATGCTATGTTTTGGTGCCCTGCTCATCACCCTTGCCGAATTCCCATTCGAGGCGGGTAGCGGCCTGGATGTCGTCGTAAAGCGGGCTTATCTCAGCATCGTTGCGATCAACATCATGCCTTACAAGGTCATCGAGAGTTCGTGCGACAACCGTACGCGATGGGTTAGACACAGAAAGCGGATCGGGGAGGCCTGCATCTATAAAGATGGACGCTTGCTCAATCGTTACATGATACCCTTGGGACATCCACTTTAGGAGCTGATCGACAAGTTCTGTCACTCTGGCCACCAGCCCAACCGGGACGTCAAATGTGGCCCGTGTAAGACCTGCATCGCGTTGCCTTTCACGGCGTCGCGCGGTTTGAGCTTGCTTGCGCCCGGCCGGTCCCAGACCGCGGGTGCCAGGTGGCGGCGCCACTGGGTTCCGGGCATTGTGCACCGTGACAGGTGCGATCGTCGCGGGCGAAGAGGCGGTCTCACCGGGACGAAGCCGGGGCTCCCGGCCGACCTCAAGGTCCGCCATAACCGCGGTGACGATCAGGCGGATCTCCGGCAGGTATTGGGCCGGTAAGGTCTTCTCGATCCGGCGCCGACCTTGTGCGATCCTAGCCTCTTTAGCCTGTCGGTTCGCATCGCGTCTGCGGGTTTTGTCCCGCAAGGCCTTTTCCAACAGGCGCTGTTTCTCAGCTTTCGTCAGTCGTAAATCGGGCATGGTGGTCCTCTGTGCCGGGCATTTCGTTTGCCCTTTCTTTGTGAGGGCTCGGCCTGAAAAAACAAAATGGGGACCCATTCGGCGGAACTGATGTTACAGGATCCATCTGATAAACCGTTTATTTTTGACGTGGCGTCCATATCGACTGTGGTAGGATCCTCCACAGGGGTTATGGATGGCCCTCTCATCAAGGTTCCCCCGATGGTGACTAGAATACTCCTGAAGGGCTTGGCGGGTTTTCTGGGGGGAAGGCGGGGCATAGCCGTCAAATCGTGGGCCCTTGGCGCTCACCAGGCACCCCGCGTGGCTGCGCACGCGCACCCCTTCCATCGCAGACAGACCAGTAGACCAGCGGTTCAGAAAACCGACTGAGGCCTCTGATCTGCGGTCTCCACCAAGGGTTGATGCAGGGTTTGAACCCTGGATCCCGGACCGGACAGCAGCTGGTATAGCGCACCTGAAATTTTTCGCGCGGTTTTTTCACACCGATGTTGGAAACTGCACAGGAACCAACCAAACTAGACTTGATTGCCATGGGACGCCCCAAAAAAGATGATACCGACCTGCGCCGCCGATGGGCGGTGCTGAATGTAACACAGTCAGAACGTGCGGCGATTGAAGCTTATGCGCATGTCGCAGGTCTGAGCACCTGCTCATATATTGTGCGGCGCGCCCTTCACCGCCCCCTATCTCCTCGACAGGACCGTCAGCAGATCATCCGGCAGCAAACCCGGCTGTTGCGTTACTTTGAGGAGATCGCAGCAGCTCTGGTGGCAGCCGAACCGGTGCGGGACGCCGGTGCCACCCTTTTGACCCTGCGGCGCATAGAGGCGGAAATCACAGCATGGAATGGGGGCAGCACGATGTCTCCGGAGCCGGGTGACGCCGAGTGCTGAGTGGTTTTTCCCACCACCACGACAATCCGTCTTCCGGCGATGGGCCCTCACGCGCGGATGATTATCGGGCCCTGTCGGACTATATGGATAGCCCTTGGGTTATGAAATCCATCAACGGTACCCGTCTTCGTGTGGATCGAGATCCGGTTCCCGAAATCCTGTACGGCAGGGCCGACCAGTTGCGCCGGGAAATCGCGGCCTTGCCCTTCCAGCGGAAATACCGGTTTGGCCTGCTATCCTTTGATGAGGCCGACATTGATGTGGATGCCTTCAACGCTGGCCAGCAGCGCGTGCGCCGAGAGGTCGATCTGGCGCTGACCTTGTTCTTCGAGGCACTTTGGCCGGGTATTCCGGCAGATGCACGACCTTCACCCTATGTCACCACCCACACGCATACGGGTAGGCTGGAGGTGAATGTGGCGCTGGCGCGCGCAGTTCATGTGGGTGAGCGGATCTACAGTCACAACCCGGACCCGCCGACGCCTTTCGGGGCTGCCCCAAACTACTGGCGGGCCTATCGTGATCTGGTGAACCTGAGCTTTGGCTGGGCCGATCCGGAAGATCCGGCGCGGCGGAGGAACTTTGTCCGGCCCGACTGGGAGACAAAACTTCTGGCCGAAGGGGCCCGGGCGGGCCTGTCGCCTGTCCCGGACCGCCGCGACACCGCGATGGGTGTCGTGTGGGATGCGGTTCAGGCGGGCGAGGTCTTCTCTCGCGAGGATGTCATCGCTGTGTTGGCGGCGCATCTTGCGGGGTCTGACTGGGAGATCCTCTCAACGAATACCGGCTCGGTCACGATCGGCGTGCCGCAGGCACCGGTCAAGAACCGGATCCAGCTTAAGGGGTGGTACTTCTGCGCGGATTTTGACGGCCGACCAGAAAGGCCCGACCCGGAAGCCATGGTCCGGGCGAAAGCCAAACGTATGGCGGAACTGGCCACTGCCCCGGAACGGTTTCAGGCGGCTTGGGCGCAACGCGCGGCCTATAACCGGTGCCGCTACGGGGGGCCGCGCAGGCCGGTTCCGGACTGGAGCGTTCAGGCCTGGCTTGATCAGAGCCGGACCACAGCCGCACGCCTCATTCCGCGTCGCCACCATCTGCATGCGCTCTCCCTGCCACTTTCAAAACAGGATCCAGAAATCCATGACTATCTCACCTTTGGATCGCCGCTTCCTCGACCTGATGGACCGGATCGACCAGACGCAACGGGACCAGATCGCGGCCCTCACACAGCGACTGGCGGCGGCGGAACAACACAACAGCCAACTGACAACGCAGCTGGCGGACCTGGAAAACCTGATCCAGCGCCAGGGAGCGGCCTTGTCCAGCTTGAACGATACGCTCGCCAGGTTTCTGGCCCCACCGGATACGCCGCCCTTATCAGACGCCTTATCCGACGGATCCGGGATCTAACGGTTTGGGCTGGCCATCTTATGTTCGGCGCGGGGCTGGCCCAAGTGATTACACCGGACCGCCTTTTGCGGTTCACCCGCCTTGCAACCAGACTGGAGACCCTGAATGCCCGACCCGATATCTCAGACGCAGCAGATGGAAGACCTGACGCAGGCGATCTCAATGCTCCTTCCGGCCATCACGCAGTTGGAGGAGAGCTTGCGGTCGATGGACAAGGAGGCCTTGAATCGACAGCAAGAAATGGCTCAGTCCCTCGACCGGATCGCCTCAGCGTTGGAAGATCTTCCAAAGAGCCAGGTAGAGTTGCAGAACTCCCTGTCCGACCAGAACAGCACATCAGCCTTATTGACGGAGGCGATGACGGCACTGAACCAGCGCCTGATCTCGGACGCAGACCGGCGCGCCGAACTGGCGAAGACCATCACGGCGCTTATCAACCTTCTGGAGGGTCCGGCCTAAACCGTCCACAACTGGGAGCACTTCTGCGTCTCGGTCAAGATCTGGCGCATATGCTCGGGGAGGGAATGCCTATCGCGTTCACCCGCATTGAGGCTGGCTTTGCGTTCCGTACCCCTGGCGTGGCGCTTGCAGTGGTGGATGATCGCCTCCTGATCATCCGCTGGGCCCGCCCGGAAGAGGATCTGCGCAGGGTGCAGGAATGTGCGGCCCGCAACCTGGGCGTGGCGTTTCTGGTTGAGGATGTGCGGAAGGCACCGGATCGCGGCGCCGCCGCCCGCTCGGGGACATGTCCTGAATCACCAAAACCCAAGACAGACAGGACCCTGGCGGATCCTGATAATTCAGAGAATGATGGAGAGCCCGATAACCAGCATGCGGGACAGACGGGCCCTGACGAGGAAGACAATGGGCCAAGTATGTGACTGAACTGCCAGAGGCAATCTTGCCCCGACAGGTTTGGTTCGGCTCAGGTGATCGCCAAGCTTGGCGGCGGAAAACGCCTGAGCGGCTACGGAACTTAGATAGGGTGTTCGTGTTATTACTACTATGTGCGATTAGGGAGCTTATTTGGCGAAAAACAATTTACTATAGTGTTAACCTCACTTTTTGCGACATCCTCACTTCTGGTGGAGGTCATCGGTTTTTCCCTCACTCTCGTTTTTCGCAAGCAAAGGTGCGCCGTAGCGGACGGCCCGAGGGGTGAGCTCGATGCGGTGCAAGCGGCCGGCTCTGCCGTAGTTTCGGACGGTCTGGGGTGTGACGCCGAGGCGATCTGCGAGGGCCTCCGCCGTTTCTAGCCGGACATCCCGATCGATCCGTTCCAGCGTGGGTTCGGGCCACGCTTCGATTTTTCGCAAAACCTCGTCCCAGCTATACCGAGGGGATGCAAAGAGGTCGCAGGGTGGAATGCCTGCGCGCTGAAGAGCGGCGCGTGCGGTGGCACGATCCACCTTCCACCGGCGGGAAATGTCCGAGATTGTTGCGTAGCCCATTATCTTCCGGTCTTTATCAGCGCTCAGGCCCGTCTTTTGGGCTCTGAGTGGGAGGGGTGATGAGGCTGTTGCCCCAGATGAACAGGTCCTTCGGGGGTACGTAGATGTCCATGAGGTCCGTTTTGATCTGCGCCGCCCGCCGATGACGCATCAGGGTCCTGGAGTAACGCCGTAGCGGGTTGTTCAGCTCTTCGGCGAGGAGGGCGAGCACCTCGTAGGTGAGGTCGTTCCCGTCCGTGGTCAGGAACTGACGGGTGTTGTCGGAGACCCCAGAAATTCCGGTCAATGAGACCTCTATCGGGCTGCCGAACTCCCAGTCGAGCCACTCGTGGGAAAGCAGCGGCGCGTGACCCGGATCGAAACCGGGCCCGATTTTACAGCTGAGGCCCGCGTGGGAGAGCAGCCGCTCGTTGGCCGGGTCAAAGCCGGGCCCGATCTCGACCAGGCGGATGTCGGAGTCGATCGGGTGCGCAGTCGTGATAGGGCTGTCGAACATGCGTTTTTCCTTTTTTCGAATTCGTGGCAGAGTTCCCCTAAGCCCTTGTGCTCTCAGGCAGCCTGATCGTTCTTGCTTTCCTTCACGAGGATGAGGTCGATCTCCTTGATCCTCTCGAGAAGGCGTTCCTTCTCCATCCGGAGCGTCTTGCACGAGATGGGGAGGACGGTCTCACCCAGAACCTCCACGTCCCAGTCGGGGGTCCCCGCAACGGCGTCAGGATGCACATTCCGCACTTCGAAGATGGAGCCTGCCTTAACGAAGGTTTTCCAGTACTGCCTACTGCCCCCGGAGCTGATCTTTCCGGAGATCAGCGCACAGTCGCGACCAAGGCTGGCTCCCGTGTCCCGCCCACGCGCCTCGGCGACAGGGATCCCGGAAAAGGACACAGCCCCACGGTCCTCCTCCAGATCACGCGTCGCCGTGATGCGGATGGTGAGGCCTTTCGCATCCGCGTTCGCCTGGCGTACGCGAAAAATCTTGTCGCAAGCGTCTTCGACCGCATCAGTCACGGTGAGGGGGAAGGACCAGGCCTTTTCAGCCGCCTTCCACTCGCCGCCCAGACGGCGAGCCACAGCACGGAAATCGGGGTTATAGGGGCACGTAACCAGCAGGGCTGTGGCAGTGCGTTTCTGAGAGATCATGCCCATTCCTCCCGGATCATAGCGTTGTGGTTGTTCAAGAGTGACACGGTGTTTTCCTTTCGCATGTCAGGCCCGGATCCCCCCGGGCGGAGCGGCGTGAGGCCGAAAATTTTTCGCAAACACATGGCTCGTCGATCCGCTGTGTAGCGTTAAACTAGATATGTAGATTTTAAAATCATAGTGTCAAGATGTGATTTTGAAATGCGCTGTGCGTTCAAAATCTATGTGACAGGCGCCGGATGATAGGATAGTCCTCTGACATGAGCACCCAGTCAGAACACGTCGCACAGATCCTAGCCGAGCTTCAGCAGAAGCTCGCCGGCGCTGACGCCGCTTGGTTGATTCTCGGGGATGCGCTCGCGGAACTCGATGAACTCGCGCCTCAGAGCGCGGATGGTCGACCCTGGACCGACGTGGTCCAAGAGTTTCATGAAGGGCTAGGGTACGGCGGGTTGTCCGTGGGGCATCTCCAGAAGGTCCGTCGGGTCCGCAATTTTGTGCGGAAGGTACTGGAATCTGAAAAGGTACCATTCACTGACAGTGAAATCGCGGCTGCCCAGGTTTCGGCGCTCGAAGTCGCTGAGCGTCTCCACTCGCTCGACCCGGAGCGGGGCCGAGCGGGGCTTCTCGCCTGCATCCGCGACCGCCGGAAATTCGTTGATATGCGGCGTGAATATGACGAGTACGTGGCGCAGAATCCTGACCGGTTACCAAAAAAACAGGCCACTTGGTTGAAGAAGCGGAAATATTCCTCTGAGGATGATGCGGCCCTAGTCGAAAAGGTCCTACTGGCGGAATCGGTGGTCCTTCTGGGAGCCTCGAGCGTGGTTCTCAGACCGTTCCAGCCGAGCAAGTCGTCCCCGTTCCTCAAGGCGACCGACTTCGGTTTTCGCATCGCTGGATCGGCCGGTGAGCGCACGCTCGGTGTCGAACTGCTCGCGGACTCCGCACTTTCGCACCGGGATCCGGCCGAACTACTCGCTCAGCTCGCGTTCCAATCCAGTTTCTTCGACCTCTACTGGGTTTTCGCAAGAGCGGACGCGGTCAAGGTCGCGTTGTTCTCGGCGATCATGGATGAGGTCCAGCTCAACCGGGTTGGGCTTCTCCGGCTTGCGGAAGATGGATGGGAGGCGATCCGGTGCCCCGATCCCTGTCCTCCGGTCCCGGATCGTCGGGCCTTGGTGAGGCTCCCATAGAGTCATTACAGTTCTCCCCCGGAATTCTTTGAATGGTACCATTCTCGATTATGGTACCATGGCAGACGATCTGGGTTATGAAGGACAGGGACCGGTTCGCTTTTTAAGGGAGTGCAGCGATGATGGAGAAGCCTGAAGACGCTGCCGTTCCCTCGCAAAACGCTGACGCCCGTCGCCGCTGGCTGGAAGAAAATGCGTCCGCTTTTGCGGCGCAGGCTCGCTGGCACGAGCAGCACCCACATCCTCTCGAGGACATCCTCTTTGACCCAAAACCGATCTGCTCCTAGTAGGGCTGCGACCTCTGGAGCGTATACCCTGTCTCCTCTGTGGTACTAATTCTGAAAACGTACCATTCTTGACCACGTTTGCGAAAAACGGGACGGTACTTTTTGTCGATATGGTACCAAGGGGACTGGCGATGAGCGTTCACGATGAGCTGCTGGCGTTTTGTCGCGACATGCATGCGGCCGGTGATCCGTTGACCTACGCAGCGCTACTCAGGCGCCGGGGCGGCGGGTCCCGGCGCGATATTGCACGCGCGCTACGGGCCTGACGCCTGGAAAGTCCCGACGGCCCGCGTGCAGCGCCGGGGCGGCCGATCGGGGTGGAGACGCGGCTGCGCGACATCATCCGACGTCAGCGCGAGGTGATCCACGATCAAGCCGAGACGATCAGCATTCTCAAAGAGGAGACCGAGTCCCTCGCGCGGATGGTACGACCGTACCGGGCCTACCCCGAAGACGAACTCTACTTCGAAGAGCCCAACTGACGGCTGGGAAAGCCTAAATGGTACTATTTTTCGCATCGGTACCATTTTCACGGGTCAGAGTGGGTCCCTGACCTATCAGCTTTCTAGGTCTATAGATTTCGACACGGAGCCGCGGGCAGCGCTGAATGCGTTGGCGAAAGTGTCCGGTTGGTCCGGGCCCGACTTTCCGCCGGTGAGGGCCGCGATCAGATCATCTATGTGCATCGCGCGCATCCCGGCCAGGAGCGGACCTTCGATATCCGCGGCGAGAGTGTCGCCGGTGAACAAAATCCGGTTCGGGTGCACACCAGCCGCCTCGATGACGTGGGCATAGATCGCCGGGTCGGGCTTCATGCAGCCCACATGACATGAAAGGACTCGGAATGCAGGGCTGATTTCCGGGAACCTGTCCAGCGTTGGCACGTAGTCTAGGCTGAGGTTGCTGCACAACCCATACGGGACTGGTAGGGCAGCAAGCAATTCCTTGACCCCGGAGCGGAGACGGGTCGAGGCAACCTCGCGGGCGATGGCCGCTTGCGAGACGACGATGTCGCCGATAGTCGCCCCGCCTTCGATTTCAGCGTCAAGCTCCGCGAGCGTCAGCCTGGTCGTCATCGCCATTTGGCGAAACCGCGAAACCTTTTCTCGTGTCATCTTCCTGGTTAAGGGCGCGAAGGGCCGGCGCCGATCCGTGATCTCTACAAGAGTGCCGAAAACGTCAAAACACACCACATCGATATCCCTGAAGACGTTGGTTACGTCCGTCACTTTGGCATCAGGTCCACCCATATTTATGCTTTCCACTTTGGCTTTATGGGTTCCCAGTTTTCGATAACGTTCTCGCCCCCGTTAAGGAAACGCGCCGCCGAACGCTTGTTCCGAAACGGAATCGGTTCGGTGACCACAAATCCCTCCGGACGGACGAGGGTGCCAGGGCGCTTAGCTATCTGGCCCCGACGGTAAAACCTCTCGTAACGCTCGAGCGCGCCTGGGTCCTGTTTGATCGTTTTGAAGTTTGGATATCGAGATGATATCCGGGAGCCGGGAAGCAAGTACAACCACCGACCCTTTTGACAGCCGACACCGTAGAGTGCGCCATCTGGCGCTCCGAGTGTACAATTCGCTTTCGGTTTTTTGCGTTGATCCCTAGATTTGTACAGGGATTGACTGATGCAGCGGATGATATTTCGAGTCAGCTCGTCAATATCTGAATATATCCCCCGTTTCGCGAAAGGATCCGGGGCGGGTCCGCTAAGGTCCTTCTCATTATCCGTGTACGCCCACCTGAAACGATCATTGCAGACCCGAAGGAGACGTTTTTCTAGGCTTTCTAGCGCCGAGAAACTTAAGTGTGACAAAGGGAACAAGAACACTTCTGATGCCCACTGTCGTAGATGAAGCTGTTCATTCACGCGAGGCCCGAGGCGCTCGTCTGCCAATCCTAAATAAAAGTGGTCCCAGACCAACCCTTTATTAATGAACGCATAAATCCCGGAGGCGCTCATGATGCCCTCTTCTTTGATCCGGCCAGGAAGACGCTGCCACATGGCAAAACAGTCCTCATGGTCGCCTGTGGCGTCCAGTATTTTATAGACCTCGATGAGGTCGTTCACATATGCGACACCCACCCTGACAGCTCGATCTGTTCTGTAGGCCCCACGACCCGGTCCATGACCATCTCCGCGAGGAACCGCCGATCATAGCGACCGAGCCTGTAGAACCGGCTCCAGGTCCGGGCCCACCCCGCCGCCGGATCGACTTGAAGATAGGGTGAGGTGTAGATCCGGGCCCCTTTGCGTAGCAGAGGATGTCCTGTTACCCGGCCGAAAAGCCGCGCGCAGCCGTCACCCCCAACACCAGCAGACCACTCATCCCGAAGCTCCTCTGCCCTGGGCTGCGCGGTGCTGAGGTATTCCAGGTGCGAGATGAGGTCTATGAGCCGGGCCGCTCCACTGCCTTGGTCGGCCTGGTCCTGCGCATAGCCGGCGAACAGTAGCCTCAGGCACGGGCTGAGTGTCAGCTTGACCGAACCCCAGTCGCCCGGGTCCTCCCCGAGCAGCGCCCGGACCGCGATCAGCTCATCCAGAATAGGGAACCTAGGGTCCATGTTTTCTTCCCACATCACGCGCTCTCCCCGCATGGTTCACCGGATCCGGCGAACAGCGCTGCGATCTCGTCGGCGTCCAGCTCGCGCCGCTCTGATAGCGCGGTCGCGATGTGCCGGATGAGGTCCTGCTGCTCCTCCAGAAGCCCGTGCACGGTCCGGTGCGCGTCTTGAAGCGCCGCTTCGACCCGCTGCCGGATCGCTTCCGGGAGAAGCGGAACAGGTGTGTCCGGAGGAATCCAGGCCAGGGTCTCCCCGAATCCGAACCCGGACTCGAACCTAGTGGCGAACTCGGTCGCTTGGGCAAGGTCGCTATGGGGCCCTTCGCCGCCACCTGACGAGATGTTCCCGAAGATCAGCGCTTCGGCGGCACGCCCCGCGAGCACGGCACACATCACGTCACGAACTGTCCGGTCCGTCATGTGCGGCAGGTGGGCCCGTAGAACCTCGCCGCCACGCGGCGTGACGCGGGCCGACGTCGCGGGCGGC
>TARA_R110002074_G_scaffold2918_2_pt1 | contig 12734 bp, 13 predicted proteins | sample TARA_R110002074 | Tara Oceans TARA_R110002074 (sample SAMEA4397215) | marine metagenome | biome: Polar Biome; feature: [MIX] marine epipelagic wind mixed layer (ENVO:01000061); material: water (ENVO:00002006), including particulate matter (ENVO:01000060) such as... | depth 10-100 m
TCCTGCATCTGCATGAACATCTCTTGCAATGTCATGTACACGAGTATATGGTGATACTGGCGAGGAAGAACAGGAGAGTCAGTATCGGCCACCAGGGTGGAGGGGCGATAGTGATAACGAAGATGGATGTTCTTATCCAAATCGGCAGTGAACCAGAATCGAACGTATTGGCGAGGTCCCGCTTCAACAAAATGCTTGATCTCGCGATTATTCTGATACTTGAATGAGGCCTGGTTGGTGTATGCAAACGACGAGACAGGGGTCAGCTCCTTATCTTCAAAAGACGTTGTGATTGAGTCCACACTGCTGATAAGCTTCCATCGTCCATTATTGGTCTTATCCCTACGGTAAATCAACTTGATGATTCCACTGTCAAGATACGTTGGGATTGAGTTATTGAAGTGGCCCGTGTTGTCTAAATTCTTCAAAACAGCACTGGCAGCGCCTGATGCGCCAGTCTTTACAGTGGCTGTTGCACTGGGAGGTGTCTCTCGACCCTCAACAAATATGGTGTACTTGTACTCATATTCGGTATCGTTTGCCAATTCGTTACCGGGGTTTCCGCTTGTCCCCGCAGAAACAAGTGGGGCATTGAATGGGCCATCATCAAGAATGTGGTCATCTTCAACAACGACACTTGGGTCACCACTTTGATCCGCATCCAGATATGCAAACTCTTCTCGTCGCCTGTCAATCTGAAGCAGTCTCCCTCGGTCTGCATCTCTATCCACAATCCCTAGGATCTCAATGCAGTCATCTGGAAGAAGATAACGATTAAATGTTATCTTGAATGTGAACACATCCCCAGACACTGTCCAGTCAGCGTTGAGGAATATGCTGGCGCTATTGATACCAACAATCGTGTACTCTTGAGAAGTATCTGTGTTCGTTATCGTTTGGCCCAGCATCTCTAACGTAGGTGTGAACCCAGAAGCAGTAAGCTTTCGCTCGTTGCTTACGTCTACAGTTACTTTGAGACCAGAAGATGAGCTCGTTGAGGTAATCGGCCCACGGATTTTGAACTCAATCTGCTTTTGCAGGAAGAGCCAATGGGCGCTGTCACACAGCTCCAGATAACGATCATTCAATCTTCGGACTACAGAATCCCTATACTGCTGAAGGTCGGGAAAGTAATCCATCTGATCGAAGATTCTCTGTTGGAGTTCCGATACATTCATACAAAACCTCGATACACAGAAGTGGGGGCAGATCGCTCCACCCCCACCACTTCAACAACAAATCCTCGGGGAGGAAGTGAGATTAGTAATTGGCAACATTCAGCAAGAGAACTGTACTTGCTGCACGATCATCATTTGGACCTGCTGATTCCGCAATGTTGATAGCAAAGGGAGGACTAAGAGATGATGCATCAAATACATCAGCCACCCCAACTCCACTACCACTAACCAATGCACCACCCGGAGCGGATTCTGAAACATCTACCTTACAGTAGGTGCAAAGACCGCCAACCTGAATAAGGACTTCCTCACCTACAGCAATTGCGTGCGCTACGCCTGATGCATCAGGTCCGACATTGTTTGGATCACTGTCCGCACAAACACCTATGGCAAATATTATGGTGGCATCACCGCTGTTAGCAGGTTGAACACTGTTACCAAGACCAAAAGTAGACACGGCAGTATCGATAGCGACAACATCACCTTTGACCATCGTGGCAGAAGCAAACATACGAATGAATCGTCCGCGTTGCTCAAAGACCTGCTCCGAACCCTGTGGTCCTGATGCTAGTCCATCAATTTTTGAAACTGTTGACATTTTATTCTCCTAATTAGAATGTTTCTGCGTTAGTGATGACGGCGGAGCTTGCGAAGCTCTCGACCCACAACTGACCACGAACCAGAACTTCAGCAACGCGTACGTTGTATCCGTTTCCAACACTCATGAAGTCAGACATTGAGAAGTATCCATCACGGATAACTTTTGACCAGCAAACGTAGATGGCATTCAGGTCAACAACGTAGAATGAGATCTTGTCAGAGTCGACATTGTTTCCAAGATGAGTTGAAACGTGAGCACGAACACCGCTAATAAGCAGGTTCATGTTGGCGCCGTCAACAGAATCTTGACCGTCCATGATCATATATCGCTCATTGGCTTGAAGAGTACGCTTGTAGTTCTCAAGACCTTTTTCAGAGCAAAGAACAGTAAGTCCGCCCATATCATCAGTAGCACGAGCTTTGGCCTTGATAAGAACTCTATAGAGACTGTTCAGACCAGAAGTGTTGAAAGACCCACCAACGTTAGCAAACTGATTCTGAGAACCGGTCAGTGCTGAGAAAGTAGACTTGCTAAAGCCACCAATAACTGAGTTTTGAGCGCCAGGAGCCTGATCCTCAAGATAACCAGTAGCTGCAGTAGCAGTATCAACACCGTTCAAGGTATTCCAGTCATCATACTGAGCCACGCCACCGATAAGCATATGCTTTTCGAATTCACGCTTTGCCTTGCCCATAGTGGCCTTGGCACGACGAGAAGCAAGCTCGATGGTCTGAAGATCGCCACCGTTCAGGTCTTCTTCAACAGAAGAGATACCGATTGGGTAAGATACTTCAGCAGGAGTAAGGACCATAGGGGTAAGAACGCCAGAGAAGCTGAGGTTCATCTGCTCGTATCCAGTTTGTTTTCTGGTTGGGCTAGAGTGATTCCCAGTCTGGAAACTTCCAATCCACTTGTGACCGGATCCCTTAGATGGTTGACCTTCTCCGTGAACACGATTGTGCTCAGCAAGAAAGGGAGTTACAATGTGACGAAGGTCACGTGCTTCTTTTGCCGCCTCAATCGAAGTGGCTGACAGCAGTTCGTTATCTACCGTGAGTGAAGTTGTTGCCATTTTATTCTCCTAGAATTAGCGGCTTTTCTGTTGAGCCCTCAACGCTTGAAGCGCTTTGGGGTTGTCTCGTAAATACAATATACGAGCCGTGTTGCCTCTGATACCCTTGTACCCTTTTTCTGTGACCCATTTTGGTACAGGATCGTTATTTTCTTGTGTGGAGCTCACAGTGGCTCGTTGTACTTTTTGTGCGCTCTCTCGTCTACGAAGTCGCTCCTTAGCGGTTTGTTTCTCCTGAGCAGCAACCAAACGGGTTCGCTCAACTAATGCATAGGCATCAGGCAAAGAAACTGCACTTCCAGACTCTTTTCTTTGTTCCATCAGTTGACGAACGTCGCTTTTGAATTGCGCATCTTGCATTTTAGGATTTGCATCCACAAAATCTTGATACGCTGAAAGCTGTTGAGCTCGCCGCGCTGACTGCTGAATGGGCTCTTGAAACTGGCGCATCGCCTGAGCTACACCCTTTTTGATGCGAGCTTCAATCCCCTCGTCAGACATTGGATCAGGAAGATCCTCATCTGGAGTATCTGCCATCTTGAGATACTCTTGGAACTTGGGGTCAAGGAGAACCTGATTGAGCTGAGCTCGATTTCGAATCAAAACCTTGTTCTGACCTTCAATCTCTTCTCTACGCTTCTCAAGAGCAGACTGGCGCTCGGCATGTGCCTCTTCAGCCTCACGTGCCTGAACACGCTGCTGAGCAATGAGATGCTTCATCAGGCCCTTCATAGAGTCTGGAAGCTTCTCAATGCTGCGCTCGTCAATGCTCTCTAAAAGCTGCTCATTCGGCTCATCAGGAATGTCTCCCAATGCTCCCATCAGAGACTTGAAACGAGAACCAGTGTTAGATGTAGGCGCAGCCTCAGGCGAAGACTCAACGGTCTCCTCCATCGGTGATGCTTCAACTTCTACTTGGGGTTCTGCTGTCTCTTGTATTGAAACAGGTGGTGTTGTATCGGCTATTGAGGCTGTTTCGACCTCAATAGGAACTTCTGGTGCTTGATTCACAGTGTCTCCTTATGGTTTACATCATTCCAGCAATTGCTTCGTCTTCGTCACTCATACGACCAACTGGTGGACGTCCAGCTTCCATCTCAGCCGCACTCATCTCAGCTTCTTCCTCAGGAGGCTGCTCGCCCTCTGCAGGTGCTGTCAGAGCTTCCATCAGCTTCTTGTCTTTCTTCATACGCTTGAAGTTGGCAATCGCTTTAGAAAGAGCAGTATCACTGACGAGCTCAGGCCCAGACATATAATACTTCTCTCCAGTTTCTTGCATCTTGACAAATTCCATGACCAGAACAAATGGAACATAGATCTCTGCAGGCAAAGGACCATCGAGCTTCTTCTCGCCTTCTGGCGATTCGTAGTCCATGATCTCAACAGCCTCATCAACAGAAGAAACAAAGTCATTCATTCCTTCGCTGAACTTTTCGATCTTTTTGTAGGTGTATGGCTTCTCAGGCATAGGTGCAGATTCTGCAATCTGTTGCATCTGTGCTTGCTGTTGGGCCATTGGGTCTTCAGCTGGAGGAGCGCCTGCGCCCTCTTGCATCATCATTTCATCTTGGGTAATACTCATTGTTCAATCTCCTGTACAGGTTGTTTTTCATTAAAAGGGTCTACTTTCGGGCCAGTACCTTGATCGCGATGTTGGAACCCTTGTAGGGCTCCTCTATCTTTTGCTTGTCGGTACTCTGCATAGGCAGGAGATTCCTCCACCTGCTTCTTATGGTCTTCAACTAACTTGTCATCTGCTTGTTGTTTGGCTTCAAGTTTATTATAGTCTGATGAGTAATCGATGTCGCCATCAATCGGAACTACGCCCATCTCTTTGCAAACCTCTTCTCTATGCTTCTTGCTATGTAGCATACGTCCTAAGCCCCGATCAAAATATGGCCAGTTGGTGTCCTCTCCAAATCGATCTATGCTCCAGCCACCATAGTTCAAAACCATCGTTCCAGAGCAATAGGTGCAAGGCCTAGGGCCAACATCTTCTTCATAATTCTCATTGATTACGTTGAGCTCACGCTTTCGGTCACAAGACTTGCACTCAAACAGGCGCATCTTGATTGAAGGGCGACCCTGAACTTTACCAACCGTCTTGACCCAATGTACGGCACTAAGATCGCACCGAGAACAAGGGACTACCTCACTGGTTGCATCAACACGCCAGCTAAACTCGACGTGAGAAATGTGCCCATTTGGGCAAATAAACTTCTGTTGACTCATACACTCTCCCTAATTGCTTGAATAAGAGCTTTGACTGCTTCCGCCTGTTGCTCAGGAGGAAGGGTTTTGGCCTTCTGGATTGCTTCCATAGCCTGTGGGTTTTCTGCAAGCAACTGCTCAAGAGCAAGAAGTGCTTGGTCGGGGGGTAAAGATTCAATCTGAGCCAAGATCTCTTCTGGACCTTGACCTTCTGGCGGAGCCTCTGGCGCAGCCTCTGGCTGACCTTCTGGTGGAGCTTGTGCCTCTGGTGGTGGCTCTTCAGGAGGAGACTCTTCCTCAATCCTAGCCGTCTCAGCAAGAATGTAATCTAATGACAGGTTCTGGGGAAAGTCAAACTGATCGTGAATCGTCTTTAGGATCTCTCCAGCCATCACGCCCATCGCATTCTTCTGCTCCTGAGACACCTGCAGCAATTGTAACATTTTGTCACTAAGGGCAAGGATGTTGTTCCGCATCTCAGACTGAGCCATCGGAGAACGACCAGCCTCAGTGAAACCAATCTCAAAGTCACTGTCAATGTCCTCAGGAAGTACCTCAACGGCCTCTCCCTCTGGTCCAAGCAACATCAAGCGCTGTTCAGTGCGGGATATTTCATCTTCCCTGCGCTCTGGCTCAACCTCAGATGCAAGGTCAATGATCTGCTTGTCCTCATCCTCAGTCTGCTCAAACTCATCCTCAACTTCTTTGATGCCAGGCTTATCGTGGCTCCAGCCCTGATTGCCAAGCTCAACGTGACGTTCGTGAGTATCTGCCCTCTCTGATTCGCCAGTCTTAGGGTCATACATCATATGAGGCTTGAAATCATCTGCCTCTTCAATGCCCTGAGCATCTCTCCTAACCTCGAGATCATCCTGATCAAGCTCCATACCTTCTTCATCTATGTTGGCTTCAGCTCCCTCACTATCTCCTGGATCATAGAGACTTGCTACGTGAGCCGCAAAGCAACGCTTGACTACCTCAATCAAGAACATATCGCGCATCTCTGCGTGACGTCCAAATTCGCTCTGTGTGTGCCCCTCAACGGCTGCAATCTCACTGGCCGTGGCTTTGGTCACCTGACCCAATGCCGCAGGGCTAATGACCATATTGCGCTCAAAGTCAGCCTCTGCCTGGGCTGCAGCAACCTGAATGTTTGCACTTATCGGTCCATGACGAATGGGGACGACTACATTGGCAAGATTACCAGCGTACTGCTCATCCACCTCAATGATCAATCCATCTTCACCAGACTTCAGGTCAGAGTATGCATCTGCATCTAGAGCGCCCTTTGGTGCAAGATAAACCCTAGCATCACGTCGGGCTGACTGAGCCATATAGGAGCGCATTGTGTTGATCTCTTTCTGCTGAGGCAACAACTGCTCACTGTATGCTATACCCCGATAAGGATACTCAGGTTCGTGCTCAAAGATCAGCGGAACAATGTGTGGCATCGCTTTTCCGCTGGCCTCAACCAATGGCAAAGGACCCATATAAACAGGCTTGACTTCTCCATCATATCCATCATCAAGAACGTAGATCTCTAAACGACCCTTGTATTTTGAACCATCCGTGTCATAGAAATCATCAATCTTATTGCAGAGCTCGAGAACCCTTACAAACGCCGTCGCATCCGACTGCGCCGTGTCACCTTTGTACTCAACACGCTTCGTTCCGCTAAGATAAGCCCCGAGATAATCATTGCGACTAGTACCTGCGATGTCCTCGGAAAGGCCGTACTCTTCCATGACCTCCTTGCGAGGACGATAAGAAACATGCCCAATAAACCGAGCATCATCACGGTCATGGACATCGTGATCAAGTACCATCTCCCAATATGGGAACACACGCATCCAAACACGATTGATGCCCTCTTCAGCTGGGTCGTAACCAATCTTTGCACCAGCTCCCTTATAGAGTAGTGCCTGTCGGGATACATTTAGGATTCTTTCTCGCATTATTGGACGATTCAACCAGTGATTGACCAGCATCTCAGCTTTCTTGATGTCTCCAGTCGTGTATGAACTCGGACCAACAACCACCTTCATCTTTCTGGGGTACAGATTTGCAAGATAACCAGTCAAGGCTGGCTTCAATCGGTTGACCTCAACCTGATCAAGACGAGACATCTCATACGCAACGTTCAGGTCCTCTTGACCCTCGATGTAACGCCAGAACTTCGTCGTATATGCAGCCTTTGCAAGGGCCATATAGGGCTGCTCATTGTGCATACGCGCATCATGAGCTCTCAACTGATCCATAACCATCGTAGGGGTTATCCGATCATTTGAAAAGTCGTATCCATTTATGTCTTGCTTGTTCATGGTAGTGCCATCCTTATGCGATCTGCGGGGTTCATACGGTAGAATCTGTCTCGGAAATTGTTCTTATCTCTCCCCGAGAATGCTGGACAGTATCTCAATGCCCAACAGGCTAAAATAAATGAATCACTATGATCGTCGTGATACCCATCCTGCCCCTCAATTCTACCCTTGACCTCCCTTACGTGCATTAGTTCTTGTATAGTCGCGTGATCCGTCAAAACCAAGCTGTCCGCATTCACAAGTTGCCTTGCAAAACTATATGCGAGCTCCTTGTTCCCTCGGTGGGTTGTCCAGTCCTGACCCTTTTGATCCTTCCATAATGGTATACCATATTGTGAGAGCTTTTTAATCACAACCCTACCTGCTCCACCAGTATTGGATTCACACAAAACCCTAGCTTTATGGTAATAAGCTGACAAATCAGCCACCATCTCACCAAATCGATCCTCTCCACCCTGATGGACAGACAGCACAGCCACCTGCTCACCAAACTCAGACATCACACAAGCAACAGCATAGTCACCGCCTGTGCACCACGAAGGGTCACAACCAATAACATAATCCGTTCCGAACTCAGGCTCCTTGTAAATGCGCCTCTCTCCATTGATCGCTGGGGGCAGTTCATTCAGAGTATCGTTTAGATAATCCGAGTCGAACCAGGAGCCCGCCAAAACCAAAAACCCATCCTCAATCGTCAAGGGAAACTCTCGTCGAAACCTTCTCTCTCCCATTCCCTCAACGCCGTAAATCATCTCGTGGCGCCAGTAAAGCTGTGCCATATCCAAGCCGAACTGCCGGCTGAGTTGATACTCCTCTTCGGTGGGTTCCCAGCCTTGGGGCGGATCAGCACGATATGTACTGTGATCGCTCCAGCGAGAAAATATAAACTTGGTTGATGGATCACCGTTGCGCTCAGCTGCCTGTGCAGCCAACACTCGCTCGTGATAAAAGTTTCCAGGACCATTCGGGGTGCTGACAACAATGATCTTTGAATCATCACCGCCGTGAAGAGTAGACCTAATACCAGCCCAGACTTCCTCAGGATGAGGCCAGAACGCGAGCTCCTCTGCAATGAATCTCTGATACGTCCAACCACGACCGTGAGTATCACCACGAGCCGTCATATGGTCAATCATCGCATCTGTGCGCTCACTAATCAAGGTCTTCTCATTTTGATTCATCCGAAATGGATTGGAGTCCTTCAGGACCTTCGGTAAATGGTTGTAATATGTACAGAATTTCTTGAAGATAGATTTGGTCGTCTTATTGTGGTCAGCAACAACAATCGTCCTCAGGGGCTTGTTTGCACAGTATGTAGCCCAAAAAGTATGCGCACAATTAGCAGTCGTGATGCCGATCTGCCTAGGCTTCAGCACCACAACTGTCTTCACAATCGGATCATCAAGGGCCTCAATTAGAGACACCTGCTCGCTATATGGTGTGTTGAAGTATCGCAAGTTTGCATCAGCATCCTCAAACCTCAAGCGAGGAATGAACTCTTTACTGTCTGCGAATATGCGATCATACTTCGTCACGCCTCAGCCCAGCCGTTCGTTCCCTTGTCTGCAGATGTGAACCACTCTTCAAGACTCATATCTGTTGAGCCCTGAGCTTGCTTCGCCTGTGTGACAAGCTGAACAACGACCTTAGCAGCCTGTACATCACCCTCTCCCAACGCAATCATTAGAGTCCGATTGGCCTCAAACTCCAATGCGCGTAGGTCAGCAAGGCAAATGCCAGCGTGCTCAGGGAAGACCTCGGACCACCAGTCCAAGAACCCCTCTGATTGTTCCCAGTTTTTCCACTCTGAAAGGCTGAAGTCAGGGATCTTACGAGCCCATTCTCCAACCATTCTTAGCCCCAAATCATATAAACCACGAGCCGCTTTGCGAGTCGCCTCCATCTTGATCGTAGGATGAAATATCATTTTTTAGTCTCCGAATTTATGATCACACCATGCTCGTTTACCAAGCCATTACGCACCGCAGATCGAGCCCTATCGTCAATCTGCGTTTTACTGTGACGTAAATGGGCCGGTCTGCGAAGATTGTATTCCTGCAAACGTTGCTTGCATCTTACTATTCTGATCAAATCTTCGGGAGAACTTTTCATTTCTTGGTCCGTCTTCTTGTTACTTTAGGCTTCTTTTCCTCCACATCTACGGAGGCCTCTACTGGCGCTGCTGGAGTCTGCATCTGGTTCATCATCTCTGCCATAATGTTGGTCATCTGAGACAACTTCTGACTGAGCTCATCAATCTGACCCTGCTGTGTAGAAATCTTCTCTTCTTGTTCCTTCATTACGGCTTGATCAATGGCTGGTGCTGCCGGAGCGGCGCCTCCACTTGCCATCAGTTTAGCAAGCATTTGTGGGGTCAGCTGAGCTTGATTGTCTCCTTCTCGTGTTACCCTTCCCATATCATACTTTAAGTCTTGATTTCCATTCAAATCTACGAACTCCAAACCAATGACCAAATACTGAACCTCTTGAGCAATCTCAACAACACCCGAGTCTGTATCTGAAGGCTGACCAACAGTGCGACGACGAATACTGTCTCGGCGCTCTAACGTCTGCTCAAAACCACACAGTGTCCACTTACCATTCGGCTGGACAGACTCGTGTGCCTCACGACACCACTCAATCGTTGATTCGATCATGAACACCCAAGTCGGCATATCAACATAACCAAGAATCTGACCCAAACGAAACTCGGAAACATAAGACCAACGTCGATTGTGCTCCCACTCTTCCTTAGGGTCATCTACAATATGATGATTGCAAACGTTTTCAACAGTGTCCCGAAAAACTTGCAGGTCCAAAAGCTTCGGATTCTGCCGTCTATCTGTAGTTGTCGGGCGATCTACATACTTGTGACCACGATTGTTCTTACGAGTCTTCTCAATGATTCCCAGTGACATTTATATTCTCCAATTGTTGTTTCAATGTTAATAGTTTCTGAACCCGCTCCTTGCGAGCCCAATCCTGCTCTCGTTCCTCTAAGTCATTTACCTCTGCATCGACCAGCTCTTGAGCATACTTCGCAGCTATCTCTTCCTCAAGCTTTCTGCGGAGCTCACTTCGCCTCGGAGGTAGCTCACCTCTGAGCAAACATAAGTCCTCCTGGAGCTCAAGCCTAAGCTTGTTCGCATCTCGTATGAGCTCGCCAAGGTCTCCATCACTAATCTCAAAATGATCTGACCATAATATAAGGACAGATACACTCGGAACCTTGCGCTTCAAGCCCTCCTGGTACCAGTGCCAAGCACTCGTCCGGCCACAACGACCAAGCTCTGCAGCAAGCTTCGGACTTTCAAACTTTTTTAACATATCGGATAAAAGCATATGTACCTATAGCTTGGAATGTGTTACCTTGTCAATGCAAATGACAACAACCTTAGAAGTGGAGAATAAAATGGGTAAATTTCAAATCATCAACGCAGGAAAAAACCGGTCGCAAACATCGATAAAGGGACTCATCTATGGAGACTCAGGAGTAGGGAAAAGCTTCCTCGCTGCTACAGCACCAGCCCCTCTTGTCCTCCTCACCGAGATGAACGGACAAGCAAGTGTCTCTCACAGCAACCCCAAAGCCGACATCATTCACATCACATCTGCAAATATGCTCGCCGCTGTGCTCAGAGACATCGACGAAAACCCCGATGACTATAAGAAGTATCAAACCATCGTGATCGATTCCCTCACCGAAACACAACGGATGATCAAAGACCGCATCCTCGCACGGAAAAAAGAAGGCGCAGCATTCGCCATCCAAGACTGGGGCAAACTCGCATCCGATATGAGAGCAATGGTCAGACGTATCCGCAACCTCAAGAAAGATGTCATCTGCATCTGCCTGCTTGAATTCGAAATCGAGGAAAGCACCGGCATCAGACACCTCAGACCAGCATTCGATGGAAGAAAAACTGGAGCAGAAATCGCCCAATACTTCAATTTTGTTGGATTTCTCTACGCACAACAACAAACCAACGAGAAAACAGGGACAACAGTGACCAGATCCCTCATGATTGAGGGGCCAAGTAGGGTAATGTGTAAGCCATGTCACCCCGTAAGTGGCATCGTTGACCAACCAAATATCTCCAAAATCTTCGCCCAGATCAAGCAATGAAGCCAATTCACCCCTCTACAATCAAGCTGAGGGACAATCACTGCGGTCACGCCATCGAAATGTGGAGACAAAACGCGCCTTATGAGCGCGATGTCTTTCACACAGGGGTCGCCGCACACTATGTCCTCGAAATGTGCGCACTAAAACCAGACGAAGACCCAACAATCGTCGCGCAAGAATGCATCCAAGAGCTCACCACACAAGGTCGCTCCTATGATGACGTACCTGAACCACCAATGCCCGTCAATAGAGCCCTAGAGGGCGCTGAAATCGCTATGAACTGGCTCCAGTACAACACCCTGCCAACCGTAAATGCCCACTTCGAAGAAGAATATGCCTTCGATGGAGAATGGAATGAAGTACCTTACAACTCAGATGAAGCCGTATTTCAAACCATCCTCGATGTTGTGGAAATTAGACACGAATACGATGACGAAGCTGATGCAACAATCAAACACGCCATCGTCCGTGACTACAAAACAAGCTGGGCAGCAGATAACTCCGAGCTCTACACTACCCAACGATGGTGCCAAGCTCTCGTCGTATGGCTCAGACACAATCCAGAGAAAATTACACTGGAAATCGCAAACCTGAGAAGCAAGAAAGCCTACACTAGAGTTGTTAGACCACTGCACGATGAAGATGAACTCCTGAAATGGAGAGACACCATCGACACATACGCAGAAATACTCAGAAAACCACAACGACCAGCTCCAGGTACAGGCTGTGTCAACTGCCCATACACAAGAAACTGTACCTACGCTGACCAAGCATACGCAAACGGTGACGACATACTCAAACAATACGCCGCCGCCAAAGCCCTCGTTGCTAAACTAGCCCCGCAAGTCAAGAAACTCGTGGAGGATGAGCCCGTCAAGGTTGGTGCAGGATACATCGGATACAGATTCAAAGAGAGAACAAAGGTTCTTCCAGATGCCGGTGAAAAGATGACCCAAATGTGGCAAGACCAAGGCGGGGATGTGGCGCATATGGTGGCGCAAATGGAATTCGGTGTCACCACACTGAAGAAAATGCTCAAGGTCCTCTGCAAAAATCCTGCGGAACGAAGAGAAATCGTCAACGAGCTCACACAAAAAGAAACCTACTCATCATTCGGTATACACAAGAAATGAAACATCAATGCCCACACTGTGGTTCAACCAATCTCAGAACAACAGCCGTCATCGATGTCAATACTCAAGAGGTTATTGAAATGTCAGACGTG
>TARA_R110002074_G_scaffold92656_14_pt1 | contig 12715 bp, 10 predicted proteins | sample TARA_R110002074 | Tara Oceans TARA_R110002074 (sample SAMEA4397215) | marine metagenome | biome: Polar Biome; feature: [MIX] marine epipelagic wind mixed layer (ENVO:01000061); material: water (ENVO:00002006), including particulate matter (ENVO:01000060) such as... | depth 10-100 m
CCGGCAGCAAGGACGGCGCCAGCCGCGCAACTGGAAAGGTCGTATCGCGCAGCCCGCAGGGCCGGCGCGCGGTCACCGCGCACGCAGGCATGACGGGCATGGACACTCCATGCGGCTGACCGTGCAGGAAGGGCATACCCAAGGGTTTTATCAGGACGCCCACGCCTTGCCAGCGCATTCCACGGCGCCGGTGAGACTTATCTCTCTCCACGACCGCATCGTTGTGCACCAGGGCGCGGTTGATCCATACCGGCGCCGCACCGAGCGCCCCATGGGCTCGCCTGCCGGTGCAAAACCGCCGACACTGCGCCCCCATTTCCGCAATCGCCCGCCGTGCTCTTCCGCTTTTTCGAATCCCGCGTTGACCCTTTGCCGCCGCTGCCCGACGACGCCGGGCTGCAAACCCCGCCCTCGTCGCTGCGCGGCTTCATTCTTTATTTTTCGCGCCCGCTGCTGCCATGGCTGGCGTTGATGGCGGCGATGACCGCAACCGTGTCGGTGATCGAAGTCGCCTTCATGAGCTTTCTCGGCACCCTGGTCGACTGGCTGGGCGCCGCACACCCCGAGACGCTGTGGCAGACGCACGGCATGGGCCTGCTGGCGATGGGCGGTTTGATCGTCATCGCCTATCCGCTGGCCATCCTCATGCAATCGCTGGTCACTCACCAGACCGTGTTCGGCAACTATCCGATGATCGGGCGCTGGCGCATGCACCACATGCTGCTGAACCAAAGCCTGGCCTTTTTCCAGGAAGAGTTCGCCGGGCGCCTGTCGCAAAAGGTGATGCAAACCGCGCTGGCCATCCGTGAATCGGTGGTCAAGGTGCTCGACGTTTTCGTCTATGTCACCGTTTATTTCATGGGCGCAGTCGTGCTGGTCGGTCAGGCCGAGCCGTGGTTGATTGCGCCGCTGGTGATCTGGCTTGTGGGGTACATCGGCCTGCTGCGCATCTTCGTGCCCAGGCTGCGCCGCATCTCGATGGCGCAGGCCGATGCGCGCGCCGACATGACCGGCCGCATCGTCGACGCCTACACCCACATCCAGACCCTGAAGCTGTTTGCCCACACCCGCGACGAACAACTCCACACCCGCGAGGCCATGGTCGGCTTTCTCGACACCGTCTACCGGCAAATGCGGCTGGTGACCCAACTCACCGTGAGCCTGCAAACGCTCAATGCACTGCTGCTCGCCAGCGTCGGCGGCATATCGGTCGTGGCCTGGCAGCAGGGCGCCATCAGCCTCGGCGCCATCGCCGTTGCCATTGCACTGGTGCTGCGCATTCGCGGCATGTCGGACTGGATACTCTGGGAGGTGGCGTCGCTGTTCGAAAACATCGGCACCGTGCAGGACGGCATCAACACCCTGTCGCAGCCGGTGGCCCTCAAAGACCTTGCCGACGCACCCGCGCTGCGCGTCACACACGGCGCCATCGATTTCGACGCGGTCGATTTTCGCTACGAAGAAGGCGGCAAGGCGATCTTCGAACAGTTGTCGGTCCACATTGCGCCCGGTGAACGGGTTGGGCTGGTGGGGCGATCCGGTGCCGGAAAATCCACATTGGTGAACCTGCTGCTGCGCTTCTACGACGTGCAGGCGGGTGCCATCCGCATCGATGGCCAGAACATTGCCCACGTCCGGCAGGAATCCCTGCGCCAGCAGGTAGGCGTGGTCACCCAGGACACCTCACTGCTGCATCGCTCGGTGCGCGACAACATCCGCTACGGCCGCCCCGGCGCCGACGACGCCGCCATCTGGAGCGCGGCACGGCGCGCCCAGGCCGACACCTTCATCCCAGAGCTGATGGATGGTGAGGGCCGCACCGGCCTCGATGCCCATGTCGGTGAGCGCGGCGTGAAGCTCTCCGGCGGTCAGCGCCAGCGCATCGCCATTGCCCGCATGCTGCTGAAAAACGCCCCCATTCTGATCCTCGACGAAGCCACCTCGGCGCTCGATTCAGAGGTGGAGGCCGCCATTCAAGCCCACCTGGCCACGCTGATGGAAGGCAAGACCGTGATTGCCATCGCCCACCGCCTGTCGACCATCGCCGCCATGGACCGGCTGATCATTCTGGACGAGGGCCGCATCGTCGAGACCGGCCGGCATGACGAACTCATTGCCCGAAATGGACTCTACGCAGCGCTGTGGGCGCGCCAGTCCGGCGGCTTCATCGGCCATACCGCAGAGACCGTCGAGGGCTGACGTGGCACACAAAAAAACCCCGGCGAGCCGGGGCGATTCATGTACCGCATGTTGTTGTGCTGGCGGAGGGGAAGGGATTCGAACCCTTGTGCCTCCTTTTGAGAGACCATCCGATTTCGAGTCGGCGCCGTTATGACCACTTCGGTACCCCTCCGGCAGGCGCGATTGTACGGTTTCGCGGTCATTTCAACCAGCCGTTGCCCGAACAAATAAACACGATCCTCGCCCCGGTCGGGGCGTGTTAGCGTCCCGGCCGAGAACAATAAAATCCAAGCGGCATGCCCCTGATCAAAACAGGCCTCTCTCTGATTGCGCTGCGCCGCCTGCGGACGGGGCTGCTGTGGATTCTGGTGTCGGCAGTGATCGGCAGCCTGGTCACCTGCTCGCCGCCGCAGAACCTGCTCGCGCGCGTGCTGGCGGGTGGCATCTTGAGGGTGGCCACCACCAACAGCCCGACCACCTATTACCAGACGGCCTCGGACGCCAGTGGCTTCGACTACGAGCTGGCCCAGCATTTCGCCGAGTCACTGGGCGTTGAGCTGCAGTTGCTGGTGGTCGACTCGCAGACGGACGCATTGCAGGCCGTGACGGACGGCAAGGCGCACCTCGCCGCCGCGGGCATCCCCGTGACCAAGCAGGCACGCGAACGCTTCAGATTTGGCCCCACGCTGCAGACCGTACGGGCCGAGTTGGTGTACCGCATGGGCACGCCCAAACCCAAATCGATTGATGATCTGGACGGAACCCTGCTGGTTCCCAAAGGCACGGTGCACGCCGAGCAGCTGGCCGCGCTTTCCAAGGCACACCCGAACCTGGTCTGGGGCGAAGCCGGGGAGCAGGAAGCCGAAGCCCTGCTGTATGCGGTGGAACAGGGCGATCTGCGCTACACCGTGGCGCACTCAACCTTGGTGGCCGTGCACCAGCGGTACTATCCGCGGCTGCGTGTGGCCTTTCCGCTGACCGGAGACCAGCCGCTGGCCTGGGCGTTCAGGCGCTCGCCGGACGCAAGCCTGGTCGATGCGGCCCGCAGGTTTATTGAGGGCTTCCCCGCTGAAATGATGTCCGAGTTGCTGGCCCGGCATTTCGGCAACGGTGGGCCGCTGGACTTCGTCAGCACCATCACGCTGGCCGAACACATCAAGACCCGTCTGCCTGCTTTTCGGCACTACTTCGAAGCCGAAGCAGAGGCCCATGGGCTCGACTGGCGCCTGCTGGCCGCGATTGGCTATCAGGAGTCGCACTGGAATCCACACGCCGTGAGCCCCACCGGCGTGCGGGGGCTGATGATGCTGACTCAGGATACCGCCACCTTTCTGGGCGTGACCGACCGCGAAGATCCGGCCCAGAGCATCGCCGGCGGGGCCCGCTACCTGCGCCGTTTTCTGGACTATTTCGCCGAGGTGCCCGAGCCGGACCGCACCTGGCTGTCGCTGGCCGCCTATAACCTTGGGCTCGGCCACGCGCTGGACCTGCGCCGGCTGACCGACATGCGCGGCGGCGATCCCAACCGCTGGGCCGACCTGCGCAAGAATCTGCCACTGCTCACCCAGCGCCAGTGGCACACGAAAATGCGCTATGGCTACGCGCGGGGCTTCGAGGCCCTGCACTACGTCAAGAGCGTGCGCACCTATTACGACATGCTGGTCTGGAAAACCGACACCGCGTTTTCACGCGAACCTGCCGGCAACGCGGACGATGACGCCGCGGCGCCCGGCGAAGACGACGGGCCGGCCGCCACCCCGCCCCCCGGCGGCTGGTCACCGCTGCTGGTGCAACCACCGCTGTTGTAGCCGGCCTTTGTGACCCCGCTCAGGGCAGGCGCAGGCGCGCCACGACGTCGCCGTTGCGCACGTGTGAGTCGATGATCTCGTCAATGTCGGCCTCGCAGCGGTAGGTGTACCAGACCGCATCCGGATAGATGACCAGACACGGCCCCTCCTCGCAGCGCTCCATGCAGCCGGCCTGGTTGACGCGCACGCGGCCCTTGCCGGCCAGCCCCAGTTTCTTGATCTGCTGCTTGGCGTAGTCCCGCAGCCGGGTGGCGCCGGCATCGTTGCAGCAGACCCGCCCGCCCGGCTCACGCTGGTTGCAGCAGAAGAAGACGTGCTGGCGGTAGTGACTGGGCGACGGATTCACGCGCTATTTCCCGAACTGGTAACCCAGATTCACGGCCGTGAAGGTGTCGGTGCGCTGTGAATCGAACGAGGTGACGCTGTTGTCACGCGCCGTGAACGAGATGTTGGTCGACACATTGCCGATGATGTTGAGCTTCAGCTCGCTGATGGCCTCGGTGAAGGTGTTCTCGACGCCCGTTTCGAGTCGGAACTTCTGTGAGAACGAACTGGTTTCGGTGATTTTCCACAGATAATCAGCCGAAAAGCGGGCAATGAAGTCGTATTCACGACCGCCGCCATCCTGCGGCAACTGCTGACGGCTACCGCCACCGGCGCTGACGTTCAAGGTGTGCACCGGCCCTCTGAACAGGCGGCGACCGTAACCGACCGTCTGGCTGGTACGTTCCCTGATTGAGCCGAACAGGTCTTTTTCAAAGTCCAGCGCCACGAAGGCGAAGTCCCGCACGTTGACGTTGTAGTCAAGCTGATCGGTGACCGCATAGCGCTCCACCGAACGCACGCCTTCCTGCTCGCCGTAAATGGCGTTGAACGCAAAATCGTTCTTGAATCGCTCGACCGAGTAGATCAGGCCCAGCTTGTTGTTGTAGGTGGTGGCCTCGGAGCTGCCGGTGGTCGACAAAAAACCAAAGGCAAAATCACCGCTCCACGGGCCGGGTTTCTTCTCGACTTCGGTCAGCGCTTCGGTGAGGGTCTGCCGCTCGGCCTCGGTGAGGGTTTCGGCGGAGGCGGCGTCTTCAATTTTGTCCACCGCCTCGGAAGTCGCGTCCTGCGCCGTCTCAGCCTCAGCCTCGACTTCGGCAGGCGTTTCAGCGGCGGCCTCATCGGTGACGGCGGAAACCGGGAGAGGCGCTTCCACGGCAGCCGACGGGGCTGCGGTGGGCGTCGGCGTCGGAGTCGGCGGTTCGACTTGCGCCCATCCGAGCGCGGGAAGACAGAGCAGCGGCAACAGCCAGAAACGATGCATCAAAAAATCCTTGTGGAAATGGGCACGCGACCGTGGGCCGGCGATGACGATTATAAGGAACCCTCGGCCGATCACCCCGAGCCCTCGCCCCGAGTGTGGGCGTGGCGCCGTGCAGCCCCGGCCCGCACGCACGCAATGACACCGACATCGCCTCCGCTGCGCAAAAGCCCCATCTACCGGTGAACGCGATGCCTCAACCGATGATGCGCAGCACGGCAGGCTCACGCACCCGAAGGCTTCGCGGGCACGGGCACGGCCGGAACCACCCCCGGCGAGGGCACGATGATGCGCCCCAGCCGCGCCTCAAGCCGGATCAGGATCAGCTCGGCCAGTTCGGTCTGGATGTAGGCGCGCAATCGCGCCTCTTCGGCATCCTTGGCAAGCACTTGATCGGCATTGAAGCTGAAATCGCGACTGATCTGGAGCAGGTCGTTGGGCACCAGCACCGCACCGTCGCGCTCGACCCGATAGGTCACCGTGGTGCGCAGCAGAAATTCCAGGGCCTTGCCGTCCGACCCGACCGACAACACCTCGCGAACCGTGTTCAGGTCCTGGATGTGGATGGCCGTCACCCCCGGCCCGGGCCGCTGCCGCATCGTTGCCCCACGGCGCTGCAACAGGGCGCGCAGGTGGGTTTCAACCGGCGGTTCGCGCACGCGATACGGCGCTTGCAGGTCGATGAACACCACTTCAAGCAGAGCCGGCAACTGCCGATTACCCATCAGCCGGAAGCCGCAGGCACTCATGACGAGCATCAGAAAGATGAGCGCCGTGCGCAAGACGGCCGGAGCCGGCATCAGGTCGCCACAACCAGGTTCACCAGGCGTCCCGGCACCACGATTTTCTTGCGAATTTCACCGCTCAAGAATTTCTGCACGTTGGGGTCGGCCAGCGCGGCTGCGAGAATCGCATCCTGCGAGGCGTCCTTGGCCACGTCAATCTGCCCGCGCAGCTTGCCATTGACCTGCACCACCAGACTCACCGTGTCGCTGACCAAGGCGGCGGGATCGGCCTTGGGCCAGGGGGCATCCAGCACGGCGCCGGCATGACCCAGGTGGTGCCACAGCGCATGACTGATGTGCGGCACGATGGGCGACAGGCCCAGCACCAGCGCCTCGGCACCCTCGCGCAGCACCGCGGCGGTCTGGCCGTCTGCGCCGTCGGAGGCCTTCATCAGGGCGTTGAGCAGTTCCATGCAGGCGGCCACGGCGGTGTTGTAGGTCTGGCGGCGGCCATAGTCGTCGTCGAGTTTGGCCAGGGTTTCGTGCACTTTGCGGCGCAGGGCTTTCTGCGTGCTGTCGAGCGCGGCCAGGTTCAGCGCCGGCACCTCGGCAAGCGCGGTGGTGAAGGTCCACAGCCGTTTCAGGAAGCGGGCGGCACCTTCGATGCCCGCGTCATTCCACTCCAGGCTCTGCTCGGGCGGCGCGGTGAACATCATGAACAGCCGCACCGCATCGGCGCCGTAGCGGCTGACCATGGTTTCCGGGTCCACGCCGTTGTTCTTCGACTTCGACATTTTTTCGCGGCCGCCGATCACCACCGGCTGGCCGTCGGCCTTGAGCACCGCGCTCACAGGCGCGCCACGCTCGTCAGTCAGGACCTCGACATCGGCAGGATTGACCCAGGTTTTCTTGCCGTCAGCGGCCTCGCGGTAATAAGTCCCGGCAATCACCATGCCCTGGCACAGCAGGCGGGTGAAGGGCTCGTCGCCGGCCACCGGCAGGCCGACATCGCGCATCAGTTTGTGGAAGAAGCGCGCGTACAGCAGGTGCAGCACGGCGTGCTCGATGCCGCCGATGTACTGGTCCACCGGCAACCAGTGGCGGGCGCGTTCGTCGAGCATGGCGGTGTCGTTGCCGGGGCAGGCAAAGCGCGCGAAGTACCAGCTGCTCTCGAAGAAGGTGTCGAAGGTGTCGGTCTCGCGCCGCGCGGCCTTGCCGCAACTCGGGCAGGCCACCTCGTAAAAGCTGGGCGTGCGGGTCAGCGGGCTGGCGGCGCCGTCGGGCTTGAGGTCTTCCGGCAGCACCACCGGCAGGTTGGCTTCCGGCACCGGCACATCGCCGCAGGCATCGCAATAGATGATGGGAATCGGGCAGCCCCAGTAGCGCTGGCGGCTCACGCCCCAGTCGCGCAGGCGGTAGTTGATGCGTTCGCGGCCCTGATGCTGCGCCTCCAATGCCTGCTTGATCGCCACGAAGGCGGCCTCGAAATCCAGACCGTCGAAGCGATCGGAATGGACCAGAACGCCATAATCCGTATGCGCGCCGTCGGTGATGTCGGGCACGGCGTTCGGAGCCGGCGCAATGACCACCTTCTTGGGCAAGCCGTAGGCGTTGGCGAATTCCCAATCCCGCTCATCGTGTGCCGGCACCGCCATCACACAACCGGTGCCATAGCCCATGAGCACGAAGTTGGCGGCCCACACCGGCACGGCCTCGCCGGTGAGCGGGTGAATCACCGACACACCCAGCGGCACGCCCTTCTTCTCCTGGGTGGCCAGGGTGGCTTCGGCAGTGCCGGTTTTGCGGGTCTCGTCGATGAAGGCAGCGACCTTGGGGTCGCGCGCGGCGGCGGCCAAGGCCAGCGGATGCTGCGCGGCCACCGACACGAAGGTGACGCCGAACAGCGTGTCGGGCCGCGTGGTGTAGACCGTGAGCGCGCCCGAGCCGTCTTCCAGCGCGAAGTCGATTTCCAGGCCCTTGGAGCGACCGATCCAGTTCGCCTGCTGGGCCTTCACGGCATCCGGCCAGCCCGGCAGGTGGTCGAGGCAGTCCACCAGTTCATCGGCATAGTCGGTGATGCGCAGAAACCACTGCGGAATCTCGCGCTGCTCGACGATGGCACCGGAGCGCCAGCCACGGCCGTCAATCACCTGTTCGTTGGCCAGCACGGTGTGGTCCACCGGGTCCCAGTTGACCACCGAATTCTTGCGGTAGACCAGGCCCTTCTTGAACAACTGCACGAACAGCCACTGCTCCCAGCGGTAATAGGCCGGGTCGCAGGTGGCAAAGCTGCGCGACCAGTCAAAGCCCAGGCCCAGCGCATCGAGCTGTTTGCGCATGTAGGCCATGTTGTCGTAGGTCCACGCGGCGGGCGCCACATTCGACTTGATGGCCGCGTTTTCGGCCGGCAGGCCGAAGGCATCGAAGCCCATGGGCTGCATGACGTTTTTGCCCTTCATCCGCTGATAGCGGCTCATCACGTCGCCGATGGTGTAGTTGCGCACATGCCCCATGTGCAGCCGACCTGACGGGTACGGGAACATCGACAGGCAGTAAAACTTCTCGCGCGCCGGATCCTCGGTCACACGAAAGGCATCGTGCTCGGCCCAGTAAGCTTGTGCGGCCAATTCGATGGCCGAGGGGTCGTAAAGGGGAGCAGGCGCCGGGGCATTCATCAGGATGACGGTCCGGGCGACCGCCTTTCGCGCGGTCGCCACTTGAAGTGAGTGGATTGGCAACCATTCTAAGCAATCGATTTGCCGGCGGCGCCCTGCCGCCCTTCACGAAGGGAGATTGGCTTGACGGAATTCCTGATGCAGTACGGGCTGTTTGCCGCAAAGGCGGTGACGGTGCTGGTGGTGATCGTGCTGGCCGTCGGCGGCATTGCCTCCACGGTGCGACAGGCGCGCCAGTCCCATTCGCCCGAACGGCTGGAAGTGCGCAGCCTCAACGAACGCTTCGAATGGCTGGCCGACTCGGTGAAGAACGAGTTTCAGAGCCGCTCTGAAGCCAAGGCCGCCGCCAAGGCGCGCAAGAAGAAGGACAAGGCCCTCGACAAAGCCGCCAAGCTCGCTGCCAAGGCGGGCAAGAAGCCCGACGCCAAACCGCGGGTCTTCGTGCTCGACTTCGACGGCAACCTGAATGCCGACGCCAACGACGCGCTACGCGACGAGATCTCCGCCGTACTGCAAGCCGCCCAGGAGGGCGACGCCGTGTTGCTGCGCCTCGAAAGCCCGGGCGGGCTGGTCCACGCCTATGGTCTGGCGGCCTCACAACTGCAGCGCATTCGCGACCGCGGCCTGACGCTCACCGTGGCCGTGGACAAAATGGCCGCCAGCGGCGGCTACCTGATGGCCTGCGTGGCCAACGACATCATCTCGGCGCCGTTCGCGGTGCTCGGCTCCATCGGCGTCGTTGCCCAGGTGCCCAACGTGCACCGTCTGTTGAAAAAGCACGATGTTGATGTCGAGCTGCATACGGCGGGCGCCTACAAACGCACCTTGACGGTGCTGGGCGAAAACACCGACGCCGGTCGCGCCAAGTTCAAGGAAGAGCTGGAACTCACCCACGACCTGTTCAAATCCTTCGTTGCCGAGCACCGCCCGCAGCTCGACATCGACACCGTGGCCACCGGCGAACACTGGTACGGGCAGCAGGCACTGGCCCTGAAACTGACCGACAAGCTGCAGACCAGCGACGACTGGCTGCTTTCAAGAGTCGACAGCGCAGACCTGATCCACGTGCGCTTCAAACCGCCACAGACCCTGAGCGACCGCCTGTCGCTGAGTTTGCTACGGTTGGGACGCGGCCTGCGCAGCAGCGCCGACGAAGCCCTGCAGCGTCCGCAAACACATGTCTGACCGCGCCGCTGGTGCGTGGCGCTGGGGCGAACCACTGCTGCGACACGTGGTCTGACCCGGCGACACGCTTTTACCCCAACACTTTCTTCTTCCGTGAGAACGCCATGTCTCTGACGATTCAGCAAAAAATAATTGCCCCGCTGGCAATTTCGTTTTCGATGGTGACCGCCGCCTGCATCATGTCGGGCTCGCCCGAACCCGCCGAAGCGAAGGCCCGCGCCGAAGTCACGGAAGCCGCCGTGCCGCTCAGCGGTGAACTGCCCTCCCTGGCGCCGATGCTCAAGCACGCCATGCCGGCGGTGGTGAACATCTCGGTGACGATGACGCAGCGCGTAGGCGCCACGCCGTTCGGCCCGTTCATGGAAGACCCCATGTTCCGCCGCTTTTTCGGCATCCCCGAACAACCGCAGGAGCGCGAAGCCACCTCGATCGGCTCGGGCGTGATCGTCGATGCCAAGAACGGCTACGTGGTCACCAACAACCATGTGGTCGCCCAGGCCGACAAGATCAGCGTGCGGCTCAACGACGACCGCGAATTCGAGGCCGAACTGGTCGGCAACGACCCCGACACCGACATTGCGATACTCAAGATCGAGCCGAAAAATCTGACGGCGCTGAAAATGGCCGACTCCGACAAGCTCGAAGTCGGCGACTACGTGGTCGCCATCGGCTCGCCCTTTGGTCTTCGTCACACGGTCACCAGCGGCATCGTCTCGGGCCTGTCGCGCCAGACCGGCATCAGCGAAGGCGGTTATGAAGACTTCATCCAGACCGATGCCTCGATCAACCCCGGCAACTCGGGTGGCGCACTGGTCAATCTGCGCGGCGACCTGGTCGGCGTGCCGTCAAACATCCTGTCGCGCTCGGGCGGCAACATCGGCATTGGCTTCGCCATTCCCACCAATCTGGTGAAGAACGTGATGGCGCAGCTCATCGAGTTTGGCGAGGTGCAGCGCGGCCGCATCGGCGTGACCGGCCAGAACATCACCAGCGAACTGGCCAAGGCCTTCGGGCTGAAAGACACGCGCGGCGCGCTGGTCACGCGCGTGCTGCCCGACTCGCCGGCCGACAAGGCGGGCCTCAGATCTGAAGACATCATCACCGAGTTCAACGGCCGCCCGGTCCGCGACTTTGCCGAACTGCGCAACCAGGTTGGTCTGCTGCGCATCGGCGACAAGGCCACGCTCACGGTCGTGCGCGGCGGCAAGACCAAGAAGATCGAGGTCGAGGTCGGCGGCGCTGAAGAACCCACCATCGCCGAGGGCAGCGCGGTCAACGAACGGCTGGGCGGCGCCCAGTTTGGCCCGCTCACCGAGCAGGCCCTCGCCGAAGGCATCGAGCAGGGCGTGAGTGTGCAGATGGTCGAGCCCGGCTCACCGGCCGCGCGCGCGGGCCTGCGTGACGGTGACGTGATCATCGGCGTCAACCGTCAGCCGGTGAAAAGCGTCAGCGAGTTCAAGGAACGACTGGAGGCAGCGGCCAAAGGCCAGATGCTGCTGCACGTGCGGCGCGGTGCGGGTGCGCTGTTCATCGTCGTGCAGTAAATAAACCCCCATGGGTGCGGTGGGCCATGCCCGCAACACCTGCTCAACAACCCGGGCGGCGGTCGTATACTGACGACCGTCGCCTTTTTTTGTGCCCAGGCTGCTCATGCTCGAAGCGGAACTACAACAACTTGAGGACCGCGTTCAGCGACTCAACACAGCCTATCGTCAATCCCGGCTGGAGTTGAAACGGGCGCTGCAGGAGCGCGACCGCCTGGTGGCCCTCAACAGCGAATTGCGGCGGCGCATCGAAGCCATTGTCGACCGCGTCCGGCAACTGGACGACTCCCAAACCGACGCGCCGACGCTGCTGGTCGATGACGACACGCCCGACACCCGGGAGCCCCAAGCGTGAGCCAACGACCCGCCGAACCCGTCAGCATCACCGTCCGCATCATGGGCAAGGAATACACCGTTGCCTGCCCCGAATCGGAGCACGACACCCTGATCCGCTCGGCCGACCACCTCAACGAGCGGATGACCACCATCCGGCGCCGCGGCAAGGCCCTGGGTGCTGAAAAGATTGCCGTGATGGCGGCACTCAATCTGACCCGGGAACTGCTCGAAAATCAGGGGGTTGACGGCCAGTCAGTCAATGAACAGGCAGCGGCCGAACGGGTGCGTCAACTGCGCCTCGACATCGACAACACACTGTCACTCGAAGACAGGTAGACTCGCGTCGGTGTCTCCTGCCATGTTGGTTAATTTGCTCCCAACCCCTTGAGCCTATTTGCAAAAAACCGGGAGCCGGACCACGCCAGGCGTGCAGGCCCGCCTTTGCAGCGGGAAGCCCAAAAGCGTGAAAACGCACCCACTTGAGACGCACGTCTCAAGGTGACCGAGCCAATGACGGCATGTGCGGGAGACACCCCTGATTCCCTGGCCGCGCAGAAGCAGCACCTGCGCCGCCAATTACGCGCCGGGCGCCGCGCGCTGACCCTGCGGCAGCGGCGGTGGGCCGCGCAGCGCTGCACCGTCAAGACCCTGGCGCTGCCGGGACTACGCCGCGCCCACCGCGTGGGGGTCTACCTGCACCATGGCGCCGAACTGGCCACCACCGCGTTGATCACCGCGCTTCAGCAGCGCGGCACCCGGGTCTATGTGCCGGTGACCGGCGGTGAAAGCACACTGCGCTGGGTCGCGCTGACCCGTCACACACCCCTCGCCCGTGGCGACTACGGCATCCGCGTGCCCCGACGGTCATCGCCACGCAGTCTGCTCAACCGGCTGCAGTATCTGGTGGTGCCGCTGGTGGGCGTCGACCGCCACCTCAACCGCCTCGGCGCGGGTG
>TARA_R110002074_G_scaffold65775_1_pt1 | contig 12698 bp, 6 predicted proteins | sample TARA_R110002074 | Tara Oceans TARA_R110002074 (sample SAMEA4397215) | marine metagenome | biome: Polar Biome; feature: [MIX] marine epipelagic wind mixed layer (ENVO:01000061); material: water (ENVO:00002006), including particulate matter (ENVO:01000060) such as... | depth 10-100 m
TTATATAAATTTTTATATAAATTTTTATTATTAATTCTTTTTTTATTAATATAAAAATTGAGATAAAAATTTATCAAAATAATATATTAAATGACTCAAAAAAATATATTCTATCAAGAAAATTTACAACAATATCTAACAAACAAAGGTGATCCATATACTCATACGCGAATTGCAAATAAAGAATTCGGGATTATAGGAGGAAGTTTTCAAATAAATAATAATGATATAAGTAATTTTTATAGTAATTATAAAAATAATGTATTTAAAAAGGGCAAAATGGAATATATTACAGAAAAACAATTAATTGATAATGGTCCTATAGTAATTGATATAGATCTAAGGTATAATAATGATATTACACAAAGACAACATACGAATGATCATATAATTGATTTAATTATGCTTTATGCTGCAAAAATATCAACTTTATTTAATATTCCAAATGAAACAAAAATTAAAGTTTTTGTAATGGAAAAAAATAGTGTTAATATTCTTGAAGATAAAACTAAAGATGGTATTCATATTATTTTTGGAATTTCATGCCATAAAGCAATTCAAGTTTTATTAAGAGAAAAAGTTATTAAAGAATTAATTACTATGTGGGATGATTTATGTGTAATAAATACGATGGAAGATATAATAGATTTAGGTGTAGTAAAAGGATTTGTAAATTGGCAATTGTATGGATCAAGAAAACCAGGTAATAAACAATATATATTATCTCATTTATATGAAATAAATTATAATGATTTAGATAATGACTGGACAATAGAAGAAGAAGATTTAAATAATTTTAGTATTATGGATAATTTTGAAAAATTAACTGCGCGTTATGAGAATTGGATAAAATTTAAATTTAATGAAGAATTTGAACATCACTGTAATAATTTAATTGAAAATTTCTTTAATAAAAAAACTATAAAAATAGCAAATAAATCTATTCAAAATAAAACAAATATTTATAAAGAATTTGATTATTCAGCAATTAAAAATAGTGAAAATTTGGATCAAGCTATTAATAGTCTATTTGAAAATATTCAATCTTCTGCTGATTATGAAATTAAAGAAACTCATGAATTTGTAATGATTTTACCTAAAAAATATTATCAACCTGGATCATATAATAATTGGATAAGAGTAGGATGGGCTCTTAAAAATACCGATTCTAGATTATTCTTAACTTGGTTGAAATTTAGTTCGCAATCTGAAGAATTTATATGGAATCAAGTAGAAAATCTATATGATATGTGGAATGGTTTTGAATTTAATAATCCAGATGGATTAACTAGTCGTTCTATTCTGTTTTGGGCTAAACAAGACTCCTTTGAAGAATATAAAAAAATTCGCTCAGAAACAGTAAGTTATTTTATAGATGAAACCATTAAAACTACTACAGAGTGGGATTTAGCAAATGTTTTATATCAGATGTATAAAGATCGCTTTATTTGTGTTAGTATAAAAAATAATATTTGGTATGAGTTTGTTAATCAGCGTTGGAAAGAAAATGACCAGGGTAATACATTAAGATTATTAATTTCAAAGAGTGTGCATGATATTTATATAAAAAAAACATTTGAAGCATATAATTCTATGCAAAGATTAGACCAAGCCGATGCTGAATATGAACAATATAAAAAACGAACTAATAAGTTATCCGAATTATGTGTTATTCTAAAAAAAACTAATTGGAAAAATAATATTATGAGAGAAGCGAGAGAATTATTTTATGATAAAGATTTTATTAATAAACTTGATAATAATCCATATTTATTATGTTTCTCTAATTATATTATTGATTTTAAAAATAAAATATATAGAAAAGGACAACCAGATGATTATATATGTAAATGTACTAATATTGAATATCCAGAAAATTTAACAAAAGAGCAAGAAAAATTAAAAACAGAACTTATTAAATTTATGGAAGAAATATTTCCTGATTATGATCTAAGAAATTATATGTGGCAACATCTTGCATCTTGTCTTATTGGTACAAATGATAATCAAACTTTTAATATTTATACTGGATCTGGATGTAATGGTAAATCAAAATTAGTTGAACTTATGGGTAAAGCACTCGGTGAATATAAAGCTACTATTCCAATTACTCTTATTACACAAGGAAGAAATACAATTGGTAGTACAAGTTCTGAAGTTGTTCAATTAATGGGTGTTAGATATGCTGTTATGCAAGAACCTTCCAAAGGTGATAAAATTAATGAAGGAATTATGAAAGAAATTACAGGTGGAGATCCTATTCAAGGTAGAGCTTTATTTAAAGAAGCGGTCACTTTTATTCCACAATTTAAACTTGTTGTCTGTACAAATACATTATTTGAAATTAAAAGTAATGATGATGGAACATGGAGAAGAATTCGAGTTTGTGAATTTATGTCAAAATTTATGAATGAACCATATAATGATTTAGATAAATTTCCAAGAGAAAACTTTCCATATCAATTTGTAATTGATAAAAGAATTGATGAAAAATTTACAGATTGGGCACCAATATTAATGCATATGTTAGTAAATATAGCTTTTGAAACTCAGGGTAATGTAAAAGATTGTAAAATAGTTATGGCTAGAAGTGATTCATATCGTGAAGGACAAGATTATCTTGCAGAATTTGCAAAGGAATGTATTGTTAAAGAATCAGGTGCTAAAATTAAAAAGACTGAAATTATTGAAGAATTTAGATCTTGGTATACATCAAGTTATGGTAGAAATTCTATCCCAAATTCAAAAGAAATTACTGAATATATGGATAAAAGATATGGTAAATGTAATAAAGGTAAATGGTATAATGTTAAAATTAATTATGAAGAAGATGATGATAAAGATGATGTAGATTTATATTAATAGTTATATTAATAGTTATATTAATAGTTATATTAATATAATTATTATTATTAATCAATTAGAGTTTTTACTTTTCTTGGATAACTATTAAAATTTTTTGATATTTTTATATATATATATTGAAATATTATAGTTAAATATTTCATTAAAAATGGAAATGCTAAATAAAGTAGTGATAATACTACCGGTACTTTTTTTTTGTAATAGTGTTCTGGAAAAAAATTAGATATTATTATATAAAATAAAAATAATTCATAATAAATATATATTATATATCTTTGCCATTCACGATTTTTATCTTTAACTTCTATATTATAAAAATTACTTCTTGTATTTACACTTATATTTGTATTTAATTTGTTTATTTCATTTTCTAATTTAGATAATTCTTCCATTCTAACAGCTAATAATTCTTCTAATCTTAATACAGCCATTTTTTCTTCATCATTTAATTTTATAGCTTCTCTTATTTTTGATTGTATTTTATAATTTTCAAAAAAGATTTCTTCAAATTTATTATCTAATAATTCTTTTTGCATATTTGAATAATCTTTACATACTTGATTTTTAATATAATGGGGACATTGCAATGCAATTGTTTTATAAAAATTTTTATTTGCACCCATCAATTTATTTGATGCTTTATTTATTGTATTTTCAGTTGCAATACTCTTTGCATATTGTAAATGCGCTCCCGTTGGAGGTTTTCCCATATTTGCAACTGATTTAATCAAATTATTAGTTAATCCTGATTTATTTTGCATTTTTTGTGAAGCTTTTTTCATCATATTTACAAACTCAGGAGTACTTGACATATCTGATATATTAGTTGCATGTGAATTACTTAAAAAAGGCATTGTTACTGTCTTAGTTGATTCTTTTATACCTGCATTTGTTCCACGGCTAATAGCTTCATTAGTCTTATTTATATCTTTTTTTGAAATTGGAGTATTAAGTTCTTTTGGTCCTAATCCTGCTGAACTTAATCCTGCGGTTATTCCATATGGAGTCGGTGGTGGTGCGACATCTTGTGACCCTGGTAACAGTTCTGTCATACCTGGAGCATTAGTTAATTGTGCATTTAAACTATTTTTTGCATAACTTTTAACTCGTGGATTATTTGTTCCAACTAATTGAGTGCCCATACCTTGAGCTTGTTTTGGTAGAATTGGTTGTGTTTGCGTACTCATTATTATATTTTAATAACATTATAAATATATTATTATTATTACATTTATTTAAGAATCTTTAAATTTAAGATCTATATCATCAGTATTTACACTTACTTTATATTCCCTAAAATTCATTGGATCTCTATTATTAATATCATATAACATCATTAATACACAAATTACTCCTACTAATAATATTATTCCTCCCAAAATATATACTAAATTTTTTCCTATAATTCTTTTATTATTTAATATTGCTAATATTAATAATGGAATCGTAAAATATATAATTAATTTCATTAAATCTGTCTGTGCTTTGTATTTTTCTGTATAATATGTATTTATATCTAACATTCTTAATTTATCTATATTATTTTGTTTTAAATCTGCATAAGCCATTTCTGCATTATGAACTTCATTTTCCAAAACATCCGTTATTACCATTTGATTCACTAAATTATTACTTGCTGTTTTTACATTATTTCCTAATACATTACCCGAATGAACTGCAGATTCAATCGCTGCTGCTATTGTTGCATTATTCGCTTCCATACCATCTTTGAAAGTTTGAATCTGACTGTCTGTTAAATGTGCTGCATTTTGAGCTAAACTTTGGCTTAATGCGCGCTGCATATCATTTAGTCTTTCTAAAGTAGTACCTAAACTTAACAATGACTCTTCTTGTTGATCAGATGTAAATTGTGTATTATGTTTTAATTCTTTTGCTTTTTGAAATGCAATCGCTTCTTCTAGCATAACATTTTCTATTAATGCTTTTTCTTTTTCTATTGCTTTTTGCTTATTTAAACTATCTACGTTAGCATCTACTGTCATAGCCATAGCAACCATATATATATTAAAAAATATAAAAATAATTTTAATATATCATTATAATCTTATTTTTTTTTTAAATTTCTACTAAGATGAATTGCTAATATTATTATTCCAATTGCTACAATTGTCCAAATTATAAAATTTGTATTACTACTCATTAAATGAATTGTTGAATTTTCTACATTCGCTTTTAATGTATCAGGAACTGACTTATCTTGTTCCTTTATTTTTAAATGCATTGTTTCAAATGTTTTATAATCTTCTTCAACTTCTTTTTGTTTATTAAATATCTCTCTATAAATTGCACCTTCCTTACTTTCTAAACTTGAAACTAATGAATCAAAATCATTTGCTATTTGAATTATTTCATCTTGATATTGTTTTAATTGTTGTTCATCAGTATTTATTATTTTACCTATATTACATAATGGTATGTCATTTACTTCATTTATCTTATAATATGCATTTGTATTATATTTATCATATTTAATATTTGAAAATTTGGTAGTTCCAAAGTCTGACGGCAATGTTGATGTTACTAATGTATCATTTATTGTATTTGGACATGTATCTGTATTCATTATATCTGGAACTCTTAAATTAAATTTTAATTGATTTTGACTTAAAACACCTGGATCTTGAGCTTTTAATAACTGTGTAATATAATTAGTTTTACTTTTAAGCAGCAAACACTCATTCTTTTTTGTAAATTCATATGCTTGACATTCATTTAAACTATTATAACAAGCTTTTGCACAATCAGTATGTGTAACTATATGTTTTTGTGGATATATATATGGTTGAAATGAAAACGACGGTTGAGATGGATGTTTTGCAAGTTTATCTCTTTGTAATGTTCCAGGAGTTTCAACAAATTTTGAAGGTCCCTCTCCTATATTTTTAATTTTATTTTCTGGATATAATTGTATATTATATGGATTCTTTTCTGTATTATCTTTGTCATCATATTCTATAAATCCAACTCTACCTAATAATTTAGTATCTATTGGATCTATTGTATATACTAAATTCCAAGCATTAATTGTTTTATTTAATTCTTCTGTATCTATAATTTGTTGATAATTTACTAAAAGATTAAATACTTTTTCGATTAATGGATTACGAGAATTTATATCTCCTTTACTCATCGCGTCGATATCAGTTATTAAATTACATTTTACTCCAGTAGTACTATAATTAAAAAAATTTTGATAAGGTTGTTTAGTCTTTTTCTTTAAATAATCATCTATATTTTGATGTGACTTACCTTTATTCGTGAGTTCTTCGCTTTCCTTTTTAATAGTTTTATTCATAGTGCTATTTAAATCTAATTTAAAATACATATCATTTGAATATAAATATCTATGTTTACCTGGCTCACCATTAATACTTGGATCATTTCCCCAAATATAATTTAATGTTTCTTCACTATTTGATCCATATGCACTATTATTACGATCTGAATTTGTTATACTAGTTATTACATTAACATTACTTTGTGGATATGGTCTTAATAGTTCTTTATCTATATATGATGGATTTTCCCATACAACTTCTATATTAATTTTATCATCTACACGATATGTATATAATATTGAACCTGGATTTACGCCAACTTGTTTTGCATTTGCATCATTAAATCCGGCTATATAAAATACACACCCCGTTTGTTGTGGTGCAAAATTATTTTGATAAACTGCACTTGACATATATCCTCCTTTTGCACCACCACCAATTGGTCTAAATGGTATTCCAGCATTACAATGTACACTTCCATTATTACCTTTAGGAGCACCTTGTTCACTATAGCCAATATTTAAAGTACACATACCAACTGGAGCATTTAAAAATCCTTTTGCTGAATTTAGAAGTGCATTACCTATCGATTCATCTCTTTTTTCCCACATCTCCTCTTCTTGATATGCATGAAAATCGTCATTGAATCCACGCTTATTACCATAACCCCAGTTTTCACCAGCTTCTTGGTAAAATTTATTACTGGCTGCCTTTTCAGTTGCAGCTTTCGCTAATAAGGTGTTACCTTTATTATATAGAGATTGTGTTGCCCATGGACAATTGGCTCCCATAGCCGCCTCTAATTTCGTAGATGCAGATTTATATTGATCAAATGGTTGTTTTGAAAATCGACATTGCCCTTTTTTATTATTGTCAGTTTTATTTGTTAATCCAATTGTATGATAACCATTATCATTTGCAATTTTAAAACATTCATCTGCAGTTGCAACTTGTGGACCACTTATATCTAGCAATCTCTTATACTGACTATCTTGAAAACAATCTCTATATTTTACTGGTAATAATCCACCTTTAGAAAAAACATCAGATATTTTTTTCTTACCAAGTGGAGGACCAAGAATATTACCATCTGCACCAAGTAAACACCCTAAATAAACAATTGATGTAATCTGTTTAAGTGTGTCGATGCCTATTTGATCATTTATAATTTTATCTTTTTCCGCGGCAGTTAACTTTTGCAGAAAATTTATTTCACCATCTTTACCACTAATCATCGATCCTCCCATATATTTGCTTATCGCCCCTGTATTCATCATTTTAATCCACTGATCAATCATAAATAAATCAGCTTTAATTTTGTTATTATCACTTGAAATATACGCATTATTCTTAATAATATCTTGTTTTAATTGACTTTCTATCATTCTTAAATATTCTATTGAAAACTTCTTTGATTGATTTCCATAAAAAGGACTATTGTAATAAAACCCTTCTTGTCCAGTATTTTCATTAGCATAGGATGCGCAATAACCATTATCCAAACAAAGTAATAGTCCATTATTTTTTTCTGGATCGCATTTATCTTTACATGATAAAGACACCTTAGTAAATATGTTAGCCGCATATGGTTGCAAAGGATCATTTGCAGCATTATGAGTTCTTATTAAAACATCTAAAAAACTAGTTGGAGTTTGCATATTTACAATCTCAACATCTATCCCTACATATACATAACCATTATATCCAACCGAAAGAAAATTTGCACTTTGTAAAAAAATAGGAAGGCTAGATTTATATGATAAATTAAAATCTGGAATTTCTTTAATCATTATTTCTCTGAATGCATCCCATGGATTCTTAAGATATTTTGTTCTATTACCAAAATCTCTTTCTGCTGGATTATCTGATAATGCCTTTTTTTCCAGTGGTGTTAGATTTTCACTGCTTTCAGGTTGAACATGAAACCTAAAATTATAATTTGATTCTGGATATTTAATACTAGACATAGTTGTTGCAGCAGACTTTATACGATTTAATAGTGGTGCACCTCGAGGAGCTACAATTTTTAATGGAATTGTTATTAGTGGTGCCGCATTCGAATCGATTTTTTCTAATTCTGACGGTCCCATTGCTAAATAATATAATGATTTTTCAAAACCTCCTGTACTTTGAGAAATATCTGGAATATCATTTGTCAATATTGTTGCTTGTTCTAAAGTTATATTATTACCAAGCAGATTATTTTGTGTATATCCATAATCACTAATTATGCCAATTGGTCGTAATAAATCAAATATTCCAATTGGATCCATACTACTAAAAAATATATTTTTACCTGAATAATTAGTATCATCTTTTAATCTTAATGCTGCAGTTAATGATTCTTTATTAATTTTTAATTCTAATTTATGCATCTCTTTTTTTTTATCTTTAAGTCTATTTATTAAATCATCTAATTGTTTTTTTATTTCATTATTTTCTTTATCTAGATCTGGGGTAGGGAAAGGGTTCGTTGATATATCACTTAATATATTATCATAACGTGTCATTGTATCAAATGGCTCTAATGTGGAATTATATCTATCCATTATCTAATATTAGTAAATATTTAATATTTAATATTTAATATTTAATATTTATTTTTAATTAAAAATTTCCAATATGTAACTTTGATAATTTAGAAAAAGTAAAATTAGAAAGAAAATCTGAGATTTTTGTTTCTATATTTGTAATATTATTTTGAGATAAATATCTTCTACTTAGTATTATAATTATAGCGACTAATATAATATAACTTATTAGTATTTTTGTAGGAACTAACTCTGGTGCTACAAAATGTAACATTATAAATATTACAGAAATAATAGCTAAAATTATCCACATTATTAATCTCATATTTCTTATTGTTAAACCCCAAGTCGATTCATTTAAAGTTGATTCTAATCTTTTATTTTCTGATTCGGCAGGTTTTAATCTTGCTAATTCTTTATTCACTAAATTTACTTGTTCTAATAATTCACCATTACGTCTTTTAATTAAATTATTATCGAGTATATTTTGCGTATCTATTGCATCATTATATTCTCCTAATAATTCTTGAATTGAATTTTTTATTTTAGTTATTGGTATATCTACCATATTACGCAGCGTTGAAACACCTTTACTTGCCTGTAAATCATATAAATTTGATAATGGATATTTTAATATTATTCCATCAAGTAAAACTAATATATCTCCTGTGCTTTCTGAAAATTCTAAATCTATAAATTTTGTAACATTCTCTTCTATATTTGTTTTACTTTCATCTAGTTTCATAGCAACCATAGAATTTGCCACCATATTATAAAGTTGTGCGCCTTTGTTTGAAAAATTATCTTCTTTTTTTATTTTAATATATTCTAATCCTGAAAAATTATTATCTACTAACTTTGTCATCTCTAACACTGCACTACGCAATAGATTACAAGATATATCATTCGAAACTATTTTATTACATTCATCTAAATTTTTTTTTCTATTTATAGAACCACCTGGTGTGTCCGGATGTTCTGGAATATATATATGTTTATATGATGTAAATCCCGCTACTCTATCTTCTTTTGTATTATTTGGTATTTTCCAATAACACTGATTCACTTGATTATCGCCTGTTGCATCTCCATAAACTATCCCTGCACATTTGTCAGTTTTTTCATTACAGAATGCTTTACAATTATTTAATGATGGATTATCTATACCTGTATCAAAAATTGTTGTACCAATTTTTCCTCCAGCTTTATAAATCGATCCATCAGCACCATGAATTTGCTTATATTTATTATTCTCCTTTTTCATATTATCTAATTTTGATCTATTTTTATTTATATTTATTTCATCATCAAAAAAAGCTGAAATATCTAAGCCATCTTTTAATAGTTGTTTATTTTCATTATCAATTACGTTACTTAAATCATTTATTTCATTTATACTATGCGGTAATCTATATTCATACTTTGGAGGATCATTATATGAATAAATTTCATTATATTTATTAGATGCAGCAGTATTAGTTGGTTTTAAACCATAATCCTGTATAACTTGTTCTCCACATCGTTGTATAATAGTAATTTTTCCATTATAATTAAAGTTACGACAATTTGCATCTGAAATCCCATCACGCCGTCCATCTCCTTCGCTAGTTCCATATCTTATTGTTCCGGAATATAGATTTACCTTTCCAGAAGTATCTCCAACTGTAGTACCAACAAAAACAAGTTCTATTTCACGACCATTAATAATATTTGGATTATTTTTTTTTATAGGTGTTAAATTATTTAAATATACATTTGGTATAGATGGTTTAACTATTTGATAATTATAATTATCAATTTTAAATGATTTAAATGAGTCATAACCATCAGGATTTTCATTTTTTATTGTCTCAGTTGTTTTAATAAATTCTAAATTATCATCTAAATCAAATATATACAGATTATTTCCAGTAGAATAATTATCTAATGCATATAATTTGTTATGTGGTCCATCTAGTGCACATGCTTGAAAACCTATCTCTCTTAAAATAGTTTGTGTGTTTTCAGTTGAAGTAGTTGAATTTATTTCTTTACCCCCAGTTAGTGTAATTCCTCCATTTTTATTACAAAAAAAGTGCCTACTTCCCCAATATGTATAATCATGTGCTTTTATTGTAGTGCCACCAAATGTTACTGTATTCCATTTAATATCATTTGCTTCATTTCCTAAACTTTCCACATATGTTCCAGTTTGATCTAATCCAGATAATTTATTCACCATAGTTAATATAAATGAATGTAATCTAGTTACAGTAGGAGTAGCTGATTTTGAATCATTATTTCTTATTGTTAAATTTTCTTTATCTGTGTCTATATTTTTTGAATAAGTTATAAGATCTCCATTATCATCAATTGCTAAAATATTTCCTTTATTTTTAATATTATCTATAGTAAATGAAACCACTGGAACTCCTAAATCAATTTCAGTTAGATAACCTAATCCTTCAACTTTAATTGAAGTATCCGGTTTTAAATTATCAATTCCTTGTAGAGAGCTTTCTAAATTATTATATAATTTATCTACACTAACTAAAGAATCCATAAATTTTGCATTTCCAGAGTCTATTTCTTTTCTTCCAAAATCTTCTTTATCTTTAATACTTAATTTTTGATTATTATATAATTGGTTTTCATTATTCATTATTACTATATTTATAGATTAAATATTTATTTTTAATTTTTATAGTTAGATTATTACTATATTCATAATATTAAAATTATTTATTATATATTATCTTTTATCCTAACTAGTGACTTTTAGCTAAAAATAAAAATAATCCATACCAAAATATTAATGCAAAATGGTAAATAATGTAAATAAAATAACTATAAAGATTAAAAGACTGCTTCATTCAGGTTCTAATAAATTAAATTCATCTGATTTATATATAATTGTATGGGCAGCAATAACTACATTAGTAATATTTATGCTATTTTATTATACTATAAATAAAAGTAATGGTATATTAAAAACATTAATTACTATATTAATATGTGTACTTATAATATGCATTGTTGCAAGTTGGTTTTATAATTATTTTTATAGAAATTCAATAATTTTTTTTCTACTCCACAAATTTTTTACTTCTTTTTAGTAGGTTTATTATATTATAAAATATTAATTTTTTATAATATATATATATTATGATTACATCAGATGAAGCAAAAGCAACTGGAAGTTGTCCAACTGGGTCTAATAATGTAGAAATGATTCCAAGAGCAGGTACAAAAAAAAAAGAAAATACATGCTACACGTGTCCTAGTAACTGTAAATGGGGAGGGGGATGTAATGATGCTACAACTAATCAAGGCGTTGGACCACCAAATACTCCTGCTTGTAAAGTAGGAGATTCTATTTATTGTATGAATTGCCCATTTTCAAGTGATAATGCCAAAGATTATGCACAATGTAGTAATGGAGTACAATATAATGATGGTGTATGTAATGGTTGGTCGGGCTGTGCGGGTTCATCTCTACAAGGATATGCAAGTGATGGAAAAACAAAAAAGGATTGGCATTGGAGTGCACATGAAATAGATAGAATAACACATTCTGCATGTCTTGGTTCAACTGAAATGGGTTTAAATAGACCATTACCTGATGGATATAGTTATGATGCTACAGGTACGTGTGCTGTAATACCACCAAGAGGACGTGGAACTGGAAAACAAACTCTTAAATGTCCATCCGGCGGAACTATTGATACAGTTTTATTTGCATCGTATGGGTTACCTCGTGGGTCATGTAAAGATATTTCTGGTGGAGATTTTAAAATAGATCCAAAGTGTCATGATCCTAATTCACAAAAAATAGTAGAAGGACAATGTCTTGGTAAAAACTCATGTACAATTGATGCAAATACAGCTTATACTGATACATGTGATATGAAAGATGGTTCTATATTTGATGGCGGATTCCCTCGTCGTTTAGCAGTTGTAGTAAATTGTAAAAATCCAACGCCTCCAAGTGGATTTGGAGAAAGTGGACCTAAACAACCTCCAT
>TARA_R110002074_G_scaffold94759_7_pt1 | contig 12663 bp, 8 predicted proteins | sample TARA_R110002074 | Tara Oceans TARA_R110002074 (sample SAMEA4397215) | marine metagenome | biome: Polar Biome; feature: [MIX] marine epipelagic wind mixed layer (ENVO:01000061); material: water (ENVO:00002006), including particulate matter (ENVO:01000060) such as... | depth 10-100 m
TTCGTTTAGATTTTTCAGAAATACCATTGACATAATTGGGAATAATATGTAATTCTTTTGCTAATTCAGAACCCTTAAAACCTAATATGTCTGAATAATCCACGTGTGTATTGTAATAACTAAGATATTTACTTGCTAATGGTAGGTAAGACCAATGCCAGCGTTCTAAATTATAACCTGTTCTTCCTGTAGTTTTATCTGTATAAACTTGATAAAAGCCATAGCTGTTTGCATTTTTTAAGAGCCATTTATATGCTTTTGCGCCTTGACCTTTTTCAAAATAGGAATTTGCGAAACTATTCAAGTCTATATCTGTTCCCCAGTGATGTCTGGACGTTGAAGGCATAGAACTATACTCTAATATTTTTTTTGCTCTCTCAATAGGTTCTAGTTTTTTGTATTTTTTCCATTTTCGTTCCCAAATAGCTTTTTGCTCATCAAAATTCCGAGTCCCAGAAATGATTTTTAAAGTTATTCCATCAGTTTTAGCTTGATTGAACATCCTTATAAAAGTACTGTAAACTTTTTTATTTAGGTATAAATTTTTTGAAGCATGAACAGCATTTGCTTTTGTGAAAAGCTCATGATTTCTGTAATCAAACTTACCTAATACAAAATTTTTAGTGATAGCTGTTTCATTTATGGAATCTAATTTTACATTACAAATATTAGAGTTGCTATGTAAACTCGTTCTATTCTGACTAAACGAAGCAGACGAAATAAATACAATAAAGAAAAACCCTTTAATATTCATAAATATGCTTAGTCTTTAAAAGGTGAGTTTAAGCAAAAGTAGATTAAAGTTTATTTGCTTACTTTTTTGCGCTGTCTCCATTTGTTGAACCCCATCCAACCAAATAATAAAACCAAAAAGGGTATAAGGTATGAGGTGGCCTTTCCACTTCCGCTAACGGTTGTGAAGAAGCGTTCCCAACGTGGATTTTTAATACCATCCCAACTCATCCAAATAAATACAGGTTTACCAACTACATGATCAAACGGCACGAATCCCCAGCGTCTAGCATCAATTGAGTTGTGACGATTGTCACCCATCATCCAATAATAATTTTGTTTGAAGGTATAAGTGTCTGTTACTTCACCATTAATTAAAATTTGATTGCCTTTAACTTGAAGAGTATTGCCTTCATATTCTGTAATAACACGTTTATATAAAGGTAAAACTTCTAAATTAATAGCGATGGTTTTTCCTTCTTCAGGAATATATAAAGGTCCAAAAAAGTCAACATTCCAATTGTAATTTGGGTCATGTGGAAAAATATCAGAATCTCTTACACCTTTTTCTTGTTTATTCGGTGTTATGCTAGCAACATTTGGGTGATTCTTAAACTTAGATAAAGCTTCATCAGAAATAGCTGAAAAATAATAGGTATTCTGGCTGTTCATGATGCCAAAACCATCAGTAATATCATAGCGATCTTTAATGAACTTAGGATTAAACTGATTTGTTTTTGGCTGCACTAGATAACTAAACTGTAAATGCGCTCTATCTGGTAATTCGTTTTTCTTTCCGTTAATATAAACGTAGCCATTTCTAACCTCAAGAGAATCTCCAGCAACACCAACACAGCGTTTAACCAAGTTGGTCTTTTTATCAATAGGTTTGTAATAGTTTCTATCTGGCTTAAAGACATTCATATCCTTTAAGGTATCCGCTGGCTGATTGAAAACGACAATTTCATTTCTATCAATTTTTTCAAAACCAGGAAACCTTAAATAAGGAAGTTGTAATTTGTTTTTCCATGACGTTTTACGTTCTTCAAAATGATCATTAAATAAGTATGATTTTTTATTTAAACCAGGGATTGTGTCATGAACCATAGGCGCTCCAACTGTTGTCATTGGTACTCTTGCGCCGTAATGAAATTTACTTACAAAAAGAAAATCGCCTACAAGTAGTGATTTTTCAAGTGATGAAGAAGGAATCGTAAACGGTTGCATAAAATAGGTATGAACAATGGTTGCCGCCACAATAGCAAATAAAATAGAACTTATCCAATCACCACCCGACGTGTTTGGGTGTAAGCTTCTGTTTTCAATATAATTTACATCAGCTACATAATTGAGATAATAGTTGTAAAACCCGAGTGTTATAACAGCTAAAACAGTATCCAGAGTTGTGTTTTTTCCAAAACTTCTAGCAGTTTCAACCCACACTACAGGAAGCATAATAAGATTTACAATAGGTAGGAACAATAAAATAATCCACCACCAAGGGCGGTTGATGATTTTCATTAATACGATACCATTATATACAGGAATAAAGGCTTCCCAGGCTTGTCTCCCTGCTTTAATATATAATTTCCAAGTACCTAAACCATGAATTACTTGAATTATTAAGATGAATATAAACCATTGTGTCCAAGTCATAATCTCAAAATTTTAATTTTTTGTTAGTAGTAACAGCGTTTGTATTGTTACAGGTTTATTGAATGTTAACCAATATTTAACACATCATTCATGGTGAAAATACCCGTTTTTCCAGCGATCCATTCCGCTGCAACAACTGCGCCCAGAGCAAAACCTTGTCTGGTATGTGCAATATGTTCTATGTTTATGGTATCTACTTCGCTTTCGTAGGTTACAGTATGTGTTCCAGGAACGTCATTAATACGTTTTGCAACAATTGGAATTGTGCTTTTTCCATTTTTGTCAAGCTTCCAGTTATCATAACTGTCATGCTTTTCAATAACACCATTAGCCAAAGTAATTGCAGTACCACTTGGTGCATCTAGCTTTTGTGTATGATGAATTTCTTCCATAGAAACATTATACTGCTTTAAAGCACTCATCATTTTTGCAAGTGTTTTGTTGAGTTCAAAAAAGATATTCACACCTAAACTATAGTTTGAAGCATAGATAAAAGCCCCTTTTTTTTCTTTACATAAAGCAACGGCATCATCATATTTATCCAGCCATCCAGTAGTTCCAGATATAACAGGCACATTATTATTAATACAATTCGAAATATTATTAAAAGCCACTGTTGGAATACTAAAATCTATAGCAACATCAGCCTTAGTAATATCGTAATCTTTATCATCTTTATCAATAGCCAATACTACATTATGCCCGCGTTTAATGGCAATCTGCTCAATGGTTTTCCCCATTTTTCCGTATCCAAGTAATGCTATGTTCATTTGTGTTTATGTATGGTTTGCTTAATGTCCATTATGCGCTAAAATTTAAAATTTAAAGTTAATCCTATATTGCTTGTTGCATCAAGTTCATTTAACTTATAATGTGGTGATAAAGATAAGTTTTCATCTACGTTATATTGTAATAAATGTGCATCTACATTAGCATCAATAATATTTAGGGCATAGAATCCAAGGGTTACTAATAATGAGATTTCTTTATTTCTGCGAAATAGTTTTTGAGCGTCTTGAAGCCGATCTGTAGATACTCTAGGTGTGGTTAATGGAGTGCCCTGAGAATCAAAATAAAATTCATCATCTGTAAAGCCTGCAAGTCTTCTTTTGTAGGCGTCCCGATATCTAATATACTCTTTGTTGTTATTTATATAAAAATAAACGCCTGTACCTATAGCACCATAAACGATAGGGATTTTCCAGTACTTTTTATTGTAGGCTTGTCCTAAACCTGGAAGTATAGCCGAATAGAAAGCAGCTTTAGCAGGCGATAATGGGTTTATAGGTTTACTGGGTTCAATAATTGAATCGATAAAAACTTCTTTTGGAAGTTCTTTTTTTTGTTTTTTCTTCTTGTCTTGTGCGAAAGAAGAGAAACAAAGTAAGCATGCTACTATTCCTGTTATAAGGATTTTATTTTGCACCTTGAACTAATTTTTTAATACGATTAAAATCTTCTTCTGAATGAAAAGGAATTGTAATTTTTCCTTTGCCATTTTTAGAGACTTTAACGTCAATTTTGTGTCCAAAGTATTCAGAAAATGCAGCAATGCCTTTTTTAACAAATTTTGGCATGTCTTCATTTACTGATTTTTTTGAAGTGTTTTCAGTTTGTCCTGTGGTATTGAAATCACGAACCAGGTTTTCAGTTTCTCTAACCGAAAGTTTGTTAGATAGTATTTTTTCGTAAATATTTAATTGTATGGTTTGGTCATCAATAGCAATTAATGCACGCCCATGACCCATGGAAATAAAACCATCACGCATTCCTGTTTGGATAATAGGGTCTAGTTTTAATAATCGTAAATAGTTAGCTATGGTAGAACGTTTTTTTCCAACACGCTCACTCATTTGCTCTTGTGTTAAATTGATTTCGTCGATTAAACGTTGGTATGATAAGGCAATTTCAATAGGGTCTAAATCTTGACGTTGAATATTTTCAACCAAAGCCATTTCAAGTGATTCTTGATCGTTAGCAATTCTAACGTAAGAAGGAATTGTTTCTAAACCTAATAATTTTGAAGCTCTATAACGACGCTCACCAGAAACGAGTTGATATTTGTTTAATCCTAATTTTCTAACCGTTATAGGCTGAATAATACCTAATTCCTTTATAGACGAAGCTAATTCACGAAGGGATTCTTCACTAAAATTTGTACGTGGTTGAAACGGGTTAACTTCAATAAAATCAACATCTAATTCAATAATATTACCTATTACTTTATCGGCGTTTTTGTCTTGTACAGATTGAATGTCGTTACTTGGGTCTTTTAATAGTGCTGATAAACCTCTTCCTAAAGCCTGTTTTTTAGTTGCCTTAGCCATAATTAAGCGTTTTTATTGATGACTTCTTTTGCCAAACTTAAGTAATTGTTAGCACCTTTACTACTTGCATCATAATTAATTATACTTTCACCATAACTTGGTGCTTCACTGAGTCTTACATTTCTCTGAATGATAGTTTTAAATACCATATCGTTAAAATGTTTTTGTACTTCTTCAACCACTTGATTAGACAAACGCAAGCGCGAATCGTACATGGTTAGTAGCAAACCTTCTATATCTAATTCTGGATTATGTATTTTTTGAACACTTTTTATTGTGTTTAATAATTTACCCAGACCTTCTAGTGCAAAATATTCGCATTGAATCGGAATAATTACCGCATCAGCAGCAGTTAGCGCATTTAGGGTTAATAAGCCTAACGATGGTGCGCAATCAATAATGATGTAATCGTATTCATCCTTGATATCTTTTAATGCTTTTTTTAGCATGTATTCGCGTTCGTCTTTATCGACAAGTTCTATTTCAATAGCTACTAAATCGATATGAGAAGGAATAATATCTAAGTTAGGTGTTTCGGTGCTTATAATAGCCTCTTTAGCTGTATTAGAATGCTCTAAAAGTTGATAAGTTCCTATATCTACAGATTCTACATCTATTCCTATTCCAGAAGTTGCATTTGCTTGAGGGTCAGCATCTATAAGTAATACTTTTTTTTCTAGAACACCTAGTGAAGCTGCTAAGTTTATGGATGTTGTCGTTTTTCCAACACCGCCTTTTTGATTAGCAATTGCAATGATTTTACCCATTAAATGATTTGGTTTTATTAAGGGCAAAAATACGATTATTTACGAGGAATAAAAACCGAACTTGTTAACAGTTGATTAAACTAATAAAGAAGCTAGAAATTGCTTCTTTATTAGTTTTTAAATATATAAGTTAAAACTATATTTCTGGGTTATGTATACCTATAATAGCTCCTTTAGTTAAGTATTTTTTGGCAACATTTTGTATGTCTTCTTTAGTAAGGTTAGTTACCTTGTTTTCAAATTCAAAAACTTCTGATGGGTTTTTAGATTCATAATCAACATCTTTAATTAAACTTAACCAGAATTTATTTTCTTTAAGGTCTTCCTTGTGTTCTAAAATTTGAGCTTCTTTAACTTTTGCCAAATCTTCATCTGTTGGTCCATTTTCAATTATTTTTTGAACCTCAGCTAAAGCTGCAGTTTTTAGCTTATTTACATTTTCTGGTCCACAAGGGAAACTTATAGTAAAGTTATACCAACCATAAGGTATTTTACTAATACTAGCTCTTGCTCCAACCCCATAAACACCACCTTCTTCTTCTCTTAGTTTTTCAATTAATTTTATAGTTAACACCTCAGAAAGGCTTTTTAGTGCATACGCTTCTTCAGCATTATATTCTGTTTCGCCTTGATATCTTATTTGAACAGAGCTTTTAGGGTCTGTGCCTTTTTCAACTATCTTTTCATGCGCGCCACTTAAAGGTCTGTAATCAGTTACTTTGTACATTTCTTTAGAATTAGTAGTAGGTAAATTAGCTAAATATTTTGCACTATATTCTATCAATTTTTTCTCGTCAATGTTACCTACAAAGTAAAATTTAAAGTCGCCAGCATCTGCAAAACGCTCTTTATACTTTTGGTATGCTAAGTCATAATTTGCCTCATCTAATTTTTCTGGGGTTGGAAACCCTGTATATCTTGGGTTTTTACCATTCATGAATTTGCCCATTTCAATTTGAAAATATATTTGAGGGCTTGCTAATAAATTACCTAAAAAGGCTTTTTGCTTATTTAAGTAAGATGAAAATGCTTTGTCATCTTTATTTAAAGCAGTAAAATATAAATGTGTGAGTTGAAACAGTGTTTCAAAATCTTTAGGTGTTGAAGATCCAGAAAACCCTTCACTGATATTGCTTATACTTGGTCTAACATTAACAATTTTACCAGAAAGCATTTTACCCATATCTACTTTGTTAAATCCATTAACCCCAGCTTCAGTTAACCCACGGTTAGCAAAAGTTGTAGCCTTAAATTCTTCATCAGAATACAAAGATGTACCGCCATAACTAAATGCATCAAATAATATTTCGTCGTTTTTAAAATCTGTTATTTTGTAAGTTACTGTAGCTCCATTACTTAAAGTTAAAGTTGTAGTTCCCAACTTTTCATCTTTTACCATGTCTGTTATTCCACCGATTGCAGGTAAATTTGTAATTAAAGAATTTGCCATTTCAGCGTCGTCATAAGGCTTTAAATCTGTATTCTTTACAGTATTTAATAATTCTGTTATTTGATCTTCAGTTACTTTAGTTACACCTTCTTTTTCAGGACCTGTTATTACTACAACACGGTTATTTTCTTTGATGTAATCAGTGATTAGATTATTAACCTCATCAAGTGTTATAGTTGGTAATTGGGTTTTATTAAAATTATATTCCCACTCAATTCCTGGAATCGGATCATTACTTAAAAAGTTTCTAACATATTCTCCAATAATTCTCTTAGATTCAGTTTTATCTTTGTCTTTAAATGATTTTTCTAAACGTGAGATAATATCTTTTTTTGCTCTTTCAAATTCACCAGAATTGAAACCAAATTTTCTTACTCTTTCGTTTTCTTCTAATAGCGTTTTTAAAGCATTTAATTGCCCTGTTTCACTTGTCATAGCAAACGATTGATAGGCGTCTTTAGTTTTAGCCCAAGTACCTCCATGATACGAATAACCATAAACGAAAGGCGGGTTTTCACTGTTTCTTAATTCATCTAAACGATTATTAATCATTTGAGAAAAAAGAGATTCTATTATAGAGTGTCTGTATTCATTTAGGGTTTTGTCTTCTTTACTAACGTCGTTGTCTTTAAACATAATTTGAACCCGAGAAAACATGGCTTCTTTATCAGATTCAATAGCTATAAACGTTTCTTCATGATTTGGTAAATTAAATATTTCTCTTGGTCTTGGATTTTCTGGAGATGGAATTTTACCAAAATGCATTTTAATTTTTTCTTCAAGCGTTTCAACATCAACGTCTCCAACTGCCATAATCGCCATTAAATCTGGTCTGTACCAGTCTTTGTAAAAACGCTTAATGCTTTCGTAATCAAAAGTTTCTAAGTTTTCTTTTGTACCAATAGGCAGTCTTTTAGCATATTTAGAACCATATAAAACTTTTGGTAAATATTTTTGCATCATGCGCTCATCTGCTCCTTTCCCAAGTCTGTACTCTTCTAAAACTACGCCCCTTTCATTATCTATTTCTTCATTAGTTAATAAAGCATTATGTGCCCAATCTTCAAGTATTTGGAATCCTTTTTCTAATTTTTCTGGGTCTTCACTTGGTATTGGTAAAATATAAACAGTTTCGTCAAAACTGGTATATGCATTTAAATGTGCGCCAAATTTTACTCCAATACTTTGAAGATAATCTACCAATTCATTTTTCTTGAAATTTTTGGTGCCATTAAAATTCATATGTTCCATAAAATGGGCAAGACCTAGTTGGTCCTCATCTTCTAAAATAGAACCTGCTTTTACAACTAATCTTAATTCTACTTTATTTTCTGGTTTATTATTATTTTTTATGTAATAGGTAAGGCCATTACTTAGGGTGCCTATTTTAACTTCAGAATCAATAGGTATATCTTTTGATACTTGTTTTGTAACTTCTTCAGTTTTATTTTGTTCTGAAGCAATAACTTTGTTTTGTGAGTTACATGCTAATAGTGTAACCGAGAGTCCAAGTATAAATAAAATTTTTCTCATAATGTTGTTTTTGTTTATAAGACAAATATACTGATTTGTAAGAAAATAATTTGATTGATTAAAAATTTAACATAAAATTAATTTTTAAATATAAGAATTCCCCAGATGCTCACATTGGAGGTATAAGAGGAGAGTTTGAATACGGTTGATTTTCATGAAATGTTTCAACGTTCTTCCGTTGAAGACCTTTACGACTCTGCCTCTAGAACTATTTAATCAATCAGAATTTCTAAAATCTTAATGGCTGCATCACTAATTTTTGTCCCTGGTCCAAAAACGGCTATAGCACCTACATCAAATAAATACTGATAATCTTTGTTTTTGCTATCATGAAATTAGGGTGTCTAAAATCTTGTTTTGTAAAATATCAGCTAGCTCTCGAACTTTTTAAGGATTTATCGCTTTAGAATTCTTTACTTTAGATATCAGAAAGTGATTTTACTTATTACATAAATTGTTTTTTAGTTTGCTCTCCTTCTTTCTTCTTCATTTCCAAAGTTTCGTCTTTTCTCATTTATTTTTTTGTTACCAAAACTATAACTAGCTGAAAGTCTTATAAAACGATTATTGTCATTTTGTCCATACACTTGTTTTACACTGTTTACGGTAGATGCTAAGTTGTTTAGACTAGACGTGTTAAAAATGTCTTTTACTAAAACAGATACTTGTAAATTTTTATCCAAAAACGTTTTACTTATCCCTAAATCTAGGCTATAGGTTTCTCCTACGCTAAATAGACCAGCTTTAAAAGGCGAATCGTAAGACGCGTCTATTTGTAATTTAGTAGAGGTGTTTATTGTAATCTTATTACTTGAATTTGCGCTACACATGATACCATTTTGTGGTTGTGCCCCAATATCCATAGTAAATTCTGTTTTTGAGCCAATAACATTCAAACTATTTTGACTTTGCCACCAAGAAAATTTATTAAACATAAAGCTTTCTCCAACGCCATAGATATATTGTTTAAAAAAATTTGATCGGGTTACAATTTGTGTGCTGTTTCCAATATCCGAAGTAAAAATAATACTAGATCCGTCATCTCTAGCACTTAAAAAAGCATTGGTAGTATATTTGTTTTTGTAAGTGTGTTTAAACTCAAAACTATCAACAAAAGAGGGTCTTAAAAATGGATTTCCAACGCTATATGTATTGCTGCTAATAACAACTCTAAAAGGGTTTAAGTCTCTAAAACGAGGCCTTTCAATACGTTTGCCATAACTTAATGAAAAACTATTGTTTCCATTTTTTTTATAGCTCGCATAAAAAGAAGGAAACAATCTTGTATAGCTATCGGTATTAGTTTCATTTAATTCTACCGAGAAGCCTTTAGTTTTTGTGTTTTCCAACCTTAAACCTAATTGTACGTCCCATTTTTCATTTATTTTTTTTAATCCGCTAACATAAATAGCTTGATTGTTTTCTTCATATTTAAATGTGTTTGATATATTCGAGTCAAAAACTGGCGTTCCTGTTATAGCATTAAAAAACTGAATATCACTATTGTTTTTAATACTGCTAATTTTAGCGCCATAAGACAGATTAATAAATTTTATAGGATGATCTACATCTGTTTTTACACTGAAATTTTCTATATTTTGATCTGAAAAGTTATTTGCTGCTGCATTTACACCTAAAAAATCATTATTTGGAGAAAAACTATTTGTAATAAAATCTCTGTCTTGATTAGAATCGTATATAAAATAGTCTATATCAAAAGAGATACTTTTGCCTAGGGTGTCTAATTTAGTAATAGCATGTAGATTTATTAAATGACTGTTTACTTTTGAATGATTATTTCCGTTGTTAACAAGTAAAGAATCTAAGGTGTTTGATTGATTGAAAATTCTTGAAATACTCTTGTCAATAAGATTTGGTGTTTTTGTATTTCCTAAATATTGAATCCCAATAATTGTGTTTTTACTAATATCATAGTCTAATAATAATTGTGCCGATAGATTATCTTCTCTATCCTTAGAGTTTATGTCAATATCCCATGTGCTATTCGGGTAGTAAACCTGAAAATCTTCAGTATTTCTAGAGTTCCCTTTCGTGCCATTTATATTAAACGAAAGACTAACCTTGTTTTTGTTATATAACAAACTGTTTCTTAAGGTTACAAAATTATAAGTGTTAATATTATCAACAAGTGAGATGGTATTTTTCCAAGAGTTTAGTTGCCCTTTTTTTAAAACAATATTAATGAGTCCACCGTTACCTGCAGCTTCATATTTTGCTGGAGGTGTAGTTATAACTTCTATTTTTTTAATATCGCTAGCAGATATAGAATTTAAGTAACTCGTTAAGTCTTCGGCTGAAAGTTGTAATAAACGTCCGTTAATCATAACTCTAGATTCACCTCTACCAAGTAAATTAATACTATTATTTTGGACTCTCAAACCTGGAGCAATTCGTAGTGCATCTAAAGCATCACCACCAATTGACGTTACGCTATTTTCAACATTAAAAATAATACGATCTGGTTTCTGTTCGATTAATTTTTTTTGATGTGTGATAACTATTTCGTCAAGTGTGTTATCTGCTTTTAGTACTATCATGCCTAAGTCTAAATCATCTTTTATGGTTATCTCTTTTTCAAAACTATTATAACCTATAAAACTAATTGTTAATTTGTAAGTTCCAGGTTCTGTTTTTAAATGGAATGCACCAGAATCATCTGTGATACTTCCTGTAATAATGTCATCATTTAAGTTCGTTAAAACAACATTTGCCCAAACTACAGGTTGTGATTGATCTGTAACTTTTCCTTTGATATTAACTTGAGATATTAATAATGTTGGAAGTGTTAAAAGGATTAAAGTGATTAAGCGTTTCATAAGATTTTTCGTTTTAAAATTGATACTTGTTTTTATTTGAAGCAAATATCTAACGGAATGAAACGCTACACGACCGATTATAAAAAGTCGAACGCATTTCTAAAATAAAAATGCGTTCGACTTTCTCAATCAAAACGTTCGACTTTTTACAAAGCCCTTTTATTACTATGATTTACGGTATAAAGTTGGTGTTTTTCCTGTGTGCTTTTTGAAAGCAGTATTAAATGAAGATTTTGAATTAAAACCAACGTCGTATAAAATTTCAAGTACGGTGTGTTTCTTTTTTGAAGGATCTTTTAAAATCGACATCGCTTTTTCAATACGATATTTATTTATAAAGTCGAAAAAGTGTTGCCCAAGTTCTTGATTTATTAAAATTGATAATTCACGATGTGGTATATCAATTTTTTCAGAAAGACTTTTTACAGTTAAAGATGCATCTAAAAAAGGTTCCTCTTTAACCATGTAAGATTTAATACTTTCGATTTGATTAGTGAATTCTGTTTGCTCGTCAGAAATCATTTCTTTAGATAAACGAAGGTCAACAGCAATTCCTCTGAACAACTTTGGAGATAATAGCGCTTTAAATACTAACCAAAAACTAAAGAATAACCCAAACAGTAATAAAATGATTCTAAAAACATTTATGAATTCTACTTCAAAATCTCCAGAGTCTCTTACAAAACCTTTAATGAAAGTTAGTAATTGACCAATTAGGATAAATATAATAAGTTGTTTTACCCAATGGTAATTGTAAAAGGCGGCTTTACTAGTGTAATTTTCTAGGAGTAATTTATGATACCTTAATAAGTAGTATATTTCAGCCATGATATAAAGAATCTCAACAATGCGATTCATTCCAGTTATAAACTGACCTTCAAAAGTTTCAGCATAATTTAATCTAAACTGAAATTGATCTGTTTTAGATACTAAAAAGAAATTAGGAAAGAGTATAAGAATACTAAGTACCCAAGGTAATAAGAGTACTAGATGTTTTGATTTAAGCCTGAAATCGGAATATATTACTGAGAGAATATAGAGAAATAGTAAAGGATCCTTAAAACTTGAGATTTGTATCCTTAACATTTCTATTGAGTGCGGAAATTCAATAAAATTATGATAAAAAAATACGCTAATATCTATAGCTGTTATAATTAAAAAACTGGCTAATAATTTGTTGCTGAGTTTTTTTGTGGTTTTTACCGTTAACAAAAAAGCTCCTAAAAGAAAAAATAGAATAACGATTATAAAGCTAACTATACTTATTACTGACGAATTATCCATTTGAATATAGGTGATTAAAATGTCTAGTCTTCATCAATCAGAATTTCTAAAATCTTAATGGCTGCGTCACTAATTTT
>TARA_R110002074_G_scaffold255035_2_pt1 | contig 12645 bp, 13 predicted proteins | sample TARA_R110002074 | Tara Oceans TARA_R110002074 (sample SAMEA4397215) | marine metagenome | biome: Polar Biome; feature: [MIX] marine epipelagic wind mixed layer (ENVO:01000061); material: water (ENVO:00002006), including particulate matter (ENVO:01000060) such as... | depth 10-100 m
AAGGATGAAAAGGATGGCGAGAAACATGTTAAAAAGGCATCGAGGCTGATTGATTTCGCTACATTTAAGAATAGATTTTCGGGTGATGAGAATAAAGATAAAATTAAAACCTTATAAATATATAGTAATGAGTTCTACAGGACAAACAGATGCTAAATTACATATTTTGTCGGGTGTTTTCAAGACGTTGACCTCAATATTTGGAGGGTCCAGCGCAGGTATTTCCAAATGTATTGACAATCCTGGACCCCCTATATGTATTGCTTCGCCGAAATCGTCCCAGGTTGGTGGACTGGGAAAATCCGATTCAGGTCTTGGAGATAATGTTCAGTTATTGTTTATAAATCTTGCCAACAAGATAATGCCAGTTTTTGAGAAAGTAATATTTGGACCGGGTGGTGGAAATCTACAAGACGCTAAGATGAATTTAGATAAAAAACTAAAACTTTTAGAGGATATGACGAATGACCCTGCTATGCAAGAAGCTCTCAAAAAATTGGCGGAAAGTTATGCAGTGTTGGGAGTTCAGACATTAGACGCTGTAAGGCCTTCCATCGATATGGTTACAGATGAAACATGGAATACTCTCTCTGAAGTTTCCTCGAGGTCAGCTGTCGGTGCTATAAATACTGGACTCAATTTCACAGAAGCAGCGCTTGGAGAGATTCCTGTCATGGGTGGTGTTATTGCTCTTATTATGGCTTTTATGCGCGGAATGAACTCAGCTATGCTCGCAGCAGCACCAGCCATTCAGTCAGGTATAGGAGTGGCTGGCACTCTTTCGAAGACCATACCAAATGTAGCTGAAGGGATAAAAAAAGGAGTAACTGGTATTCAGGGACAGTTTCCTAATAAGGAACTCGTAAATTCGATGGTGCCGCCCTATCTTTCTGGAGGTGCTGTATTTAAACGCGCATTTAAGGCTGGTGGAAGATTCGTACAAAAAGCTCTAAAAGAAAACGGTCAAAAAGGTGGAAAATCTAGTAATAAACTCTATAAAAGGATAAACCGAGCTACTAAAAGATTGCATAAAAGTATATATCGTTTCACGGTTCGCAGAAAACGACGAAAAAGAAAAACACGGAGATGAAACTATATTATTTTCAAAAGTAAATAATGTAGATAATAATTGGGAACAAGATTATGACAATATATTTATCTTTTTCTTGATTTCCTGGTTTTCTTTTTGCTTTTTCTTTTGCTTTTGCTTTTTCTTTTGGATCTCGTGTTATTCTTGAATTTTCGCGTCTTACGTCGAGTTCTCTTCTTGCGCGTTCTTCCACCCATAGCTCCTATGTACGCAGCATTAATCTTGTTAATGATAATATCGGCTTGCCCCTTACCTACTTCTAGTCCCAGTTTATCTCTGACGAACTTGTAATTTTCATCACCCATGTCGAAACTTTTTATATTAACAGCAGCTTTTCTTATCTTGCTCGACGATATTCCGTCTATATTTCCACTGTCCGGGTTCCATCCTCTCTCACCCGCACTTTCTACCTCAAATCGTCCTGGATAATACTTTTTGAGTTTATCGAAGTCATCAACCCGGTCCTCTCCAACAAACATAATCACCTTATTGTAACAATCAAGGAGTAATGAAATACCTGAGAAGACATTCCCCATCTCCATGAAATGTATATAAGGTTCGCTGTTAGGATTCTGTGTTTGGAGCAATGTCACCTTCGTGTTGGGGTCTAAAGGATTTTCGCACGCGGTTACGCCAGTCACCTCGAGCTTGCTGCAAGGTTTTTTTCTCTTGTTGTTCTGTTTCTGAGAGACAAAAACGAAGACATTGCTGGCAGGCTTTCCGTTCTGAGGCGCATCGACCCATGGAAGATTCGACGGATTTCCCTTATTCGCCTCATATACTAGGCGATTAAAGACTACCTTGTGACCAATGTGTCCAGGCTGGTAGCGTCCATACACAAAATATGCTACACTACCCTTACCATTATCTCCCCGTAACCAATATGGGATTTCAAATTTGCACGTCTTGGGTTCTGCCTGTTTCACAGGAACACTTTTCTTTACCTCTCGGGATTTCCTGACGACAGAAGGCTTAGCCTTCACGCTAACAGAGTTATTTCCTACCAACGCACTCATCTATACATATAGTCCATATAATTATATGTATTTCCAGCACCTGGCTTGTAAAATCATCATATTTGTTAAATTATGTGTTAAAAGAAAAATTGAATATTCCTTGAACGCCCAACGTTTTCATAAAATAATGACCGAAATAGATGACAGACGCGTTATCACGTGCTTGTACACCATGAGCATTCCAATACTGATTACTCTAAGCCTCATAACCTATCAATACAATCTACCGCTTCTCTCCAAAGCTTATCTGGGACTCGCTGTGTATTTATCTATTTTAACCAGTCCAGAACTTTATGCTGGTTTAGATGATCTCTGTCTCAAAACAGATTAGAATTACCTATCTGGGTGTTGCTGTAGGCGTCTGGGTGCTTAACCATTCCTTAAAACCTATACTTTTTTTAACGTTAAATGATGTTTCTAGGTGGTTCTGAGCTATTTTTAGAATTATTTTCTCTACATCAGATAATTGTGCGATATAATTTGCTACTTGTGATGGCATGTTTTGACAATAACTATGGACTAATTATTAAGTCAATTTTAAAGATTAATAAAACAAATTAGTTTGTTCGTCATTTTTACTTGGGACTCATTCATCATCGTCGTCAGCGCCGTGTTTATGGTGTAGCCGTTTTGTGTAAGAAAGCCAAAAAGTGATGGAATATCATTAGGGCTCATCAATTCGCTTGTATTGTTTATTTTGTAGATAGCTTTTATGCATCTGTCCACAGGACAACAAGGACTTGGATAATCAAACGGCGACAACCTGGGTGTGTGAAGACTTTTAACTATCTGCGCGAGGGGACCGGTAGGTTCCCTGTCAATTATCACAATGTTCTTGTAGCACTGGTTAATATTATCATAGAATGGTTGTGAGGATATCGTATATGTCGCCATTACATTATTACTAGAAAACTTAAAAATTGAAACTATAATATTATGCAAAATATTACCAACTATAATGAAAGAAAATAATGGACCCACGACCTATCGCTATAAATTCAGCATCGGAATAATGAATGAGATTACTACATTTTCGAAAATTCACCAATACGATGATAGGCAAACATATAAAGAAGCTTGGGACAGATGGAAGGAAGAACAAAAGGACTTCATCGACACAGAAACAGAACGTCTCACGAGACTGGGATACATAGGATCCGTGGAAAAAAAAATGTATAAGGCTGGTCGATACTACTTTAGAAAGAAAAATCTTTCAGCACCAAAAGAAAAGCAGGAGAGGCGTGAATATATATCGATAAATCGTAAAGTGCTTTATGCTATGGATACACATATCAAAGAGATAATAAGCGGAGATGATTTTACACCTGCGAGTGGATATAGTGATTTCTGTGGGAAGAATTTGATAATTTTGGAAGAAGAAATTTGCAGGATCTGTAGGGAAAATGTTGCTACTGCTGTTGAGACAAAGCTTTTGGTAGAAAAATTTAAAAAGACATACAAGAACAGGTATTATCTACTGAGTAGATCCAACAACTAAATTATATGGCTATTCTATATGAGCAAATTGCTAAGTCAAGGAGGGTTTGGTTGCGTCTATTACCCTGGAATCAGATGTGATGGAAAAACAGATTCTAGAAAGAATATGGTTACAAAACTACAAAGGCGCGATTTCAACGCTGATAATGAAATAAAAATTGGAAAACTTGTTCGCAAAATCCCCAATTACCGATTGTTTTACTTACCCGTCATTAAAAGTTGTCCTGTAAGCCTCAGGGAAATAGATAAATCCGTTGTATCAGAATGTAAAATAGTATCAGAAAATGACAAGTTGAAATATGTCCTTATGGAAATTCCTTACGTCTCGAATTCTCCTTTTTTTGATATCATTAGTGATGTTTCTGTGGGTAAAAAACGCTTGATATTGAGTATAACCGAATCTTTTAGGTTTCTATTAGATGCTATTGGTTATTTATTGGATGATGGGATAGTCCATTTTGATATTAAAGGAGAGAATATACTCTATAATACGACATCGAATGAACCGCAACTCATCGATTTTGGAATTTCAATACCTATAAATAAAATTAACAATAAAAATATCAAGGACTATTTTTATGTATATGCGCCAGACTACTATATTTGGCCTCTCGAGGTACATATCATCAACTTTCTATTACATGAAACGGATGGCGATTTGACACCCGAAAATGCGTTATCCATAGCTACACTTTATACAAAGTCTAACAAGGCATTAAAGATATTCAGTCCAAATTTTATAAAGATGTACTTTGAAAATTGCAAGAAAGTAATTGAACGATATATTGGAAAACCGAGAAAAGAGACAATAAATACGCTTATTAAAATGCATAAAACATGGGACAATTACGCTATGAGCGTTATGTATTTGAAGGCTTTTAGATATCTATTCTCTGAAGGTTTTCATCGAAACCCGATGATCATCCATTTCTCCCAGATATTACTCTTGAATATCAGTCCTGATTCCGACAAAAGACTTAGTATAGATGAAACAAAGAAGAAGTTCAACGACATTTTTTACATTGATGGCAACGTCGACGACTATATGGATTTGGTAGAAAGTGTAGATTACGACAAGGATCTTATAACCGAAAGAATACACGTAGACATCTCTGAACTCTCACGTGTATCCAGAAATAAATAATTTTAACTATATGATTATTAAAATTATTAAGATTATTAATCTCACCGTGTAATACATATGAATATATTACATATTAGCTTCAAAAAATCGAATAGGAACAATTTATTTAACAATTTGTTGGAGGAGAGAAATATTATTGTAACTGAATATGATTTTTTTAATTCATATGATTATGAAGCATTAGTGAATGATAATTATGAATATGACGCATTAGTTTTAGGTTCACAAGGTGGGGGTTCAGCAGCAGAAGACGGCTTGTCTCGTAAGGGACTATGTGGCTTTAATTATATTAATTTGTATAACGCAAAAGGACGGGATGAAGAAAAACACCGATTATTTAAGTTAATACAAAAATATGCGAACATACCAATTCTAGGTATATGCTATGGAGCACAAATACTAAACATATTTTATGGGGGTTCAATTTCTGAGAAGAGAGACATTAAAAAGACTGGGTACAAATCTATTCAGCTGGACACAAGTAGCCCATTGTTCAAAGGGTTACCTTCTGATATAGATGTAGAATTTAACACCTGGTATCCAAATGTTCCATCTCCTTTAAGTAACATCATTGCTGTTACAAAAGAAGATAATACGGTAGCCGCTCAATCATTTCCAAATAATCGTTATTCATTATATTTTCATATCGTCCATGGTGAAACAATATTGCATAAAGTGATTGATAACTTCATAAATATTGTAGAGAGAGAGAAAAATCATATAGCTATCATGAAGGTATCTATATTAGGTTTGTTATTTGGTCTATATGTAATGTTTACATAAGACTATTTAATCCAGTCCATGAGGTGGGTGTTCGTATAACAGGTTTTCTATTCGTCGTCACTAGCGGCATCGGCATCGCCACCCTCCAGCTTCTTCATCATGCGCTTAATCTCTTTCGAGCACTTAGAGCATAACTTGCATTTTCCAATCAAGGACTTCATGCTCTTGGAATGTTTACCTGACTTGTTCTTCTTGGTCTTCCTGGAATGTTTCTTCCCGCGTTTTTTGGTTTTGCGTCCCTTGGATGAACCTTTGATGTATTTGGGGTGATTACCTGCTTTGATTTTGACCCAGTCAGTCTTGGCTTCTCCGATGACATCACGCAAACCCGCCGATTTGCCGGCTGCCTTGCGTGTCTTAATATGCTGGTTGATTAGCTCAATCCATGTAATTTCTGTTTTGCTCATTATAAAATTACAACAGAAAATAAAATTGATTACGATTGCTATTATCCAAAACAAGTAATAAACATGTCAAATTATATCTTAACGCGATTTTTATACTCTGAGGATGAAGTTATCTTCTCGTTCATAACATCCCTTTTAAAAAAAGATAATATATCGGAATCTTATTACTGGGCGTATGAGCTCTACTATTCAGGAACTGATATATTCTCTCTGTTCTGGAAAATATATTTTGACTTTTATAGAGAACATAATCCTAAATTTGAAGGTTATATAAAGAAAAAAAATGACACTTGGAAGAAAGACAAAAATATGAAGCATATCGCATATATAGTGCGAAATATGTTCAGGTTAGAACATACCTCAACAGTATTTATATTACGTCAATTCTTAGTGTCCGGTGGACTTGCAAATTGCATTTATAAAGGTCGAAGGCCTATATGGCTTCACGAGTATGATAAACCTTATCATAACCTGCTTCTGTCCATTAATAAAGGACATCTCTGTAATTCTACATATCACATGAAGATAATTATTGGAAATACATCATCGGACAAACTATTCCAAGTACTTATGAAATTCTATTCGGGACGTAATGATGGAACAGACATAAATAAAATAGAGGAATATTGGAAAACTCGTGATTATCGTGAAGATCTTCATTATTTGATTTCCATCGTCGTCCATATGAAAGCATCAAATAAGGATATTAATATTCGTAGTCTCTTTATAGTCCCAGAAGAGGCAGATATGGAAGCTGTGCGTCAGGTTGCTGATGAGTCTGCATCTGAAGAGAGAGCATATAAGATTTTCCCAAAGAAACGTCTTTATCACATTAGGACAACTATTGGCTCATTTCCGCTGGTTCGGTTCGGTTTCGAAGATTTCAAGAAGGAAAGTTGGTGGCACTGGGAATATTATGCTATGAGATGTCCGTTATGGAAAGAAAGACTTGATAGATTTTCGGGTGCCCTGGATCATGAGAACAAAAAGATAACATTTCTAGATGAAGATAACGAGGACGCATTCTACGATAAGTACGCATACGACTTCGACGAGCAACCGAAAGAGATACAAGATATGAGTTTAATCGAAATCGAACAGACCGACTGGAGCACGTGGTATTATTCTATATTTAAGACATCACCTATCATAGATCTGCCTACAGGTTTCAACTATTTATATTAATGATAAAATTGAAATAATAATTATTAAATATGTAATAATATTAAATAATCATGGTTAAGAATTTGAAAGGAGGAAGTAAATCGAAGAAGGGTGCGCGAAAGCACACGACATCTTCACAGCCTCAACGCACAAGATACGCAGTCGAGGATGGAGAAGTGTACGGCGCGGTCGTAAAGCTTTATGGAGGTAGCAATTGTGAAGTTATGTGCAATGATGGTATATCGCGCTTGTGTATAATTCGCAATAAGTTCAAAGGTCGCGGGAAACGTGGCAACGTTATCAGCAATTGCGTATGGGTCCTAGTTGGAGTGCGAGATTGGGAGATAAGGGTCAATAAACCACAAAGATGTGATCTGCTTGAGGTATATACTGACGGAGATAAAGAAAAACTGAGACAGACGGCAGGTTGTAACTTTGATACGCTTCTTCGGGTAAATCAAGATGGAACTACAGACATAATTCCTGATGATGGTATTGATTTTGTCAACGAAGAAACATATAAATATGAAAATGCTGTTAAGAATGAGAAATCTAAACAAGTGAATGTAATTATCGACGAAGAAGATGACGAATTGGACTTCGACGATATTTAATTGGTACTTAAACTTCTGTAAATTGCTTCTTGAAGTTCATCATTATCTTCATTATTTACGATGAGAGAAATGCGATGTTGGTTTATTGGCGGTAGTCTTGGTCCAAAAGGATGGACTATATTGTTTGTGTTGACTAATGAGTTTAGTAGTGAAATTCTGGCATCACGTATTTGCGCTTCATCTACATTCATTTGTGGGACGTATTCTTTTTTTATTTCTTTAGATTTTAATACATATCTACACACAGGACATTCAGCTTTTTCATCATTTAACCATCGGTTTATTGCTTCAGGATTGAAACAATGTCCACATGGTAACTCGACTATTTTATCATCAATAGCGAAAGTTTCTCTTGTAATTGGACAGACCTCATTATTGCATGCTTCTACTGAATACTTTATATTTTTTAAAGTGGCAGTTCCTTCCTCCGAAATAATGTTTTTATATCCTGTTGAATCATGCAGAGAACGATTCATGATACTATTTATTTGTGTTCCTTCACCAAATGAACCTTGTAATGCGGTAGGTGTATGGAGAAGGTTTGAACTGATATCGTTATTATTGAGATTACGAAAGGTATTAACAGTTCGTCTAATATCGCTCATATCACTTAAAAAACGCTGCGTTTCTGGGGGAAATATAGAACTGCGAGTTCCTGCTGCGTCATCGCCGAGGTTAATTTCAGAACCGATGTTAATGCCGGCTTCCAAGAGAATATCATCGCTCGGAATGGAATCCCAAAGAATATTATCTGATACATCAAGTAATTCATCCAGGGTACTATTTTCTGTTGCCGCACTTATATTACTAAGAAAGTTGAGTATCTCGCCTCGATTGCTGAATCTTGGTAGAGGTCTGGGAATTCCTTCATGTGCTTCTGGTGGATTTACTCTGAAATTAATTATGCTGCTCGAAAAATCAATATAAGGTTCATCAATATTCATAGTTGTAATATTTACTACATTATTTTTATCTCTATTTTAATTAATTATTCTATGTTCTATTTGTCTTGAGCTCTTATGTGGCACAGAAAATATTTGCTGTGCTAGCAGAAGATAAAGAGTTGCCATATTGCGATACTTTCATATGACCCCATTTATATCTGTCTTGGAATAACTGTTCGTTGATTATCGTCCATGGCGTACAAATACCGCCAGTATTCAGTCCTTTATTACAAAATGTGTTAAGCAACTGAGGATTGAATCCCGAGAGCATGCTAGTATTTTTTGATGTTGAGAGGCTCGGAAAACCATTTGTTGAACGAAGATTCCAGAACAGGATATGTGGTGCTGTATACGGGCACCCATGAGAGGTCAAATTACCACCTACAGCAAACATTTCATCTATAAGATCCTTCATTGACCCGACACCAATACCGGCTTGGTCTATCTGCATGTCAGAGAATACTGCTAAAACAAGATCCGATACAACTTCGGGTGCTAGGTCTTTTTCGACGCACGCATCGAGAATCAACTTGAGCGCTCGTACAAAATTGCTATTCATGCCCCAAGACTCAGACTCAGAGATCTTTGCTACCATGTCCGTTAGATTCATGGATGCTGAGAGGTCGATCCACTGAGGAGCAGCGCTGAAGGTTATAACACGTCTTCCAAGTTTTGAGTGTTCGGCGACGCGACACCCCAAGCCGATGGCGCTATACAGGGGTTTTTTTCCATCACAGTTCATAGATTCTGATGTGTCTACCATGGCTATGAAGTTTGTCAATCCCTTCATATCTTTCCCGCTGTTGGCCCATTGCAAATTTAGTGCTGTTCTCTGCAGTTCCCGTTTATCACCGCTGATATTGATATGTGAAAGATGTATTGCTTCTTTGACAAAGTCTGTGAGTTCTACCCTGGCTCCTTTGATTTCTAGCTCTCCAGTAGCACACTTATCTATATATGCCTCGAAATTGTCTCTGCACTTCATCCTATCATTATCAGAACCGCGAAATTCCCCTTTACGGTCCACATACTGAAAGGCTTCCTTTTGCCTCGCCAAAGTAATACTTGTAGCATTTTTTTCAAAATTTATATTTCTCCAAGTTCCAGCGCACTGATCGATCTGAACGGTATTGAGTTGCCTGTTCAGTTGCGCGATTGTTTGGCGGTAGTGAACTTGGCACTTACGAACGGCTTGATAATAGCTGTTATTAGATGATGAATTTATCCATTCTTTATTATACTCGACAGCAATATGCTTCGCAAGCCATCCAAATTTCTTCGATTTCTCTCTTGGGAGCCATTTGCACATAAGTGATGGTTGTAGTGTTTTGACATCTTTATGTAACTGCTCCACAATTATCTTGATCATATGTTTGAATATCGGCAAATTGATTAACATATCATTATCTCTGGCTACATGATCACGAAGATAGTTTGCGAAATATTTCATGTCTTTCCAGCTTCCATATGGGTGATCGAAACCTTCAAGTTTTACAAATGATTCAATAGCAGCATTCGCGAGGTTATTTGCCATGAGTGCGCTCTCTGGTCGGTCTACACAACAAAGACCGAATCTGACCCATTCCCCAAGCATCATGTATGAAAGCATATATTCTCCTTTTCCATTTATAATATCACGTGTATGAAGCATAAGACGATAAATTAGCGACATGAACTCACGCCTTCTTGATGTGGCAATATCTTTTGAAGAAAATACCCCCCAAATAAGTGTCTGATATTTTCCTCTTAGTATATTGAGTTGTTCTGGAGTTACAGAACGTGTTAACTGGAATGAAAGTTGAAGTATTCTCTCCTGAATATCTTCAAACCATCCATGTTCTCTATGTGTTCTTTCACCCAATTGAACCGACATCCTTGAATCACAGAAGGATATTAATGTAGACATAATTAGGAATATAGTAATTCAATCTTTAAGTTCTTTTGCGGCGCGTCTTACGCATACTGCTGCTAAACATAATTTTTTTAGTAGTTGATTGTGTTCTTTTATGTTTGTCCTCATAGAATACCAAAAAAAGACTATTCAAGTCCTGAAGCATACATATTGTATCTTGAAACTTTATATCATCCAAGTATTTTTCTGAAGTCGTAAAACTGTTACTGTTACTATTACTGTCATCTTCTTCTATAAAAGTTAGGATATCATTAGGCTCTACATCTATATTAAATTTTATAAGGGAGAGAAGTCTATACTTAATACTATTACTACGTTGATTTTTCTTTATAAGAGAGACAAGTTGATCTTTTGTAACAACACCATTCTCTTCAAGGATTAAAGAGTCCGATTTTATAGATTCCAATGTATTAGAAGTATTTACATACAAAAAGAAAAGCTTAATACTATTTGCTTCTTCTTTATAAAAATCATTATAAAGATCTTCTCTTTTTTTGAACTCCTTAATCCACGAGTCATCTATTTCATCATCCATTATAGATTGAATACAAAATCCTTGATGGATATTAACTTAATAATCTCCATCATAATCATCCTCAAAATTGTCAACATCATCAGCATCATTTTCACCCCAGTTGTCAAAGCCGTCTTCATCTGGTTCATCCAGAAGACTTTTCAACCCATAGTAAGGGGAAAGGCTACCGTGTGATTCATTCATATAATCACGATGTTCTTGCCAACGATTTACCATTCCTCTAAGGATAGCATTTCTATTGGGTACTGAAGGCTCAGCATGCTCCGTTGCTCCTTCGCCATATTCTCTCTGCTTTATTCCATTCTCATCACAATATAGCACAACCCACCCTGGTTTTGCTTCCATTCTGGTCCCTTCCCACTTCTTCTTGGTTTTCTTCTTTTTTTTAATAGCGCTTGAAAAGTCGAGCGCATGTGTCTCTGTTGTTTCCTTCTTAACCTCATCTTGTTTCAGCGTCGGAAACATCTCCGCTTTAGATGAGAACTCTTTTTTCGGTTCCTTTTTCATCGCTGTGAAAGAGTTCGTTGATGAATAAGCACCTCGTGATTCGGATGAATAAGCACCTCGTGATTGTCTTGATGGCTCGTCGCGCCCATATCTTGACGGTCTTGTGAAAGAATTAGTGCTGGGTGAAGAATTTTTTAAGCTTTCGAAGCGATTGTTCGTTTTAAGCTCATTGGATTTATTCATACTTCTAGTTAGTTTGGTAGTTCTAGTTAGTTTGGTGGTTTTAGTTAGTTTGTTGGTTCTATTTAGTTTTCTCCTTTAAACCATTTCAATTTTTTAAAAAAACCCATAAAATACTTAAAGCGTGATTCCTATGTTCATTTGTACTTTAAGGCTCCTACCAGCGAAGATCTACGTATAAAAATACAAATAGAATTGCATTGCCAAAACTATAAATATGTTTAAAGGAGCCTGCATTTGAGTACAGGAAATGGAGAGATTCTATTTCCAGAGGGGATAAATGAGATGTTAAGTAGAGTATTTACTTAAAAATTGAAATGATTCAGGCATTTAAGGTAGAAGCAGATTATGACTTCATTACTACTTTTAACGTCTGAACCGAGTGTTTGCATTCCGAGGGTGTTCTCGAATATTAAAAAAACATTCGTGAAGGATGTATTTGAGGAACTCTTCGGTAATGGTTGTATCGAACGTATCGATATGGTACAAAAGATATCCGGAAATTCAGAGAAATTTCAGCGGGTTTTTGTGCATTTTAAATATTGGTCGGCGGCGCCGCGTAACCAGCAGGTTCGCCAGCGTCTTATAGATGGACACCAGATAAAGATCGTGTATGATGATCCTTGGTTCTGGAAGTGTTCTGCGAGCCGAATACCAAAGCCGAAAGATAAGGTGAACCACCCATTCGTTAATGAGGTGAGTGAGAACTATAATTCAATAGGCAGAAAGGGGAAGAAATGGGATAGAATGGATAGGGAAACGACAAGACAACAAGGGATGATGTTGTTTGATTCTCCTCAGGATTTGGGGGAAATGACTGGCGATCCTAAAATAGGAGACGCTACAGGGGAA
>TARA_R110002074_G_scaffold42592_1_pt1 | contig 12644 bp, 14 predicted proteins | sample TARA_R110002074 | Tara Oceans TARA_R110002074 (sample SAMEA4397215) | marine metagenome | biome: Polar Biome; feature: [MIX] marine epipelagic wind mixed layer (ENVO:01000061); material: water (ENVO:00002006), including particulate matter (ENVO:01000060) such as... | depth 10-100 m
GTGTCGATACCCATAATTCTTACTCGTTCATCGCTGAGTACAACACCAAAGCCTAAATCTATGTCTACGTCTACTGTGTCGCCATCAACAACTTTGAGTATTTTACATCTATACTCGTACATTGTTTTACTCCTACTCCCACCTACGGGATTATAAGAGTATTTATCTATTTGACTTATAAAACTTGTGGTTGCCAATTGTGGTGACGAGTGTCATTGACGGTGCCCAAAAAGGCTCAATAAAGTTTGCGTGATAATGGTCTGCTCCGTCTGTTAACCCTAGTCCCATATCGTGGTTCATTACACCATAAGCAATGTCTAGTGCTCTTTGCCAACTGTCCGGCTCTGTGGGTTCATCGCTTTTACCATCGCAGTACCAACTGAATTGACACATGCCTCTAGCAGGATTATAAATTCTTTCACTGTCTGGTAAGTTAGGGAAACGTTTTGTTTTCCAACTCTCGTAAACTTTGCCTTGCTTAACTACTCCACATATTGTATTAGGAAACTGTATGCTTTTTACTCTATTAATTGTAACATCAGCAACTGCCCACATGCCTGCTGTTCTTTCGCTTCTTGCTTCATGATAAATGTTTAATGCCAGACATTCTGCTTCTTGACGAAGATCGATTGGTCCCATTACTGAGTTTGCTTGTACAGAAGTACAGAAAAATGTTGCTATCAACATCAAATTCTTATACATGTTCATATCTCTTGCCCCTTATATAAACTATATTATAACAAATTTGTGTGAATGTGTCAACTATTTAGTTGTTTTGGCCTGCTCATCAGTGTACACTCGCTTTCGTAAACTGGTACTAGAAAAGGAGTGATCTCTGCCATTATATATAACTTTACAGCCTCTTTGCTTGGCTATGTCTTTGCCTGTGAACTCTTTGGTTTTGTATTCATCTCCTAACACCCTGACATTTATAGGTAACGTTAGTAGTAGGTCGGTTAGGTCTTGTTCAGTATTGTAAATAACAATCTCGTCAACATATTTAACTGCCGCTAACTGTATTTGTCTTTCTACTATACTTTGTACAGGCTTGTTCTTTTCAGGCCTGTCTTCAGTAGGATCATTTTGTAAACCTACTATTAAGTAATCACAATGATGCTTGGCTTCTTCTAGCATTGTAATATGTCCTGCGTGTAGTAAGTCAAATGTACTACATGTAAATCCTATATTGCCGCAATCTTTGTAATTAAGTTTCATACTATGTGTTGCCCTCTGCTTTGTTTCGCAGTACGTTTTACACCGTCTTTGCTGGTATATTCACTTGTTATACCTTTGCTACCTTCAGCACCAAATAGTAACCCCACAATAGCACTTAAACTTGCTATCATACCTGCCGCTAATATTACTCCATCCATTATTTGTACTCCACCTTGCCATCTACAATGCTTACATGCTCGAACTCAAAGTCTTCACCTGTGAGTTTCTTCCATAGTGCTACCTGTGTAAGCAATGTCTGTTCTGCTCCTCGTGTACCATGTAAATGTACTATCCTTGCGTTGTTTAATGGTATGTTATTCCACGCATTCAATTGTGATATATAGTTTGAGTTGTCTAGTAGTTCTGGTACAGCATTCATCATTTGATAATTCATTTCTGGTGTTAACCAACGTGTATGATCTTTATCTTGACTATACATCATTTCATTAAAAATAATCTGTTCTGTTCCCCAAATATTATAATCCCAATCTTTTGCGTATGACCAGCCTAGGTCCCATACATCCTGTGACATTGTTTTTGGATAATATCTAACACCAGCATTTAAGTAATGCTCGTGTTGTAATCCGTATTTGTTATTAGCATCATCGCCACTTAGTGTTTTTGGATCTGTATAATTAAACATCTGAAAATTATCCAGTTTGTCAAATACATCTACATCATTAACTATAAATGTATCCAGGTCTAAGAACAGTATATTATTCTTACCACCGTCCCACATTTGATATACTTCATCAAAGTTAGTGTCAAAAATTTGTTGATAATTATCAACCTCATTTTCGATTATCTCAAATTCCCAGTCTCCGGGTATAAAACGTTCAGCACTTTCGCATAGTATTTCGCACATACTAGAATATAGTGTGTAAGTTTTGTCCGCGCCTGTGTCTTTGTTGTATTCTAAGTTGTTACTATCCTTTATACGGCACAGAGCCATAGCGACTATGTTTGACATGTATTATTCCTATTATGTGTCATATTTAACTATTTTTCACCTATTATGAAACGGTTTAAGGCAGAACCTGTAAATATATTATGTAATTGAGGTTGTGATAAAATTCTCACAACCTTTTGAACAGTCGAGTCCCTCTGATGATACTCTAAAATAGACACTTCAGGATACATCCGCCTCAATTACTCTTTTCTCAACTGCTCTATTGTACAGTTGTTCACTTGCTAGATTCTTAGCCTTAGCCTCGCATTGTATGTCAAATTGATCTAAGAAAGTCAGTGCCCAGTCATTTGCTTTTTCGTTAGGGTAGTAATCTGAATGTGCTCTAAGTTTTTGTTTCTTAGCACCTGTTTCTAATAAATCTGGAATGGAATGTAAGGTGGCATGTCTAGTGTCTTCATCAATTCGTGTTGACTGATCAAGCCATTCGTCCCTGCTATAACTGTAATGTATAGTAGGCCTGACACCACGCCAACTGTCAATGACCATTTTAACACGGTCATCATCTGCTTGTATATATTCTTCATCTCTAATCCAATGATGATGTATGTCTAATACTAGTGCTACATGATCTTTCAGCATAAGACTTGCGTCTAAGCCATGACACATTTCGTCATTCTCAATAGCAATAGTATTTCTTGCTTCGGGTGATAATCTAGGCAATACATCAATGATACCTTGATAACCCTTTCTACCGGATATGTGTACATTAAGTTTCATATCCATAAAGTCTTGACCGTAACCCATCCACCGTGCCATGTCGGCATGATACTCGAATTCGTCAATTGATCTTTCTACTACGTCAGGATTGTCTGAAGCCAACACACAAAACTGACCAGGATGAAAACTAATACGGACGTCACGCTCACGAGCATGATCGCCAATTCTTCTGAATCCACGTTCAAGTTCTTTACGAACTGTTTTATCTTCGAAAACATAACGCCAATTAGGTTCAGTAGCCATTGGTATTTGGTTACTGCCTAGTCTAACCATTCTCCTGCCCTCGGGCATTGAACCAGCATAGTCGACTAGATTGTAAGCACTCTTCATATTCCAATCAACGATGTCTAGCAGTTTTTGTTCTGCTACAGCCTTCTCTTGTCTATTACACCAAGCAACTGTTGTGCCTTTTTCTGTATACTGCTGTTGTATCTCTTTTAATACTTTGGGTTTTTGTGTTTGGTCTTTGTCTAAGTATTTACAACAAAATCCAATTCTCTTAACTGCGTTGTTAAAGGCCATATTGTTTATCTAGTTCCAGTAAGTACCATTCAACCCAATCTGTGTCCATAAGCACGTTGTAGTTGTGCTCACAGATGTCATGAGTAGCATGATATAGTTCAGTAATGTTTTCATTAGATAAATTATAACATAAGTCTGCCATATGGTCAAGCCTTTTGTGAAATGACTGTTTGTCGTACTCTTCGCTCCAAACACTATCAAATGTTTCAAAGCCTAAGTTACGAAGCATTGCTAGTTCTTCTGTTTGCTTTGCTATTGCTAGTACAAACGGTCGTCTATGCTTTATTGCTTTAAAAGTTTTAGGCGTAGTATATACATTTGGAAATCGATGTTTCGGATCTTGGTCTTTATGATGCCAATTTGACATTGTGTCTAGCACTACTGATACAAGCGAGTTTTCGTATATCCATGTGTCTAAATTATTAAAGTCGATTATATATCGTTGCTCCAGTGTTCCTAGGTCTAATTGCTCAGGGTACTTATTATAGAAACGATCATAACAAAAAGTCCGCGGTACATTTTGAGACATAAACTCATTAAATTCATTTGACAGGCTTTCCATTTCTGTGGATAATTTATTTTCGTCAACTCTATAAGCCGACCAAAATAATTTTTTATCATCTGTGAGCAATCCTTTCTTCCACAACATTTCTAGCAGACGCCATCTAGATATAGAATAATTTCCTGCCATAAAGTTTAAGTTAGTTTGTGGTATTTTATCTACACATGGCTTAACTAAATGACCGCGGCACTTGTATAGTTCGTTGGGAAAATATACTGCTTTAAATTTGTAATTATTAGTTATCCATTTGTAATTTAAATTGTTATCGTCAATGACAACACGTTCAGGGTCTATGCCTTTGTCTTCGCACATAGTAACCCATGTGTTCAATTCCGACACACTAATATCTTCCATTTCTTTGGGAAAATTCAATTCTTGCCAACTAATAAGGCCTCTGTCTCTTAGGCCTGCTTGTAATCTATCTCTATGGTCTTTGCCTAATTGATCTAGATATTGCCCTTCGCTATATTCCATAGTACTATTTAATCTCTTACACTACTCGATTGTGTCGAATACGATAAATACTTTTATCAAAAGCATTATAGTAATGCTTACAGAACAACACACATATACTATAATCGATTAAAAATATATAAAGTGGAGAAAATATAATGGCAGACACTAAGAATTACGGAATTGCAGGTGTAGGCGCGAATATTGAATTAGGCAAAAGAGGTAATACCATTGAGAGCAATAGCGGAAACGTTATCCTTAAGACTACCGCTGGAGCACTAGCCACAATAGCAGGAGCAAATGGATCTGCTTCTAGTCACTTCGTAACTAAGGCACAATTAGATGCCAAAGCGGCGGATAGTGCAGATGGATTCCAAATTAGTTTGGGAGACGTTACACAGCATGGTGACGGAAGTTATTCAGGTGGTGCAATACCATTAACAGACTCAACAAAGATTTCAAGTGCTATCGATACACTTAATGAAACTTTGGGTTTGTTAGTACCAACAGCACCGGCAGACTTTCCTAATAGTGAAACACTAAGTTTCTCTAGTACAGGAAGTTCACCATATCTTGCTAGTGGTTCAGTACCAGATAATACAAGTGGAGGCTCACTTCCGGCAAGTGCTGGAGCAAGTGTTACTCGTATTACTGATACAACACCAAATTCAAATCAAATAGATAACTTTAAATCTGACTCAGGTACACTAACTGTAATGATAAACAATAGTGCCACTGGTGCTGTGACATTTGATGGCACAGACAAAGACGGTACTACTTCAGCATTACGAGTTAGCGGTTATCAGGATTTCCCAGCAGATACACCAGGATTTTACACAGCCAGTGATGCTCAAGTAAGAGTAGCATCGGCTCTAAGTGCTGGTTGGAACAGAATTCAAATGACACATAACGAAGGCAGTGATACAAATACTGCGTACTTTGTTGTAGACGATATTACATCATCACCGTCAATTGCGTCTGGTACAATTTCTGGGGATAGTGCAGGTTCATCAGCATATAGTTCAGGTATTGAACACTATAGCACAAGTGGAACAGTTACATTATCTAATTTGACAATGACGAATTTGGCAGGCGAAACATACTATAACGGTAACCCGATATCAATATCAGGTTCTGATAGTATTATTAGTAGCCAGTCTAAATCATATTCAGACGTAGGCGTATCAACACCTATAGCCAGGCAAACAACAAGTGCTGAATCACTCAGTGCTTTAACAGTAAACGTTAATGGTACAAACAGACATACGTCTGGAACATTAACAGTTACAGGACAGAACGTAAACGGATCAGGCTCACAGGCTATATCCGGTACAATTTTACTCAAGGCAGGAACTGCAAGAAGCAGTGATGTCGATGAGCAAAACATTTCTATTCCTTCCGGAGCAACCGGCGGTAATAGAGTTGATTTAGGTTCAACAGCGACAGGAGATACACCTCTTGGAGCAGGTAACCTACCAAACAGTAGTTTAACATGGGATAGCACACAAGATCTAACTGCAAGTGGGTACGCTCACGAGGCGGCAGTTGTAGGCGGTATCTTAACGAAGAACATAACAGACTACACCTCAGGTTATTGGCCAGATGGAAATACTATAGACTATAGTGGCAAAGATGCTACTCAGTATATGACATTCTATTTTGCTAAGTCAACCTTGAGTACATTTAGCATATCAATTACAGGTTCTTACTCAGGATTAGTAATTGGTTTACCTGGTGTGAGTGATAACGCAAGTACATCACCTAACGCAACAGGTGGAGCATGGTATGACGCATTTTCGTTATACGATGGCTCAGGTAACCCAGGTGGCGCCGGTAACGGTGCAGGTTGTGCCAATGGAGGAGTAGCAAGTGGGAGTTCCGGCTCAGTTAATATTACTCTAGGTACAGAAAGTACAACAAACGCCACTAACAACGTCGTGTTGGTTAGAATCAAACTTGATAGTTCTGAATCTATATCAGCATTGAGCGTATCATAAGGAGGAATGAATAATGGCAATTACAGATAGTGATAAGTTAGATTTCCTTTGGAAGAAAGTAATTTATGGTGTTACTGAGACAGATATTGACGGTAAGGAAGGACCAAATGAAATTTATTCCAGTGAAAGTTTAACACTAGCACAGGATGTTTGGTCTAACTCAGCAGATATTCCAGCAACGGCACCAACAACAAGTGCCGCGACACCTGTAAAATTTTACGGGCATACAACTGATAGTAGTGACTTTGTCAAACAACCAATTCAAATGGTTGCTGACCCTACTGTATCAGGTGGTAAGTCATGGATTGCTGTTGCAGACCCTACTGGTAATGTTGTTCCAGGTAGTGCTAATAGATTAAGAGACTTTATACCACCTTCAATTGGTAGTACATATCTTGCTAAGGTTTACACAACCGAAGCAGACGCAAAAGGCGATTCAGATAAAATGAACAGTCTTACTTCCAATAACGAGTGGGTATTCGATTACGCGGCAGGTATTCTACATTTTCCAAATACAGTACCATCAGGTATTAGTAGCAACGTATTTTTAGTTGCTCACCAATATGTCGGTACTAAGGGAGTTGGAGCGGCCACTGGAGCAAACGGTTTAGTTTTTGCTACTGCTAACGTATCATACGATAGTGGAACACAAAACATACTTGACGTTTCATCGGCGGTTAGAGCATCGGCAGTTATAGTCGAAGTTGACGCGGCATGGACTAACGCAAATAATACAACGGCAATCACCGTTGGTACAACTGGAGATAAGGATTTACTATTTAAGGCAAGTGATATAGACCTCACTGTTGCTGGACAATATAGATCAGATTTTCATTATATTTGGCCAAGTACATCAGACGTTACTATATGTGCTGAAGTCATCCAAGGAACTGCTAGTGCAGGTACAGCGAGGGTGTCAGTAGAAATAGAAACCAGAGGAACTATACAACCGGTAGATTACGGATTAGTAACAGATTCAGGATCAGTGTAGGTTTTATAACTTAAATTAAAAAACATTTTTTAAATCCCCCACTATAGGGGGATTTTTTTTGGCAGTATTTTCATGACCTTTAGATAAATACATGTGTAAAATTATTAATAGGATCATTATGGAAATCAACGAAGTATTACAAGGGTTAAGTAATCTAGGTGGCGAAATGCCAAGGGTAACTAAGCCTAAAAGAATAAAAGAAATCAAGCCAGGCAAAAAGAACAGCAATGTCAAGGCTAGAAAAGGACCAATGAATATTGATCTTAGTAAACTAGGCGAAGATAAGCCTAATCATTTAAAAGCAAAATCAAAAGTAACTAAAAAAGTTAAGCCTAGCACAGGACACGAATCACCTAACGTTAATAGAGGCAAATTTGTAGGCGAAGACGACGGCATGTATGACAATCCACCTCAAGCATCAAGAAATGCTAAAGCAAATCAGGCGGCGCAGAGGCAAGCCAGTAGAACTAATGAATTTAACTGGAAAGAATTTTACGAGTGGGTATTTACAACTTATCCAAACAAGCCAGGCGCACAATATGTAGCACAAAAAGATGCGTTGATTATGAAGTATCAAAATGCTATGAATAAAGCAAACGCAGAAAAGGTATTAAACGCACCAAAGCAAAACTATAAACAGTACGATAATGCTCCTGGTTCAGCACAAGGCCAAAAAGAGAGAGACCCGGTCTACCAAAGAGCACAAGCGGCGGCACGACCAGTAAAAAGATAATGAATTGGTTAATAATCCTATCACTGAAAGCAATTCTGTCTAGTATTATAGGCAGTAGTTTTTATCAATGGTTTAAGAATACTAAAGTAGGTGTATGGTTTCAAATAAAAATGGACAACGCAATGGAATGGGTAGCAAAAAGATATGATATAGAAATTGCTACTAGAGAAGAAAAATGGTTAGCACAATATCCTCTATTAGGCAACCGCATAGTAAAACTTGAAAAAGAAGTTGCCGCTCTCAAAAAGAAAAAATGACCCTAGCGGCTAGAACTGAGCCTAGACTTATATATACACACCCCCTCGGTAGTTGTTCTCGTTTCAATAACGATGCCTTTATTTGGATTCCTAAAAACGCATCTAATACTTTGCGATATCTGTTTGGCGAGCAAATGGAAAATTTCTATACTTTTGATGTAGAAACTTATTGGGTTTTTTTGAGAGACCCTGTATCGAGGTGGAGATCCGGCGTTATAGAATACATTTATAGAACTCCTAGAAATCATATATGGGTATTAGATAATATACACAATATAAAATTTGACGAACACACTACTCCGCAAACTTCATTTTTAAAATATATTGGCAGAACAAAATATATCAATATTGATAATAACACTTGGCTCAGTAAATTAATTAATGATGTAGGCATACAAGACAAACAACTAGCAATAAAAAATGATACTATCGGCAACAAAGACAAAACAGAAATTGGTAATTCTATTGATAGAGTAATGTCACCAACGTTTATAAACAAACTGCGAGAATACTATTCAGCCGATATCAAACTATTAGAACAAATCAGTTAACATATAATAAATATGCTTTATGAAGAACTTAGAACTCGACTGGGTATACAAAACTAATGACATTGGTATTCACTACACTGAAGAAACAAATGGTGGTGGCTCATTTTTCTTATTAGACTATATTGATTATTTCAAAGAATACTATCCAGATAAAAAATTCAATAGTGCTCTAGAATGGTGTGCCGGACCTGGCTTTATAGGATTTGGTGTATTGTCATGCGATGTGTGTAGTCATATTACTTTTTTAGAAATATACGACAAAGCAATAACCTTATTAGAAAAAACAATTAATAATAGCAGTATCAATAATGCCACCGTCGTACATGCTGATAATGTGACAGCATTAAATGGTAAGTATGATTTGATAATAGGTAATCCTCCACATTTTAGTGAATATCAATTAATGCAGAAAAATGCTTACTACTCTAATCATACCAAAGAAAATTGGGAAAGAATTGCGGTTGATACTAATTGGGATATACACAGAGAGTTTTTTACAAATATAAAAAACAACATGACTGACGACTGCTTAATATTATTAGCAGAAAATACCAAAGAACTTCCAGCAATTACTAAAGTTGCTAATGAGTGTGGCTTTGAATTAAAAAATCAACATATTGCCAAAAGTACAGGCTTTCATGTTTTAGCAGAGTATAAATATATTCTGTAATTAACTCAGGAGAGAGATGGCAAAAGCGGCAAAGAAATCAAACAGAACCCAAACTAGAAAATGTTCCAGTATAGGTAGTGGTGGCAGAGGTAGACGTTGTAAAATTGGTATGTCTACAATGAATAAAAGCAAAAAACGATCACACAAAAACTATAACGGTCAAGGGAGATAACTATGCCAACAAAATTTTCACCATCACATACATCATTCATAAAGGGTAAAGGGAAAGTAACAACACATTCCTATATTAGAAATACACCCAAAGAAGAATTAATCAAATATCTAAATGACGGGCAAAAGCCTAAAATTAAACAAAAGTGCCGTAACGAACTAGTAAGACGTGGTATCGAGATAGTTTGGAAAACGCCTTCAGAAGAATAAACTCTGATAAATACTAGTATGAAATTACGATCCATACTAGAAGCAACAAAAACAAACGAGCACGTTAAAGGTGGCCTCGACAGTTACTATCAGTTAACCAAAGCAAAACGTTTAGCAAAAGCAGACGGGCATGACTATGATAAACTTCCTGAATACCACAGAGGTAAGGATCAACCTCACAAAGAAAAGTATATGGCTTTAGCCAAAGAAGTAAATGAAGGCGAAGAAAGAACCGATATTAAAGACTTAATGCTCCCTAAAATAAAAGAGTATTTACACTCAAAAGGACCTGGTTCATATATTAGTATGGAGGATCTAGAAAGCGACCTTTATGATTACGCAAGACAACTAACACATGATGATTTAAAAAGTTCAGATGATCTAAGAAACTTCATGAGCAATCCAGGCGATGAAGCAAGTTCGGCTGTTGGTGAATTACTATCAGGAATGTACAAAGCAGAATTCGATGACTATATTACTACAGAAGGCCGAATAGAAGACACATTCGGTACTAACACAATTGATAAACACGATAAGCCTGGCACTAGAAAAAAAGGTAAACGTGTAGACGAATTTTTGCCTGCCGTTCCAGCAATATTAACCGGTTTAAGGTTATTAGGCCCTATAATACTTAGGCATGCTACCAAAGATGCTGTTAAAAAAGCAGTGGTAGGTAAAGTAGGCGGAGAAGCAGTTAAGAAAGCAGTAGTTCAAGGTGCCAAAGGAACAGCAAAAGTAACTAAAGATGTTGTAAAAAAAGCGGCACCAGTCGCTGGCAAGGTAGGAAAAGAAATTGGTAAGAAAGCAGTTGGTCCAGCAGTAGGCGGAGCAGTTGTAGTTGGCGGCGTTTCATATGTAGTCGATCAAGTATTTGATAAAGTTGAAGAAGCATTAAAATTCTTAGCAGACTTATTTGGTGATCTATTTGAAATGGAAACACTAAAGAAGATTGCCGAAATGCTAGTAAAATACGGTTTACCTATAGCAGGTGTACTTGCTGTAGCATATGGCGGTAAAGTTTTAGTAGATTATATTCGTAGCGAAGGCGATGACCCTGAGGAATACGACGACGAATTAATTCACGAAGCAGAATCAAACATGATTGGCCAACCTGACAATTTCTACGATGCTGAACAAAGACAAGAAGCATATAACGATTTACAAGATGCCTTACAAGGCAACTACATGGACGACTACATTAAAGATGGCAGTTGCCCAGCATGTGCCGGTTCAGGATATATTGACGGCGACGAGTTTGATGATGACGGAGAAGAAAACTCAGAGTGCGATGGCTTTGGCAACTACGGTTGTGATGAAGGCGAGATGACTTACGGTAGCGATGGCCCAAGTTGGGTAGAAATTATCAAACATGATAAACGTCAAGCAGATAGAACACAAGCAAAAGCAAACTATCCAGGTGACGAAGCAGTAATAGATTTTGCGGCAAGTACAGCCAAACAATTAAAGGCAAGTGGACAAGATCCTAGAAATACTTTAGAGTATGTTAGAAATGAATACCCTGGTATGGGCAGAGCACAAAGAGCCAGCCTAGTTGCTAAAGGAATGAAAAAAGCAGGTTTGGCCAATGAAGGCAAATCACCACATAAAAAAGGCTCAGCAAAATATAAAAAACATATGGCGGCAATGCATGCCGAGGACGTAAACGAAATGAAAACAGTAAATACAGCAGTAGGATTGTTTCCTACTAATAATCAAGGTGGCCCACTAAGTGGCGAAGAATATCATGTGTGGACAATGCAAACAGACAAAAACCCACCCAAGGAAAGAATTATCAGTCAACGATACCAAATATACTTACAGGACTTTGAAGATTATGTCAAAACTGAAAGTATACAAGCAGGCGACGAACTAATGATTGAGACAGGCATGGGCGAGGGAGTTGTTGCTCCTGTTATACATGTTGTAGGCGAAAATGTATTAATTTCATGGGATGCAACTGCTGATAGTTTATTTGAAGAAACAGAAGAAATAGACGAAGGCGAAAAGCACGGTAACAGCAAAATATACAATAAGTGTTGGAAAGGTTATAGTAAAGTACCTGGAAAATCAGCAGGCGAAAAAGGTTCTTGTAAAAAGAACGAAGACATAGAAGAAACATCCTTTGACCAGAATGCGTTTGATGAAGTATTTAAAGACAGAAAATCCAAAATCTATATGGATTACTTACATGCTCTTAGAAAGTCAGGTAAAATTAATATGTTTGGTGCACCAAGAGAATTACAAAGGGAATTTGGTCTTAGCAAAGAACAATCATATGAGGTATTTAACACATGGAAAGATTCTTTCAACGAAGACATAGAAAGAATGCGTCATTTAGCAGGCTTAGATGAAGGCGATATTGAAATGTATGCTAAACCAGACCAAGTTAAAAAAGCAGTTCAAGATATTATCAAGAACGGTCTTCCTACATCAGGCAAGTTTGTTAACTGGTGTAAAGATAATAACTGTACGTTTACTATGGATTTAAAAGATCCTAAAAATTTACAAAAAATTGCTATAGCAAAATTAAATTTTGAAAAAGAGACAGGTTACGGTACAGACGGTGAGATACTTACTAGGAAGCCACCCGCACAGAAGGAATTACCTTTTTCACCTAGAAATAAA
>TARA_R110002074_G_scaffold4910_1_pt1 | contig 12632 bp, 16 predicted proteins | sample TARA_R110002074 | Tara Oceans TARA_R110002074 (sample SAMEA4397215) | marine metagenome | biome: Polar Biome; feature: [MIX] marine epipelagic wind mixed layer (ENVO:01000061); material: water (ENVO:00002006), including particulate matter (ENVO:01000060) such as... | depth 10-100 m
GTACGTTAGTGTTGTATTAAAACTATCGGCTGCGCTTACAACAGTGTTAGTGCCAAATACAAACCTGTTGCTTGTTGAAATATCGGCAGTTAAAAAATAATTGATATTGTCTTGCAGCGTTATAACACCGGAAACAGGTGTTGGGAAATCTGACAGCGAGCTAATTATTCTTGTATTGCTTGCTAGGGATACTTCAGAATTGTCAATTATAATGCGATCTGATTCGGTTGTTAATGTTATTCCATTGCCTGCAAACAATCGCCTAAAATTAATAGTGTCAGCTGATGTGTTTGGTATTAAAGCCTCTCCACTATTTGCATTGCCTGAATTAGCAACCTGAGAGTTAAGTGTAATGCTTCCCTGAGCGTTTACGCTTGACTGTATGCCATTGCCACCTACAATACCACGAATTGAATATTCCGGCGCTGTGCCTGTTAAAATTGGTGTGGCACCGCCATCGTTTAAACTTGTTAATGAGCCAGTAAGACCTGATTGAGTTACAATATCCCCAAACGTGACGTTGTAAATAGTGCCGTTGTCATAAGTTAGAAACTCATCTGAAGTATTTAAAGATGATTTGTTAAGACTATCCTCAAAAGCTTTTTTTATTGTTGAGCATCCCATCAGTTTGATTCCTCACATGTGTCTTGATCTTCACAGCAGCCTGGGAAAAATGCCTGACCGAGATAAGATGCTCCAAAATCATCATTACCTGAGCCGAACGGAAGAGTGCTCGGAAAGTTCATCTTGTTAAGTGTTACGCCTAGTTTATACATAACACGCTTACCATCTCTAGCAAAACCAAACAATTCGCTGCCAACTCGCACATCAAAACCATTTGCCATCATAATTGCCAGGTTATATTTCATTCCTACAATGGCACCTGCTGGAACAGTTATTACATCATTTGGACTGTCAACAATAGTAAACCCAAGTTTTACTCCATCAGCATCCAGCATGGTCATTAAATCATTTAAGTATCTGATACCAGTATTTAAATCAACTGCAGGCACCGTTTGCTCTTGTGCTTGCACCGTTAATTCTGATAGTGCATCGCGTACAATTTCACCTGCTGTTGCCATGATTACCTCTAAGATTTAATTATTTTAACTGTCTTTTTAATTGGTTTTTTTGCTGCAATTTTAGCAATTGAATCATCTATAATTTTACCAGATTCAGCTTCTTTTTCAGTTAAGAAAAATCCACTTGATAACAATGTCATGACATTTAATTCTGTGTCATTTACATCTAGTGATCTAACATCACCATTTGAGTATCGTTTCCATAATTTACGTAAATTCATTATTTAACCTTTTATTGATAATAAAAAGCCCACCGAAGTGGGCAAACTTAAAGTTAAGGTTGTCCGTATCCTAGACCAGCAAAGAACGGGTTGAATGTTACAAAAGCTGGTAACAAATCAAAACGAATTTTCTGCTTGTTAGCATCACCGTCAGAATATTTGGTGACACGTACTGAGAAGCCATCTTCAGTAGTGATGACAGTGTCTGTATCAAACAATTTAGGTAGTTTGACGGTAGCCATACCAAATGCTTGCTTGTGATAGAAGAGATTTGGTTGAAAAATACCACCCGCTGTACCTAATACGGTAATAACATCACCAGCAATTGGAGCGCTATCAACAGTATTGTACTGACCAGTCGCTTCAAAAATTGCAGCACCCGCAATAACAATTGTTCCAGCACCAGAGCCATTTAAAGTAACTGTTTCTGTAACTGTACCCCTGAATTTAACTAGTGAGCCAGATCCGTCAGTAAACGCTGTGCGAGTTGATTGGTTTAGGTAGTGACGACCAGTAACTTCAATTTGAGATCCTGCTGTAATGACACCGTTTGCACTAAAACCTGTAACTGCCAGGCTTTGCTTCATTGTGTCTTTTGCACCAACATAAGTAACAGTTGGGTTGGACGCTAAAGTGCCAGCACGATCTGCAAGTGTTGCAGAATCAGCAACAGGTTGAAGAACATTTGAAGAAATGGCTTTCATGCCACCAAAGTTGGTAGATATTTGCGCTCGTCTCCATGCTGTATTAACTAGCTCATTGTCACCAGATGATAAGCCAGATTGCGTATCAGCAAGATTAGTAACTGTGTACGGGTTCATTGCGTAACAGATGTCATTATCCATTGGCACACCTAAAGAATCCATAAGCGCACCTGCAGCAGCAACATCAGACCAAGCATCAACAGCTGTTCCAGCGATACCGACTGAAAGGTTGGCATTAACTTTCATGTAATTAGCTACACTAGTTTCTAATGTAGTAACAACACGCTTAGCCATAGGTGCAAGAATTTGATCTATTTGATCAGACTCAAGAGCCTCTTGAATGTTTGTCCATTCAGTTGCCACAGTAATGTAGTCCTGAACAGTTGCAGTTGCTTTACCTGAAATTATATCAGACTTGGTTGATGAAGAAATATCACCGCCTGACGTGCGTATTGCATTGTAGTCGTGGGGACGTTTTACTGCTACTTCACCTCCAGAACTAGGAGTGAAATCACCCTGGATCAATTGAGTATCAATTGTTTTAGTTAAAACTCGACTTGACTCAAATTTTTCAAGGAAAACACGAGCAAGTTTCTCAACGGTATTGGAATTAAAATTGTTAGCCATGATTGGCACCTCTTATCAACAGTTTATATGTTGAGTAGGTGCCAGTATTAGCTACCTACTCAATGGTTACTTTGCCGCCAGTTAGTGGGTATTTGTCAGAAACGTCAGACGCTCTTCCTTTTACCCTGGTGGGTGGACGGCTACCCTTTGAACGTCTAGGTTCAGATTTTGCAACCCTCGGCCTTACGTTCCGTTCAATATGCAAAATACGCTCAGTCGAAGTCATCAATGACAAATCTGCAAGCAAAGTTGGATTTTTACCAAGTGCAATTGTTACATGATGCCCTCTATCATCACCCAGCAAATAATTTGCCACTTCTTGCCCTAACTGGTATTGCCCAACTGTTTGAATAGCCTCATTCAATTTCTGCTGGTCAACTCCATCATGCTTTGCATTTTCAAAGAACTTATCAGTCTGCTTGGCAGCTTCTTGCTGCTGCTGCTGATAACTTTGCTGCTGGTAATTTTGCGCCTGCTGCGTTCTTTGTGCTTGCCTGTTCTGCCACTGTATATGTGCTCTAATTGAATCATCACGCTGCTTCAGTTGCTCTTCAACATTGTCATCGTATGGGTCAACTTTCACCAGTCCAGGTTCAGGATCGCTTTGCTGCTGATTACTTTGGCGATATTGCTGCAACTCAGTTTCAAGTCGCTGGCTTTTTCGCTGTTCTTCACGATATTTTGCGTGCTGCCTGGATATTGCGTCATTAACCGAATTTTGATTAATTTTGCTTTCACCTTCTTCACCTTCCGCATTTTCATCGTGTTCGGGTTCACTATCGGTTGCTGATTCCGACCCATACTGTTGGTCATGGTCTGCACTCTGATCATTTTCAGAAGTGCTTTGCAGCGTATTATCATCAATATCGTTGGATTCTTGATCCATTTCAAAGCCCTCAAAGGTGTAGGTTTTCACCTGCCGCGAGTCAGTCGCGTACTGTATTAAGTAAAAGTATATGCTTTTGTTTTGAAATAATCAAAATTTGAGCAAAAAAAAGCCAGCTTATTTGCTGACTTGGATTTTTTAATTGGAATCTGGCTTGCTTGTTTAATCAAAATCATCATCGTGAACACAATGCCCACACTCTAAGCATTCGGATGTTGACCAGAAATATCCTTTTGATGAACCTGAATCAATAGTTACATCGTAACTATGGCATTCTGGGCAGCTAATATCTTCAATTTCATTTTCTATGTGCATTTAAATCTCCAAAAGTGAAGCCCCTAAGGGCTGGTTTTTAAACTTATTAAATATGATAAATCAGGTCTGAAATATCTATAACATCAAACTCAACTGCTGGAAACATTTCCTTTGCTCTGTTGAAGATATCCCTAGCTTGTGTTGCATTGTTTTTTTCTAGCTCATTTTTAACAAAGTTTATTAATGAATAATCTAATCCGTATATTTTGCAAATGTTCATTTTATTTCCTTTTTTAGAAGTGAAGCCCCGAAGGGTTTATGCTCTTACATGTTTTTCGATGTCAGAAATACTGACTTTGATTAGCGGTGCGCCATACTCGACACATTCTAAAATTGCAACAGACTCTCCAAGAATGTTTTTAATTGCAACTACATCAAATGTAGCGTTAAGACCTGCCACTGTACCGTTTAATTTTTTGCCTATTAATGTTTTCATTGTTTTTGCCTTGGGTTGAGTTAATTGAGCACTAATTATAAAGGAATTTACTTTACAGTCAACAGTTAAAGTAAAGCCCCGAAGGGCGGCTTTGTTACTAATCTACAGTGATACTATGTAAATTTTCAACTCTAAATAACGCTTGCTTTGCATCATCTTCTAAGTTCAAACCAAGTTCTTTAAATTCCACTACTAAACTTTCTACATATTTTTTTAGTTTAGTGTGGCTAACTTGACCAGTTAATAATTTAAGCATTTCAGCTTGCGCGTTTATCATTGTTACTAAAGAGTTGTAATAAGTTTTCATTGTTTTTGCCTTGGGTTTAGTTAATTGAGTGCTAATTATAAAGGAATTTACTTTACAGTCAACAGTTAAAAGTAAATTAATTTCATTTATATCCAGGCAATAAAAAGCCAGCGTTGATGCTGACTTTGTGGTTGATTTAAAATGATTTAAAATGATTTAAAATGATTTAAAATGATTTAATCAAGCATGTCACCTGCTAATGTTCTGTTGATGTTTTGATAAGGATCATCATTAGATCTTTTCTTGTCATATTCAAGCATCTTATCAACAACCTTTTCATCAACAACCTGGTAAAAGTCATTTCCTAAACTAGAATCTAAAACTGCAGTTTTTGCAAAGGCATCTGTAAAAATCTTTCCTTTTTTATCTCTTTTTTTCTTCATTTCTCCAAATGCGTCTGGCATCATTATTTCTAAAGGATAATCATTTTTTAATCCCATAATTCGACCGCCTTGCTGCATTGGGATTCCTGCGTCATATGATGATTGGTCATTAGTTGGAAAGCTTTTGGCGTTAGGATCAGTGTCAAAGAATTGCGCCCCCATCCCAAATGTTGGTGTGTTTCTAAGTCTATCTTCAGTAATTGCACCAATGGCTTCATGATAAAGTGGGAAGCCTTGTGCTCTGTACTTGGGTTCAGCCATCAATCTAGCAAATGCTTTGCGCTCTTTGCCTCCTAAAGCTTTCAATTGCTCTGCAGATTTTGGATGATCTATACCAACCCAGTTTGGAAAAGTCATGCTTACTTCACCTTTTTTATTTTTTGTAAATAAAGCCCTTAAGTCATCATCAAATTTATTTTTTAACTGAGCTGGTATGTCTAAAGTTTTAGCTTGTGCTAACATAATTTCTGAAACAGGTGTTGCAAAGTCAATGGCCTGGTCGCCCATAGCAGAATATGCTGCTAAAGGATTTTTCCCTGTCATCTCTGCAGCTTGCAAGTATGCTTTTTGTCTGCCATCTGCTATAGATTTTGCAGAAGCCCAACCCACTCCAAATTCAGCATCAAGATCAATAGGTTTTCCATTAGAATCTACCAAACTTCTTGCTTTTTCCTGATTAAATAAAGTGTAATCTAAACCACCATGCGCATAGACTGAGTTTTCAATGTTCATACCGCCAACCTGGTTAACATTGCCAACTAACTGTTTATCTCCTTTGGTGCCAACCAAAACCTCATTTAACAAATCTTCTGGTGTTATTATTATGCGTTGTGATTTATCTGTTAAAGATTGAATTTTAGTTGCGTAATCATTAGCTTTTGCCAAATCTTCTTTCGCAGCAAACCTGCGGTTGTCACGTTTTGTTGCAGTGTAATTTTTTACTGCTGTTTTTATTGTTTGGTTAGTAACTTTGTCACCATTTAAAAATCCTGTGTCAATTAAACGATCTAATAAGACATCACCTGTGCGTTTTGCGCTGACATTTCCAACAGCTCCAATCTGTGATTTTAAACCTGGATTTACACCATCGCCACTGGCCATGCTTGCAACATCCATTTCTTTGCCTAAATAACCAGACTTAGCTGCTGATCGAACACCTTTTAATCCTAACACTTCAAGCAAAGCTGTAGGCGCTGAATAAGCTATTGTAGCCAACTCAGGATTCCCAGTGTATTTGAACACTGCATCACCAGCAGTTTTACTTGTTAATTCCATAACTTCTGCAATTGGCTGAAGAAGATCAGCTACAGTCTGCAGGCTCTCCATGCCCTCTTTGGTTTTTGGAACATATGTCATCCATTCTTGAATGTTCTTTTGTGCCTTGACAGCTTGGTCAATATCACGTCCAAAAGCTACTGGCAGCGACAATAAACCACTTATTGGTTCTGCTAATGCAGATGATGCAATTGCTGCAGCTGGCTCAGCGATTTGGTTAAATGCTTTGCGAACCACTGATGTTTGATCGTAATTTTGTTTAGGCTTTAAAGCATCAGATACGTTTTGACCTGCAGGTGCTGGCTGGCTGAATTGACTGCGCATAACCTGGAGCATTTGCTCTTCATCCATGTCATCAGGAAACCCAATTGTTTGGTCAGTGCCTTTAATTTGAACTCTACGCATTTTCAAAATTCCCTGTTGCTGGGTTAAAAATAATTAAGTTCTGTTTTAATTCAGCATCAAGCTGGGTTTGATACTGCTGTTCCATTTCAGTTAACCTTAAACCAAAATCATTAGTTATTTTCTGTTCTCGCAATGTTAAATCAGCAGCATCAATTTCATTTTTGGCCATGATTTTAGCCATTTCAGTTTGCTGGTCAAATTGCATTTTAGATGCAGTTTGGTCAATTTTCTGCTGTTCTTGTTGCACTTTAGCAGACTGCACAGCCATGTCAGACTGCAGCTTTTCTTGTTGACCTGTGAACTTTATTTGCAATTCTTGCATTCTAAACTGAGCCTCTGAAGCTCTGTTTTGCTGATCCATCTGAGCTGTCTGTGCTTTCATTTGCTCTATTTCCATGGCCATTTGATTCAAGTCAACAGGTGGTGGTTGGTTTGCAGCTTCAGCTTGTGCTGTTTCCATGGCAGCAATTTCATCTTCAGTCATTTGCTCTTGCGGTATAATGCCCTGATTAATCATAGATGCACGCGCACGCTCTGCAATTTTATCCATGTTTGGTGCTTCTAAATTATTCAAATGAATATCTCTGCCCAACTCTAACAACATAGGATCAGATGCTGCTAATCGTTCAAACGCTTGTGAAGCTTCTTTCTGTCTGTTTTTGTAACCTGCGCCAACATCAACTGTAACGTCATACTGACCTTGAGTTAAATCATACAAGTAAATAGTTGTGTCAGTTTCGTCATCCTGTATCGGTTTATTTATAACCATGTTCTCAAGTGACCCATCATCCTGAGTTAATACAACCTCTCTTGTTCCATCATATGTTTTTGGTATAGCTCGGATCAATAGCTCACATGTGCGTTCAATTGACTGCTCAAGCGCTTCAAACACCCAGCTGGTGCCATTGTTACCACGCTCAATCTGCTCTTGAATAGCGACACCTGACTGCATGTTTGGATTGTCACCAATGTTAGATGAAAATATGCCTGCGGCTTTATTTATACCCTCGTCTGTTATAGCAATTAGATTGCTGACGCTTTGATTTGCCGCACTAGTGTTTGAATAAAATGGTGGTGGTTGATCTGCAACATGGTTGTAAAACTGAACTGGGTCCATGTTTGTGTTTAGTGTGCGTAATTTGTTTTCATATCCAGCAGACTGCTCTGGAGTCATAAACCATTTAGACCTGGGAGAAAGAGCAACCTCTTCAACGTTTCTACTAAATGCGTAATTATGAACTCGTTGAATATCCATTAAACGCTCAACTGCTCCGTAATAAACAACTTTACCTTCAGTCACCTCAAAATTTCCGTAGCATGGCACGACTGGCACAAAATTAAAATCCAGTACCTCTGGCTCAGTTAGCCATTCGCTAGCGCTGTACCAGCGTTGACAACACACAAAGTCATCAACTTCTCGCGTTTCAACGACCTCAATCCCTTCATCTTCCAGCTCATCTTGTGCAGCTTTAAACTTATCATCAAAATTATATACACTGCCGTCATTCATTAACGCAATTGTTAGCTTTACTTCTTTTAAATAGTACAGTTGACCAATTGTGATATTGTCAGGTTTATAATAATACGAGTCTGACCATTCATCCGACCCCAAGCTGACTACTTTTTTATCATCGCCAAATTTATCAGCAAAGGCATCTTTGCCTATATAATGTTTAATAATTGCCCACTTTGCATCATCTGCGACAGGTGACATTGAGTTAGAATCAATCAACACTCGTTCGTGAAAGTCATCTAAAGGCTGGATCATTAAATCCATTTCAAAGCTTGTTGGCTCAGAATAATCTTTGACAATTTCCCAGCCAGATATGCCTGCAACTGCCACACGTTTAGCTGTGCCGTTTATAATTCGTTTAAACTTTGACTTGTTTCTAATTGTTCTTATCAACCCATCCAGCACTTTTGCTGTATCTTTTGTGGCATCGCCTCCAGCAGGCCTAACTCTGCCTGTAAAATCTGCCTGGAATACTTCGCCTACTATTTGATTGATGATCGGATTAACTCGGTCGTCAGTGTATCTTGGCCTGCCTTTAAACTTTTGAATAATAGACGTTTCCCACTGACCATCTCGTTTGCTAACAAAGTCGATCGCTTCTTTTGACTGTCTGCGCATGTCACGCACAAATCCTTCATTATCTCGCTGCAAGCTTATAACGCTTTGCACATCATCAAAATTCATTTTTTACCATCCTTCAAAGTCGATCGTTGTAGGTTTTTTGTCCAGTATAGGCTTTTCCATTGCCATCGCCAAGCAGTCACCCATATTAGGCGACTTTTTACCATAGCTTTTTTTCATTTCGTCCTTTGGCATTAGTGCAATTTTACCAGTTAAGTTTCGTTTTTTTGGCACGCCACATACTTCAGCTCGAAGTTTTTGCAGCTGTGACACCTGGCTACTGATACTTATCAGTTCATCTGGATCAATATACTTTCCCAACACTACAGCATTAAATGTGTTTTCCATTCGTGTTGCTAATCTTACCCAATATTGCGCACGTTTATTATAAAACATATCCCTGTTAGTTTTCTGTCCGTCACCATGGTTACCTTCATATGGAGCGGTAGGTTCATCTACTTTTTCACTGCCTCTGTACATTCGTGTTTCTATACGTTTTATACCGTCAAAATTTTGGCTTATTTGTTTACGCAATAACGCACCCATGCCATCGCCATCCCAGACAAATAAATCAGTGTTCAATTCGTTAGACCTAGTGCAAACAATGTCACAAGCTAAATTACCATTTGGGCTGTCAACCTCTTTAATTTCATCAAAATGTATACCGATCCTGGAAGCATATGCATTTTCGTCATCACCCGTATCGGCAGGATCATATGCTGTCACCCTTGCTCCATGAATTGGTATATTTAATTTTTCAACGGCATCAACACACGCATCAAACCACTCCGGCTGTATTAGTGAGTCATCAACTGAGTCATTAAATAAACCTTCCCAAATCCAATCGTACTTTGACCTGCTTAGATGGTCATAATCCCATTTGCGTAAAAGCTCTTGTGAATCATTCCACCATGGATTGTCACGCCAATTTACACGCATGATTAAATGAACGTCATCTTCATAATATCCATTTGTCATTAAATCATCCCAGTATGGCACCAGGAACCTCTGGCTAAAGGGATCAGCACTAGATTGCGGGTTAGCAGTGAAAAAACACTGAGCACCTTCGTTTCTTAAGATTGTCGGCAATAGTTTATCAAGAGACTCTTCACTTGCTTTGTGTGCCTCCTCAAACCAGCTGTACTTAAAATTCTGAGCTGACTGCATTGAGTCTGGATTGCGATTTGCTCCCTGGTAGACTGTATGAGCACCGTTTTGATGAACTACAGAAGTTTTTTGAATGTCAAACTGCTCAGGGATGCCAATGCGATCATTAATACTACCTTCAAAAACTCTGTGTACTGAATCTGATAAGCTGCCTTGAAACTCACGCAAACAATAAATGTCAGCGCACTCTGTTGCCATTCTATATGTCAGAATGTCACCCACACCTAAAGATTTTCCAGAGCCTCGGCCGCCAGCAAAAACAATAATTGGTTTGGTAGAAAAAAAGGCACGTTCTAGTGCCTTGTTAATGTTTAGTTTGATCACTTATTTATCCTTTACCTCATTGCTTGTTTCTGAGTTAATAAATGTAACCTCCCAATTTTGTTTGTCTCCCTTTGCATTGAGAGCCTGGTGCTCATTTGTAACTTTATCACCATATTTTTTTGGTTTTAGTTTACTAGCAATCCATTTTCTTGTGTCAACCCTAAGCCTAGCGTGCTGAACACCAGCACTTGTAAGTATCTTGTACGGATTGCCAGTCTCAGGATCTAACACAGGCACACCATCAATCACCAAGTCACTCATTGCCTCTTCATCAGCAATATCAATCATTTCATCAGTAAGAGCATCAGCAGATTCCAGCTTTGCTCTTTCGTATTGCTCAAGAAAGTCTGGGTATTTCCGCAACCAAGTAAAGATGGTTTGCATTGATGGCATCTTTGAATTTTTGCATACTGTGCGCATAGATTGACCTTGAGCAAGCATTGCACATACCTGCTCAGACAAGACTTTTGTGTACTTTGTTGGCCTGCCAATTTTCACAGGTTTTTTAATAGCTATATCTGTCACAATCGCTCCGCATTTTGCGTTTGCTTTCTTCAGTACTAATATAATTTTCTTCAGTACTAATATAATTATTGCGTCTTATTTTGTATTTACTATCTTCAATACTAATATAATTATTGCGTCTTGCAGAATTAATGCAATTATATAGCCCGCTTATTCCATCGCATGGCATTTTTGATTTGTTGTTATCAAATATTTGTTCCATTGAATAACCTTCATTTCTTGCCGTTATTATTTTATAAAAAATATCATAATGATTATTAAAATGTATTAAATTTTTTTCATACGCATGAAGTGTTGAATTATCAAGCCACTCCTCGCTTGTAAGCTCCCTGCTTCTAATTGTTTTATATTCATTAACAACACCATCAAAATTTAATTCAGATTCACAAAATCCATCCGGTGACTCAAGTTTAAAGCTTAACGACTCAAGATTTTCAAAACCCGCTTCAATTCTAATTGATAATTCATCCAGTTTAACTGTTAAATCTTCAACTATTTTTATTAACTTATTTACATTGCTCATTAGTTTTACCCTCTATTTTAAGCGTTTTCAATTTCGGCAATTTGCCTCATCGGTTTAAACATTACCCCATTATGCACCATATAATTTGCATTCTGCCATTGAGTAATTTGCTGCGGAAAAACACCAAGCTGCCTAGCAAAATCGGCTTTGCTAACAAAGTGATCTTTAATAAAATCTTCAAGCGTTTGCATTGTATCCATTAATTTGACTCTTTAATTTTTGCAAACATTGGCTCAAAACATAACTTTGGAAAATCATTATCTTTTTGCATTTCAATGCTTTTCCTGGTTGCTTTAGCTAATTCCTGCTGAATTTGATATGACTTCCTGCGAAAGCTTGAATCACCTTTAACTGAAAAAGCTATGCCACATGAGACCACCCCATTAAAACAAGCCATAATTTCAATTATTTCAAGTGGCGAGCTTTCAGTTGTAAGTAACGTCTTCAGCATTTCTTGAGCTGCATTAACTTTTTTTTCATCTAGCATCTTTACACCCTTTTGCTAAATTTAAAATCTCAACAAGCTCAGGAAGTGTCAACAATTTGCCATTACACAAAAAAATCCTTGGTTCTAATTTCATTTTTTACCCTTAAATTTATAACGAGATCACATAATAATAAATTCTTTATCTAATGTAAATAACTTTATTTACCCAAATTTAAGTAATTTAAAATTTCTAATCTTGCTTCATTCCACCCATAGCAAACTATAGATTTATAATTTTGTTCTGAAAGACGCTTTAACCAATCTTTTTGCATTTTTGATACAGCTGGCTTTGAATGACCTTTAATAATTGGTCTTTTCATTTCAATAGCTAAACCACAAAAATCATTAGATGGAATAAACAAAAATAAATCAGGAAACCCAGCACGCACTCCTTGCGATTTAAGCCTGGCAGCTTCTTTTGCATTACGCTTGCCTCCGTTCGGTATGTGTATTAAATGCTGCCCAATTGTTCCTGTGCGGCCTTCTAGTGCATTTAATCGCGTCAAGTCAGCCCATTGCACCAGGTTCTTTTGATGGTCGTCCTCAATAAACCTCAACGTCAATCCCGTTTTTGTATTTATATTTTATCATTGAAATTAAATAACCACGCCTGCGTAAGGCTTGTTGCAATGTGTTGTAAGCGTAGCCGAGTTCGTCGCATATCTCCGCAAAACTTTTGTCTTTCATCATTACAATCGCTTTATTTACTATTACATCTGTGTCTTTTTTTGTTGCTTTAGCCATTATTCATACCTTTTTGTTTTGAGTTTCTTTGCTGCGAATTTGCGCTTAAACGCATCAATGTCGTCGTGTGACGGCATGTATTCTGCC
>TARA_R110002074_G_scaffold253081_4_pt1 | contig 12629 bp, 21 predicted proteins | sample TARA_R110002074 | Tara Oceans TARA_R110002074 (sample SAMEA4397215) | marine metagenome | biome: Polar Biome; feature: [MIX] marine epipelagic wind mixed layer (ENVO:01000061); material: water (ENVO:00002006), including particulate matter (ENVO:01000060) such as... | depth 10-100 m
TTGGCCCCATTGCAGCGCTCACACGCGGCCTTGATGTTTTCATAAATTGTGCGGCCCCGATCGATCAGAGGGATCAGATGATCCGCCGTGGTGGCCGACAGGCTCAAGGGACAGAAGCAATAGAAACAGCGATAGCCCTGCTCGACGCGGGCGCAGCGCTTGTAGATGCGCCGCATCACCATTTCTTCGGAACGGTTCAAACCCCCGACGCGCCGCCTGCGCTTTCTGCTCATGCGGCTGCCTCCGCACCGGCGTTGGTGGCATCAGACGGCTTGAAGGCGGACCAATCGACCAGCGCCGACAATTTGGCGACATAATGCTTCACAGTGCCGCCGCCCAATGTCCGCCGCGCTATATCGGCGGCGTCTTCGACACCGGCCAATTCGATTGTGCCGAGTTGTTCAAGAATACCCGCGCCCTGACGCCGCCAATCGAGTTGAGAGACAACGGAAGCAATGCCTTTGACAGGCGCGGCCGCGATCAGTCCGCCGCAATCATCCTGCGCCCGAAGGGCTGTCAGAGCGATGCGGAGCGGTCCCGGACCATAGCGCGCGACGGTCTGGCGGATAGCGCCTGCCGCAATCGTTTCACCGGGCTTGAGATTTTCCCGCGATACGGGATAGCGGGTGACCGTCACGTCCGCCTTGCGGCAGGCGCGTTCAATCGTTGCCATTTCGGGGTCACCGCAAGCCAAAGCCGCATGGAACATTTGCAGCGACGTCATGCGCGTGACGGCGGAATTGATGGCGACAAAGGCGCGGGCCTGATCCTCGAATGTAGCTTCCGTGATCCAGCACGGCACCTTGTCCACGCGTGGATGCATGACCGCTGCCGTCGCGCGGTGCTGGCCATCGACAATGGCAATGGCGACTTCTGTTTCCGAAAGCTTGCACCGGACGCAGGTCAACACACCGAACTTCGCCCAGTCGAAATGTTCCACTATCAAGCGGATATTGGCGGCACCGCGACGCCCGATGTCGCGCTGATAGCGGGTGTCCACATACAGGTCTTCGGGCTGCAACCAGACAAGCTCCGGTCGCATGCCGACAGACATGCGGGGCGTCACACCGTGGCCGATTTCCACCGGCACGACCAAGCGCAAGGATTTGTCGGGCGCGCTCATGCCTGACCCGCTGGTGTCATAAGCCTCAAACGCATCGCCGGGAGGCGGGCCTTGGCGTTCTCGGTCAGAACTTCAAGATTGAGGGCATCGCTGTCGTCACCACCGGCCATGCACAAGACGCCACAGATCACGCTTTCAAGAAGCACCATGATCTCAGCGCCGTTGCCGCCTGCTTCCAATGTTTCGCGTACCATCATCTTTACGATTTTCGATGCTATGGCGTCGTGCGCTACGCTTTGCTTGCTCATATCAGCACCCACAGCGTCAAGCTGATGATGACGCTGCACGCACCGACAACCGCACCGGCGAAGAACCAGGCGGAGGCTTGACGATTGTTCGTGAGACGTATCTCCGCGAGCAAAGGTTCATCGCCATAGTCGCGCATGAACGCAGTGATGCTTTCGATCATGGCGCAGGCGCGGTACCGCATGACCGCTTTGCCATCAGAATGTTTCATGTGAAACATTCCGAGAACTGAGAATATGAGGCACGCGCTTTTCCATCCACGGTGAACCGCTGAGACAGCGCTGCAGTGCCGCTTTGCGCGCGGCGCGACGATCCGCGGCGGCGGCGATGCAATCGGCCAGCAAGAGCAGCGCGACGAGCGCATAAACGGCGACAATGACGAAAGCAAAGACAAGCCAGTCCGGTCCGCCGATCCATTTGGTGCCGAGCGCGATGGTAAGAAAGCCAACGCACGTCATCGTCCATGCGATCAATTTTCGGCGCAGGCTCATTGTGATGCTCATAGCGACAACTCCTTTGCTTTCCACGTTTCGATCAACAGTTGCTGTTGTCCCAATCCATTGAAACGGATCAATGATCGCGCGATCCAATGCAGATCGCCCGCTTCGCTTTGGATGCGCACGGCATCGCGGTTTCTCGGATCGACCACGACGCTGGCCGTGATCTCCTTCGGCTCGCGCAAGGCTTCTTCGCGCTTGTGCCCCCCGCCGAACATGTCGGCTTGTTCGGCACTCATTGCGGCACCTGCAGCGGAAGGTTCATGTGCGTGGGCGATAGCAGCGCCGGCATCAACATGGAGGCCGGACGCGCGAAGCTGCGCGCCGCGGATCGCTCGTGATGGTTTCGCTCAACGCCTGCCCAATCCCAAACAAACCAGCAGAAGGCATTGGGCAGCGCCTTGCCCGCACGGGTGAAATCGAGCCGGAAGCCGAGCGGCCAGATGCGCGTCGGCGGATGGTCGAGAAAGCAGCGGATATTGGCGGCGGCGGACTGGAAGAACCCCGCGGGCAAAAGCAACGCGAGATAGAGTGCCTTGAGCTTTTTGGCGTGGCGGATAAATTGTTCAGCCACCGCGCCGAAGGGCGGATTGGTGATGATGACCGGCGCGGCGAGGCGCTTGGATTTCAGAAAATCGACACCGCCGCGTCCGCAGATCTCGTCGCCACGGCGAATGTCCGATGCCACCACATCGAAATCATAGGCGGTGAGCACCCGCACAAGGTCACCTTCGCCCGATGCGCATTCGGAGACGCGGCGCGAGAGATAGCGGATGCGCCGCGCTTCGACATTGAGGAAAGCGACGGGGGCTTCCGGTGGTGTGCGATAAAACTGTGAAGGGTTGTGAAGCTTGTCGCGGCCGATACGCGGCGCCAGAACGGAGAGCGCGTCGGCAGAGTTGCGATTGCGCGGGGGAGCCATCAGCGACCCTCCCGTTCGAAGAAGGGCCGCGCTCCACCCGTATAGACCGGCGCGATAGGCCGCGCGGCCATCCGCGCCAAAGCCACAGCTTGCTTCAGCGCAAGATAGAGTTGGGCAAATTGCGGGTGATTTTCCCCGGTGCGGACGAAAGCCAATGCCGCGCCACGGAGCAGATCAAACTCCGGACCCGCGGTCGGTGACAGATCGAGGCTGCATAGCATGCGCAGGCGCTGGCGGGACGTCTCGTGCCCGGCCAGAAGCAAGGCCGACTCCGACATCAATTTTTGTTCATGGGTGAGCGCGGCCTTAGCCATAGTCCGCCCCTTCCCAACCGAAACTATCCGACCCGACAGCAGGATGCCCGGCGCGCGCCGCGCCACCGGCGACATGCTCTGCCGGCGCGAAGGAAACATGACCGCTGGCCGTGGCGCAGCCACAGAGAAAAAGCCCTGCGAGAAAATCATCGACGGGGCGGCTTTCGGCATGAAGGCGCGCGATCATGTTGACCGCTTCGTTGGCAAAGCCCGCTTCCAGATGCACGGTGACGCCGCGTTCGGTGGCAATCGACAAAGTGCCGTCGGCGTAATGCCATGACAATTTGCCCGGAACAAAACCGCTCATCGGTTTCCCCTTTCGCTGGCATCCGCCGCTGTGGCGACAAGGGCCTCGCGCAGGCGCACAAGACCGCGCAGCGCATCATCCGTCTGGCCGATCAGATCCAGCGCCTTCACTTCACCGGCGGTTACGACGCCGTCGTCGCGCAGGGCTTCGGCCAATTTGCCGATGATCTCACCCGCTTCCTTGGAGACTTCGCCGAGCAGCCCGACCCATTTTTCATCGGCATCAACGCGCGGCAGGCGAAACAATTCAAAGCCCGCCAGATGCGCGAGCTCGCGGGTGACGCAAGGCTCGCCCGTCGCGGCTTCCAGATCGGCAATGACATCGACGGACAGAAAAACGGTGGCGTGCTCGTCATGCGGCGATCCGGCCGCCTGCAGCTTGGTTTTGGCGACACGGGTTTGCGACGCGGCGCGCTCCAACCCGCCGGCCACGGTGACCAGTTCGCGGGTGGCGGCTTTGAGGCGGTGATAATCCGCGCGGGCGCGGGTGCGGGTCGCGGTCATGCGGCACCATCGGGTGTGCCGGCGGGAAATTCATCGGTGAGGAAATCGTCCGCGTCTTTCCTCATGACGCCGCCGCGCACATGACTCACCCTTGTGCCATCGGCAAGCAAAGCGCGGCGCGCGCTAAGGGATTGAGCATGAACGGGAACAGACGACACACCACGCAGCGGCGCATCATCGGGCAAGGCCCAGGGCGCGAAGGGATCGTCCATGACGATATGCGCGATCAGCCATTGCCATCCCGCGCGCAGGAAGGCGGCAAGCGCGACGCAGAGATTGGTGAAATGGAAACGGACGGAGCAGGCCTCAAGGCCGAGCGCGGCTACACGCTGGCCGAGCCTCTCCGTCCGACGCGGCGCGGGCACGGGGTACGTGCCGCGCGCGAACGAAGCTTCACTCGCAAGGGCGCGTTCACCGGCCTCAAAGCCGGAGACATCATCGTCAAGCGGATCGGCGAAATCATCAGCGGGCGAAGCGCACGGCGTGCGCTGCAGAAGCCCTTTCAGCCGGTTGTTTTCGGCCCGCGCCTCGGACATCAAGCCACCGGACGGGGCGTCCCCACCCTGCCCGCTCAAGCCGCGCCGCGCCTCAGCGAGATCCTGACTGCCTTGAGGATCGAGACAGATTTTCAGCGCGATGATGCGCGTGGCGATGGTGGACGCCATGCGGATATTGACGGGCTGGCGCGCGATGTCATGGAGAAGCCGACGTGCGTCGGCAATCCAAACTGTGAGGTCATCGACCTGCACACCGGTGGCACCCGTCAGCCAATCATGCCGAGCGAGGATGTCATCCAGCAGCATGATCCAGTCTTCGACGACTTGCGGCCAGCTCGCGGGCGGCGCGACCGGCCCCATGACGGGCCAGAGCGGATCACCGACCTGCGCGGCCAGCAGATTGCCTTTGGGAAATGACACGACTTCGCCCATCACGCCGCCTCCGCATTTTGTGCGGCAGCTTCGATCTCGGCCGCACGGGCCTTCATTTCCATGAGACTGCGCAACACAAGACCGCGCGCACGGATTGTCCCGCGTTCCAAACGGCTGACATTGCCCTGATGCATGCCGCCAAGCGCGGCACCCAGCGCGGACTGCGTCAGGCCCAGCGTTTTGCGAATCGCTTTGATGTTGATTTCCGTGTCCATGACCGGACGTTATGCAAAACGCATAATGTCAGTCAAGTGCAACTTGCATAATTCAATGATGCAGATTGCACACATGGAAATTCATGAACGACTTCAACAGGCTAGGAAGTCCGCTAAATACACGACGCCCGCCGATGCGGCGCAGGCGATGGGGGTAACGCGGGTCACCTACTACCAACACGAGAGCGGCATACGTGGAATCACGCGTACAACGGCTGAGCGATACGCTAATTTTTTCCGCGTGGATTTGACTTGGCTCCTCACCGGAAAAGGTCGCCTCGAACGCAAGGGCTTAATCCCGGTTCTTGGATACGTGGGTGCTGGCGCAGAAATCTACCCCGTGGATGATCACGCCCAAGGCGGCTCTCTTGATACGATTGAGGCGACCGTTTATCCCGAAGACGCCGTCGCCGTGCGTATTCGCGGCGACAGCATGTATCCGTTCGAGGAAGGCTGGACGTTGATCTATCGGAAAGATCGCGACGGTGTGCCCTCCGCCTGCATCAATCAGCTTTGCGTCTGCAAAGTGGCGCATGACGGACCGATGTTCATCAAACGCTTGCGCAAGGGCACGCGGGCAAAACACTATAATCTCGAAAGCTGGAACGCTGCCCCGCGCGAGGATGTGGAATTGGAATGGGCCTCACCGGTCTTAGCCATCCTGCCACGATAGGAAACATCATGAACACTTCCGACCGTTTGCTTTTAGCAGCCATTGGCCTCGCTGCTGTCATCACCGGCGGTTTGGCGTGGTTCTTTGAAGGGGCCGGCCCTTGGTGGGTTTATCTGATTGTTTGGTTGTTTTTCGCCAGCGTCTTTTGGCAAGGGCTTCTCACACAGAAAGCCAAAGAAAATGTCGCCAATCTCAATGATAAAAAACGCGATCCATAAACAGATTCAACCATCGGCAGTAGATTGAATTTCAGGTGCCTGAGATATCGTCGCGCCCTGCGACCCGCTTTCAGTGTGGGTATATTTTGCTGCCGTCGCGCGAAGCCGACCGGCATAGCTGTAGATATCGTCAAGCGACCCAATGGCGATCTTATCTTCACTGCCGGTGTCGAAAAGACTGATATATTTGACGCCTCTGTTCAAATGTAGACGCGCCAGCGGGCGCCGATTGTTGTCGTCAATCAGCACGCCACAATAGGATTTTTGATCGCGGATGATAACGCGGTTTGCACTGATCGTATCGCGCACAATCGCGCGGATCATCAGGAAACCTTCGCGCTCTTCTTCCGTCGTGATGATCTCATCGACCGATGCAATGTCATTCACCCCCTCATCACCCGTCAGATCTGACTCAGCCAGTGCGCTTGACAACCGACTATGCACGGAGTCGCGAATAACCTCCCGGAACGCTGTGCGAACGAAGCCACCGAACCGCTCCGCGGTGGCCGCTGTCCATCGACCGTCGTGAAGTGCCGAGGAGATCACTCGGGTGAAATCTTCGCTAGGGTCTTCAATCAATTTGTTGATTTCGGCTTTAACCAGCGCCGTGTATTTGAGGCGGTCCGCCGTCGCGAGAATCCCCTCCACATCAAATTCGCCTTTCTCGAATTTCTTCAGCTCGAGTAATGATTGCGGCGGATAGTCGGTGATGTCGAAAACAAAAAACGGACGGCTGTCGAGTTTATTAGGTTCTTCGAGATCGCTGTAAAACTGGAATTGTTGACCGTTCGTGAGGATGGCAAAGCGAGCACTCGTGACGGTGAAGTAGCGGAACAGTTGAGAAAGATGAACTTTCTCCAACCGTGTTGTCAGCGATTTGCATTCAACCAGAATACGAATTTGATCATCGACCTTGATCGCATAGTCGACCTTCTCACCCTTTTTTCCCACCGCGTCGGAAATAAATTCCGGCATCACTTCTGACGGATTGAAGACGTCATACCCGAGTGCCTGAAAGAAAGGCAGGATGATAGCTGTCTTCATCGCCTCCTCAGTTGCCATGCTGGCCGAATGGTTCCGGATTCGCTCGGCAAGCAATCGCAAGTGCTGTTCCAGTGTCATCGTACCCCCCGAAGTCAAATCAACGTGATGAAGCCTAGGTTATGTTGAGTACGGACTACAAGCCACCAATCCACCCTCTAAGGAGCGGACAGTGGTGCCCGCTACGCTGATTGTATGCAAAAAGCATAATTCCTGTTGACGCCGTGCTTAGTTATGCAATACGCATAACACCGAAGGCGCACGCCGTGCGTCACGAGCGGAGCAAACTTCATGGCAAAATCTGCAAAGAAGCCCGCGCCCAAAGCCGCAAAAGCGGCCGGCGCAGCGAAATCCACCCCGAAAGCAAAACCCGCGAAGGCCCATCCGCCGACCAAAGCACAGGCCGATAAGCCTTTGCTTTTCCCCGCCGAAGCGAAAGCCCGCCGCGACGCCTTGCGCGAAACCATTGAGCAGCACCGCATCGGTTATCCGACACTGGCGCGCGATTCAGGCGTCGCGCAGCGGCTAATCCGTCTGGCGGTTGAAAACAACGGTGACCTCAGCGAGGCCGATTGGCAGGCCGTCGCCGTTGCCTGCCCGTCGGTGTCCCCTTTGCATGTCATGCTGATCGGCGCAGCCTCCGTACCCGTCGCGCAAACCGGTACCGATACAAACACCGGCGCTGCCCCTTTCCCGTCCGCACCCGCCGCAGCCGGCCGGAGCCACATCATCCGCGTGCCCTTGAAGCTGCTGCGTGAGAACCCCGAGAACTATCGCGAGACCTATGACGACGGTGCCATCAGCGAACTGGCGGCATCCATCAAAGCCGAAGGTGTGCTGCAAAATCTGGTCACCTTCCCCGCCGATGCCAAAGGCATTTATACCGTCAATTCCGGCAATCGCCGTTTCCGCGCGCTGAAACTGTTGGAGAAGCGCCGCGATATTGACGACAGCTATCTGGTTCACATCTATCCCAAACAGATGACACAGGACGAAGCGCTGGCGCTGGCCATTGTCGAAAACCTGCAACGGCAAGACGTGGACGCACTGGAAGAGGCCGAAGGGTTCGCGCGGCTGGTCAAGATGGGATGGTCAACGGAGAAGATCTCCAACTCCGTCGGCATCGCGCAGCGCACGGTGCAGGACCGGTTGCAGCTAGCCACCGGCCTTTTCGCCGACGCACGCCGTGCGCTTCAAACCAAGAAAATCACCATCGATCAGGCCCGTGCCATCGTCACCGCACCGACGGTGACGCTGCAAAAAGAATTGATTGAACGCGCCAATCTCTACGGCAAGCCGCAACCCGCCGAAGATTTGCGCAAATGGCTCAAAAGCACTTTGCCGCCAGTGAGCGTCGCGGGCTTCGAGCTCGAACTCTACAAGGGCGCTTTTGTCGGAGAGGGTAAGTCGCGCCTGTTCGCCGATGTGGACGCCTTCGACAAGCTACAGCGCGAGGCGGCGAAGGCGCAGGTGAAAGCCCTGCGGCCGAGCTTCGACAAAGTGACGCTGCTGAAAGCCGGTGACTATTTCGCCAGCTGGAAATATAGCGCCGCGCCTAAAGGCACGGCGGGCGAAGCCGTTGTCGAGGTAGACAGCCACAGCCGCAAGATCGTGGTGCACAAGGGACTTGTCGCCAAAGACGCGGGTCGGGCGGCCAAAAAAGACGACGCGCCCGAAGACGAGGCCGAACGTGAGGCCTTTGAGGCAGCTAGGGAGAAGGCCCGCGCGGCACGCGACGAGGCGTTGCAGAGTTTTGCACAAAGCTTGTCGATGTGCTGGAACACCCGCCCCACCCATTTGATGCGTCTGACTTTGTTCGGTGCCCTTGTTGACTATCATGTCGATATTGATTGCGATTTCCCGCATGTCGAACCGAGTGATGATGACCTGACTGTGCTTTTGGCAGCGCTCGAATTGAGCGACATGAGGCCCGCCGATGTGAAACATTTCAGCGGCGTCGACGATAGCGATGACCTCGAAAAAGTGTGGACTACCCTCCTCGCTTTGCCCGACGCGGAAATCACCAACTTGTTTGTCGGCCTCTGCGTCCGCGGTACGGCACAGCGCTACTCCCAACAACGCAGCATCGCGGTGCTTGATTGTACGCTCCTCACCAGCATGGGCGTCGGTATTCCCGCCGTGCTGTTGCCGGCGGAAGCAGAGTCCGCAACGGATGATGACGACGCATCCGACGCCGGCGATGACGTCGCCGAAGACGCCGACGAAATGGAGGTTGCGTGATGCCTCAACTTTCAAAAGCTTTTCACGACATTATCGGTGAACGCATTATTCAACAAAAGATGAAGGGCTTCGATGCGGTGCATGACGATGAACATGCCGACGGAGAACTCGCCCGCGCCGCCGCAGCTTACGCCTTTTCGGGGGCAAAAATGCCACTGTTCCAGGCGATGGCCCTTTGGCCCCACGCTTGGGTCGAGTGGTGGAACCCCAAATCTCCGCGCGAGGACCTTGTCCGCGCCGGTGCCCTGATCGTCGCAGAGATCGAGCGGCTGGATCGCGCCGCTGAACGCGCGGAAGCCGCCACGCCGCTCACGGAAGAAGCGCGGCTCTTGCGCATTCAGGCCATCATGGCAACAACGCCGCGTGGCGAAGACGACCTCGCCCGCGTCTACGCGCTGGCCTGCGGGCACCATGAAACTTGGCGGCCGACATGAGCGCCCTTCTCGGCCCATGGGCGATCAAAGCCGGGTTCGTGGCATCTCTCGCGCACGGTGCCACGGGCCAGCGTCGCAAGTTCACAGGCGTGCCCTACATCACACATCCCGTCGCTGTCGCCAAACTCGTTGCCGAATATGGCGGCGATCAGATCCTCGTCGCCGCCGCCTATCTGCATGACGTGATCGAGGACACGCAGCTGACCGCGCATCTTTTGCGCAAGCACTTTCCTGCTTCCGTCGTCACGCTGGTTGAACAAGTGACGAATGTATCGACGAAGAAGGACGGTGACCGCGCCGCGCGCAAGGCCATCGACCGGGCACATCTGGCAAAGGCAAACGCACAAGCGCAGACGCTGAAGCTGGCCGACATCATCGACAACCTGTCCACCGTCGCCGATCACGACATGGATTTCGCCAAGCTCTATTTCGCTGAAAAAGCACTGGCGCTTGAAGTGCTGACCAAAGGTGACCCCGCGCTGTGGTTGCGCGCGGCCAACATGATCCGCGACTTTCAAACAAGAACGGAAGTGGAGAAAACCCAAAATGCCTGAAGAAGAACACACATTCTCATATGCCGAAATGCTGATCGTGGCCGGCATCATGTTTGCGGTCGGTGCCATCATCGGCGGCGTCATCACATCACTCATCTTTTACGCAAACTTGTGATGGCCAATCGACTTTACAAAATTGAACTCGAATTCGACGAGGATATTCCACTTGCCGAAACAGAGAGACGTGTCTGCGCGAGCATCGAAGAATTGATAAACCACTATTGGGGTATAGCTGCCGAGCACAACAATTGCCCGGTAACACCCAAGAGTTGCATTGCTGTGCCGGGAGGGCGGATGCCATGACCACCCCAGCACACATAGATAAGATAGCGCGGGAATATGCGGTGACTGTGTTGGGCTTCCCTACCGTCAACGTCATCGCCTCTTCATCGTCCCAAGCTCGCGCGAGAGCGTGGCGAGAGTATCAAAGCTATGACGATCGATGCTCATTCAAGAAGTTCATGAGCATCTGCAGAAACATCTCATTAACCAAACGCGACTTTCAGCAGATCGCCGTCAATGGAAAGCCCGCCCGACTGTTGCCTGGTGAAAGCCTAGACCAAAACACGGTCAAGTTTGTGTACGCGGGAACCGACGTTGTCATGCAGGCGCACCAATTGGAATGCTGCGCCATTTCGGTGGAGCGATAGTTGACCCGCCGCGCTTCGCCCAGCGAATCCTTGCGCAAGGCTTCCGACCCCGCCATTCTCGCCTTCGTGCGCGAGCTGGCGAGGCTGGCCGCGCAAGAGGATCATGCCTTGGCCGAGGCAGCAAGGAAGACCGATGAAACGCGCCGCGATCTATAGCCGCTTCTCGACAGACCTTCAGAGCGAGCGATCAATTGAAGATCAGGTTGCGCTTTGCCGCGCCTATGCCACCCGCGAAAATCTCGACATTGTCGCCACCTATGATGACCGCGCCCGTTCCGGCGGATCGGTCATCGGCCGCGACGGATTGATGCGTCTGATGGACGCCGCCCGCGACAAACAATTCGATGTTGTCATTGTCGAGGCCTTGGACCGCCTCAGCCGCGACATGGAGGATCTGGCAGGTCTGCACAAGCGCCTCACTTTCGCCGGTATCGAAATCCGAGCCGTACATGAAGGCCAGGTCAATACGATGCTTGTCGGTTTGCGCGGCATCATCGGCCAGATGTATCGCGAGGATAATGCCCACAAGGTGCGCCGCGGCATGGCCGGTCGGATACGTGACGGATTATCGGGCGGCGGTCTCACCTATGGCTATCGCGCCGTGCCCGGCGAAAAGGGTCAGCGGCGGATTGTGGAGGCCGAGGCGCACGTCGTGCGCCGCATCTTCAATGAGTATTTGGACGGCCAAAGCCCGCGGGCCATAGCTCATCGGCTGAACGCCGAACATGTGCCCGCCCCGCGCGGCCGCTCGTGGAATGCCAGCACGATCAACGGCAGTGCTACACGCGGCAACGGCATCCTGCGCAACCCGATCTATGCCGGGGATCTCATCTGGAACCGGTTGCGCATGGTGAAAGACCCCGACACCGGCCGCCGCTTGTCGCGCCCCAATCCCGAAAGCGAATGGCATCGCTTCTCATTGCCGGATCTCGCCATAGTCTCGCGCGAGATTTACGACGCTGTGCAAAACCACAAACAAGCCCGCGCCCATATGCCGGCCAACCGGCAGAAGCGACCGAAACGCATCTTGTCGGGCTTGCTCCGGTGTGATGCCTGCGGCGGAGGGTTGGTCACCTATGGCGGCAAAGCCGACGGCCGCATTCGCGTCCGTTGTTCACGCCACGCTGAAAGCCGCTCCTGTTCTGCCCCCCAGACATTCTTTCTAGACACCATTGAGCGCGCGGTGCTTGACACTTTGCGCAACGAATTGACTGCGCCCGATGTCATCGCCGAATTTGTGAAGAGCTATCACGACGAGCGGAAACGACTGGCAGCCGGTGCCAACGAAGAGCGCCGTCGCCTCGAACGGCGGCACGATGAACTCACCCGCTCGATCAATAGGCTGGTGGACGCCATCGCAAAAGGCCACGGCGATCCGGCCGTATTGGGACCGCAATCAACCGCTGCCAATGAAGAGCGCAAGGAAATCACCGCACGTATCGCCAGCCTTGGCGATCCGGCCAACCTCATCGCGTTGCATCCGGCCGTCATCGAGCGCTACTACCAGCAATTGACGGTGCTCGACACGTCGCTTGCCGTCGGCATGGCCGCGGGCAACACAAAGCCTGCAGAGGCCCTTCGTGAATTGGTTGAATGTGTGACGGTAAAAAAAGGACCAAATGGTCCAGGCAGCATCGAAATCGAGATCACCGGCCGTTTGAACGCCCTCATTGGCGAAAGCGCCTATCCCAATGGCCTCAAAGCGGTGTGCGGTACGGTGGTAGCGGAGGACGGATTCGAACCGCCGACACGCGGATTATGA
>TARA_R110002074_G_scaffold402227_1_pt1 | contig 12623 bp, 9 predicted proteins | sample TARA_R110002074 | Tara Oceans TARA_R110002074 (sample SAMEA4397215) | marine metagenome | biome: Polar Biome; feature: [MIX] marine epipelagic wind mixed layer (ENVO:01000061); material: water (ENVO:00002006), including particulate matter (ENVO:01000060) such as... | depth 10-100 m
CTTTAAATCGTCCTTATTGGTTTTTTTATTATCAAGTAGCTGGGCGGTAGGTGAAGGAGTGGGCTCAATTATGGGTGAAGGGGCAGTAAAGAACACTGGGTTTAGGTGATGTTTTGTAGTGTTTTTTTATACTTTGGAAGGAAGTGTGAGGAAGGGCACGTTTTTCTTTTTATGGGGAACTATCATTCCATACGTCAAATCACCTTAGGATAGTCATGAAAATTATTAGAACATTATTTATCGCCTCTTTATTATCATTAATAAGCACTTCTCTTTACGCGCAAGACTATTATGTTTGCGATACGGGGAATGATGAGAATTCTGGAACATCAACATTCGCACCATTTAAATCGGTTCTCCGTGGTCTACGTGCATTTAATGAAATGCAAGGTGGCGATAGTGTCCTGTTTTGTAGAGGTGGGACCTTCAATATTATCCCAAGCTCATCTTTATACAACACAAAATGTAGCGCTAGCAATGTTTGTACAATAGGCGCTTACGGTGAAGGTGAAAGACCAATAATAATATCCAAGGGAAACACTAGGCCTGCTGCAATACATTTTTCAGATGGTGGAGCACCTTCCAAAAGTGGTGGTTATGTTGTTAAGGACTTAATACTGGTTTCAGATGGGACTACACCATATGGTGTGGAATTGATTAACGATGTAGATGACGTTCTGCTGGATAATTTACAGATTCAAGGGTTTGGTATTGGCGTTTATTCTGCAGGGTCTAATGCAGTTACCTCTTCTGATGTTAATGGCACTAACGATCGGGTTACCCTCAGAAATTCTAGTATCATAGATAATGGAGATCAAGGTTGGCTTGGTGGTGGTACTGATATCCTTATCGAAAATAACGCATTCCAAAATAATGGTTATTCGTTGGCAGTATTTAACCATAATATCTATATTAACGGTTCGATAACCAGTCCAACTTCTGGAGTAATTATTAGAGGCAATACGTTATATAAATCCGCAATAGTTAATGGTGAGTGCAAGGGCGTTTCGTTAGTTGGGCATGGGGTAATGAATAATATCCTTATTGAAAACAATACTATTAAGGAAGATGAAGGTAAAGCAGGGGACGGCTGTTGGGGTATTGCGATTGATGCAGGCTATGCACAGATAGAAGAAGAATTTAATAACCTAACTATTAGGAATAATACCATTATTAACGTAGGTGGTCTGGCTATTGGTTGTTCATCTTGTGTTGGTGTGTCAATTGAAGGCAATACCATTGTTGATCCTTCAGGAATTTTGTATGTAGGGATTAGTGTGCCGAATAGAGGAGAGGATGCCGTTAAATCAAAAGACGTGACAATTTCAGGGAATAGAGTTTTGTTGAATAGACTCGACAACTCAGGTATTAGTGTAGCGGGAAGTAATGTCTTTAGTGTTGTTAATAACAGCATTGAGCAACCCTCATCGGCCTATACAGCCTGTATCAAAAGAGCTAGTACAAATGCTGATACAGATATATCCTCAAATCAGTGTAATAAGTATGTGTCTTTTTCAGATGTTTATGACGGTACTAATCCAGTAGATACGACACCAGTAGATACGACACCGGTAGATACGACACCGGTAGATACGACACCGGTAGATGCTGAGCCAACAGTAGGTATTCCAAAAGGTGAAGAGCCAATAGATGCGACGCCAATACATATCAGCTCAACGGGTACAAGCTCAACGGGTACAAGCTCAACGGGTACAAGCTCAACGTATGCAAGCTCATCGGATACAAGCCCAACACATGAGAGCTCAACGGATACAAGCTCAACGTATGCAAGCTCATCGGATACAAGCCCAACACATGAGAGGTCAACGGATACAAGCTCAACAATTGTAAGCGCGGTATATGTCAGTCCAAAATATTCAAGCCTTACAAACCATGCGAAATCAACAAAACATGTAAAATCAAAATGTAGGGCCTTATCATCAAGTGGTCGTTGCCTGATGAGGTAAGGTGAAAATACCACGCATAAGTACTTTATTATTTAAGGTGGTAGATAGTCATGTTAACACTGTGTTGTATAAGCTACTCAGGCAGTATACATAAAGAAGATTAGTCATTAATTAAATTAGTTTGTCATCTCTAACATGATGTAAACTAATGCAGCAGCTGGGCAAAAGATTTGCCAAAATGAAGGGGTGTTTTACACCCCGTTCTTAAAAATATTTCAGTCAACAAACAACAAACAATAAGATGGGAAATGGATTGGCCTATGCAGTATTAGCCTTATGGCCTTTGCTTGCAATTTATTGGTATAAAACAAAAAACATTAACACCGCCACATTATGGACAATAGTGGGCGGTTTTATGTTTCTGCCTGTTAAAACCTTCGTTGACCTTCCAATGATTCCCCCCCTGGGTAAAGAGACGGTTCCAGTGATCTCTGCCTTAATGGGTTGTTGGTTAATCAAAAAAAAGAAAGTAGCGTATTTTTCCGAACTTGGAAAAATAAAATATCTTGTTGTGGTTTTATTGTTAATCCCTTTTTGTACGGCTGCATTGAATAGCGGTGCTGTCAATATTGGCGGCAGATATTTGCCCGGTTTAAGCTATTACGATGGTTTGTCAGCAACATTGAATCAATTCCTGCTGATTACGCCGTTTTTTATAGGCAGGCAGTTCTTTAAAACCTATGAGCACCAACTATTGATGTTTAAATTTTTGGTCGTTGCTGGGTTACTTTATTCAATAGCTGAATTATTTGAAGTAAGGATGAGCCCTCAGTTGCATACCTGGGCTTATGGTTATTTTCCGCATAGTTTTGGCCAGCAATATAGATTTGGAGGTTTTCGCCCCGTGGTATTTATGGGGCATGGCTTATTAGTAGCATTTTTTACAGTTGTCGCCTTAATGTCGGCTGTTGCGCTTTGGAAAAATAAAGTGAAAATTAAAAACTACTCTCCAGCCATTGTTAGTTATTATTTATTCGTGGTGTTAGTTTTTTGTAAAAGTATCGCCTCAATTTTCTATGGCATATTTGGTTTTTTCGCTATTAAATTTATAAGGCCTAAAATGCAACATAAAATAGCTATTTTATTAGTTAGTCTGGCCATGCTATATCCAATGATGTCTATCGTAGATGTGTTTCCCCACCAGGCGATAATCAATGTTGCGGAATCTATAAGCCCAGAGCGAGCAGAGTCGTTAAAGTTTAGATTTGATAATGAAAGTATTCTTTTATCTCATGCCCGTGAACGTCTTTTTTTCGGTTGGGGAGGTTGGGGACGTAACCGTGTATATAGCGAAGAAACGGGGAGGGATATATCCATCACTGATGGCAGGTGGATTATCACTTTTGGGGTATCTGGTTTAATCGGGTTTTTAACGGAGTTTGGTTTGTTAGCGTTCCCAGTATTTAGGGCATATAAAGCATCCCGTTATCTTAAGTCCAAATCAGAAATAACATTATTAGCGGCTCATGCTTTGTTAATTTCTATAGTCATGATAGATCAGCTCCCTAATGCATCATTAGGCCCCTGGCTATGGCTACTGGCAGGGATTTTACTTGGGCGGTCTGAAAAAATAATTGCTGAAAGTAAAAAAATAGTAACGACCATGGCCCACACATAAGTGACAAAAACACTGAAGCAACGGGCTGTACGCTCAGGTAGCTGGGTTATATTTGGCCATCTGTTTTCTCAGGTATTGCGCCTGGGTAGTAATCTTATTTTAACGCGACTACTTGTGCCTGAAATGTTTGGTGTAATGGCGATAATTAATGTCATTATGTTCGGGTTAGGCATGTTTTCTGATGTAGGGTTATTGCAGAATATTGTACAAAGTAAACGTGGGGAAGAACCTGCTTATTTTAATACGGCCTGGACAATTCAGGTTGCCAGGGGCTTTATCATTTTTTTAATAGCATTAGCCTTAAGTGGACTTTTGCATCAGTTTGGAAAGGCCGGGTTTTTATCCACTGAAACAGTATACGGAAATACTGAACTACCACTTATTCTTGCTATCGTGTCAATAACTGCAGTGATTTCTTCATTTAATTCGATAAATCTATTGCTGCTAAATAGAAAATTAATGATGGGTAAATTAATATCTATTGATTTATTAAGTCAACTGGTAGGGCTCGTTCTGATGTTAATTTGGGCATGGTATCAGCGCGATATATGGGCATTAGTTTTTGGTGGGATTGTCAGCGCGGTAGTAAAAGCTGTGTTATCACATAATGTGAACCTTGGAGAACGCTGCAAATTTTATTGGGATAAATCCGCCGCACATGAAATTTTTCATTTTGGTAAATGGATTTTTTTATCATCAATATTAGGGTTCCTATTGTCACAAGGTGACAGGTTATTACTTGGTTTATGGATGAGCCCTGAGGCTTTAGGTATTTATAGTATCGCCTTCTTCCTCGCAATGGCGTTAAAAGATGTTTTAAAAAAGATGGTGTCTTCAGTTTTTTATCCACTGCTAAGTGAAATAGCAAGGGATAATCCTCGTGAGCTTAAAAATGTCTATTATAAAATACGTTCAAAGGTCGATTTTATAGCCATGTTAGCAGCAGGACTAATGAGTAGTATGGGACATCTAATAATTAATGTGCTTTATGATAATCGTTATCAAGAAGCAGGCTGGATGATTGAGGTGTTATCTATCTCGTTAGTCTTTATTGGCTACAGCATGGCGGGCATCTGTTTGATGGCTAAAGGCAATGTAAAAAATAACACTTTGCTGACTTTTATAGCAATGGCATTTCTATATATTAGCGTGCCAATCGCTTATAACTTCTATGGCATTTATGGTGCGATACTTATGATTTCATTGAACTATATTATTGATATACCCAGTACATTCTATATGCTTAAAAAATATGAATTATTGAATATATCAAAAGAATTTCAGATGCTACCCGTTTTAATAGCTTCTTATGGTATGGGTAAGTATTTAATAACCTTCCTTGAGGCGGGGTGACGAGCGGTGAATAAACCTAAAGTTTCTGTGCTGATGCCAGTTTACAACGCCAGTGTATTTTTAGATGAGGCAATTAATAGCATTCTATTTCAATCATTCAGTGATTTTGAATTCATTATTATTGATGATGGCTCGATTGATAGTTCGTCCAAAATTATAGAAAATTATGCTAATTCAGATTCTAGAATAAAATTTATTAGCAGGGAAAATAAAGGGATAAGTGCCACACGGAACGAGCTTATTGCTATAGCAAAAGGGGATAATATTGCGTGGATGGATGCTGACGATATAAGTTGTGTCAATAGGATTGAAGAGCAACTTATTTACCTGAACCATAATCCAGATTGTATTGTAGTTGGGTGTTTGACTGAATTAATTGATACGGATGGCGATAAAATATGTCAGTGGAATGTCCCTTTGTCGTCTAACGAAATTGATGCGTGGCATATTAAAGGTACAGGAGGTGCGATTGTTTTTCCATCATCAATGATGAATAAAAAAGCTGTTTGTAAAGTTGGTGGTTTTAATGAAAATCTGACAGGCGCTGAGGATTTGTGTTTATTGTTGAAATTGGCGGAAATAGGGGAGATTGTAAACTTAAATAAGTCGCTTTATTTCTATCGACAGCATATTAACAGTATCTCACATAGTGCAAAAGTGAAAATTCAACATGACACACAGTATGTGATGGATGAAGCACGAAAACGACGACGCATGCCAGCCTATCAATTAACCAATAATAAAAAAAATGTGAATCATCATGACATTTATATTAAATGGGGGTGGTGGGCATTGAGGGAGAAAAACATTTCAATCGCCAATAAATATGCAAGAAAATCAATTTTATCTAACCCTTTTGGTGCTGAAGGGTGGAAGTTACTTGCTTGTTGTATCAGAGGGTATTAAATGGATATTACTTTTATAGTTCCAATGCTGAATTTAAGTGGAGGGTTAAGAGTCGTTGATATTTACGCCAATCTTTTGGCAAAAAAGGGGCACACGGTTACGGTTATAAGCCCCGCAGGTAAAGAGCCTAGCTTTGTGCAAAAAGTTAAATCTTCTTTACGTTGGAAAGGCTATAGCTTTGATTCTGGGTTTGATGATTCATTTTTTTGTAATTCAGCATGTAATATAAAAATATTAGATAAGTATCGTCCTATCAATAATGAGGATGTGCCTGATGCGGATATTGTGATTGCAACTTGGTGGGAAACAGCTGAGTGGGTGAATGACTTCATGGCTGAAAAAGGCAAGAAGGTTTATTTTATTCAACATTATGAAGTGTTTGACCATTTGCCTATAGATAGAGTGGAAAAGACCTATCGTCTCCCCTTTTATAAGGTGGTGATTGCAAACTGGCTAGTATCGATAATGGAAGAGAAATATAAATCAGATAGATTGGTTTTAGTACCCAATAGCGTTGAACATGAACTATTTCATGCTGACGTTAGAGAAAAACAGGGCACGCCAACTATTGGTTTTTTATTTTCAGAATCGCTGTTTAAAGGTGTAAATGTCGCATTAAAAGTAATACAAAACTTGAAAACGACTATACCTAATCTTAGGGTTATTGCTTTTGGTGCTCGCTTGCCAGTAAACATTAGTGTTCCTGATTATGTCGAGTTGAGTATCAACCCACCTCAAGATGAAATTCGCTTGCTTTATCAACAATGTGATTTATGGCTTTGTTGTAGCCTTAGTGAAGGGTTTGGATTAACAATTTTGGAAGCTATGGCTTGCAGAGTGCCTGCTATTTCTACAAAATGCGGTGGTCCTGAAGATATTGTTACAGATGCTAGTAATGGTTATCTTTGTGACGTTAACGATGTGGAATGTTTAACCAGTGCAGCACATAAAGTTCTTAGTTTTAGCAATGAAGAATGGCAAACGTTTTCTGACAAAGCCTACCAACATGCAGTTAGCTATACTTGGGATGATGCCGCTAAATTATTTGAAGAGGCATTACAAAAAATAAAGTAGTTTTAGTTCTTGAAGATAGGCCATGATAGTGTGATTGGAGCGAATGCAGTGGTGGTTGCGGGTATTCCGCCATTTTCACTGACCGTTGAAGTGCCCGCTAAAATTATTAAGACATTAGATGATAGTGTCAAAGTAACATCATAATGGATACTAAAGCTCCTGATTGGCAACGTGAAACTTCGGGGGGGATTTCTGGGGTCCTAGCTGGAAATTACTGCAATCTATTTGGCAATACCAAAGGCCTAAACAAAAAAGGATTTATTGCCTTGCTGTTATCTAGGTTATCCGCTGTTCAACATGGTTTCTGGACGGTTGTTACAGAAGTAGGGATAATTTGCAAAACTATCATTTGAAAACAAATGAACTTTCAGTCTAGGGTAGTTGGCAGGCGTGCCCCCTGGGTACCTAATGACAATGAACGAAATGGAGCTTCTTAGCAGTGAATAGAATAAATTCAACAAAGATACCCCCCCTTACGGACAGGCAAGAAGCACTATGGATAGATGGTGACTTGCATCCATTGCTTCCGATTAATAATGTTTTAACGCGCCTTGTTATACATGGAACTGTGGATACGGATGCGTTTTTGAAAGCATTTAATAGGCTTTGTGATCAGTATTTCGTTTTTTCTTCTTTCGTTGAAGTAGATAAGACTACGGGCAAACGAGTTTTTGGTTGTTTTGAAAAACCACAAGCTCTAGAAGCATTAGATATGGATGGTAGTTCAATTTCAGATTACGAGAAAATGGATAGTTTTCAGGCCTGGTGCGCATCTAGGTTTGTTTACGAAGGGCACCTTTTTAGAGCAAAGTTAGTTAAATTTTCAAATGGGTTGTTTGTTTTTTATTTAAATCAGCATCATTCAATTACGGATGGGTTTTCATGTAAAAAAGTACATGAGTTGCTCTCAAACTACTATCAATTAGAACTTGCGGCTGAAGGGGCTAGTAAATTAAGTAATCAATGTCCTGATAATTACCCTGATTTTCTGGTTGAAAAATATAAGCAGAGAGAAGCATTATTTTTTGAAAATGATAATAAATTTTGGCAGTCGCGTTACCAACAAACAGTAGAACCAGTTCAGTTCTATAACCAACCTTCGTATTACAAAACTGCTCAGACAACACGTATAACATACAAACTGGATGGCGAAACGGTTTCATTGATTAATGATGTGTCGACTTCTATTTCAATGTCGGTTGTGTTTACCACTGTTTTATTCGCTTTTTTAAATCGCGTCACCCTGAATAAGGATTTGTCGATTGGTCTGCCGCTATTAAATCGGACGGGCGACTATTCTGATACTCTAGGGCTATTTATGGAGGTTTGTCCTAATCGAGTAACTCTTGAAGATGGCGATACCTTTGAAACGATAGTGGGTAAGGTTCGTAAGGAAATTGAAGCTGTCCGAGACCATAGAGACCATTTCGTTTCTGCAAAAAAAGCAGGCTATGAGGTTGTTCTTAATATTCTAGCCTCACCACTTGATACATTTGCAGGTTTGAATGCCGACTATGAACTCACCACGCCACTTAATCTTTTAGATGAATTAGAGTCAGATGTTTCTGGCGCAGGGTGGTCGGGTCGAGAAAGTTTGGCGATACAAATTCAGCAATCTTCAGGCAAACAACAGTATGAAGTGAGTTTTGATTTTAATTTGGGTGTTTGGACGACCTCGATTCTTCGTGAAAGGGCGATTAAACATTTCTCTATTTTATTAGATCAGTTCTTAACTGATCGTACTCAAGAAATAGCAACGATTGAACTTTTAACCCCAGAAGAAAGCGCTCTTCTTTTTCCGAAAGAAGACAGTGCTTATTTTCGAGATGAGAAGGTACCAACAGTTGTTGAGCTTTTTAAACAACAAGTCGAGCAAACTCCAGATAAAATTGCTGTTCAGTTTGGTGCTGAGAATACTTCCTATGCGTCGTTGGCCAAGCAAGTTGAAGACCTGGCTCAGCAGTTATGCCAACAAGGCGTAAGGCCAGGAGTACTGGTTGGTGTTTGCATTGATCGCTCACCTCAAATGGTTGTCTGTTTACTGGCGATTATGCAAGCTGGAGGTGCTTATGTGCCAATAGACCCAAAGCAACCATCTGATCGTATTTCTATTATTCTTGAAGATGCAAATCCACTTGTGTTGATCACTGAAACGAATTTAAGGAAAAAGATTTCTGTTGACAGCCGTACACAAGTAATTTGTTTAGACAGTAATCCAGAAAGTCCGGCTAAAGAAATATTGAAATATCCTGATGTAAAAGGAAGTGATTTGGCCTATGTTATTTTTACATCGGGATCTACTGGAAGGCCGAAAGGTGTTGAAGTTCGTCATCATGGATTAACCACATTTTTACAGGCGATGTCTGCTCAACCTGGCATGAAGTCACAAGATGTCATATTGTCAGTGACGACTATTTCATTTGATATTGCAGCGTTAGAATTGTTTTTGCCTTTAATTTTAGGGGCTACTGTCAGAATCGCACCTTATGACGCAACAATCAATGGCGAAGCACTAATAGAGTTATTAAGAAATAATATATCTGTGTTACAGGCTACCCCGGCGACGTATCGATTATTAATTTCAAGCGGCTGGAAGGGGGATCAAAACCTGAAGGTATTGTGTGGTGGGGAGGCGCTGTCTTATGAATTAGCTCAGCAGTTGGTGCCTAAGTGTTCGAGTCTTTGGAATATGTATGGTCCCACTGAGACTACAATTTGGTCGTCAGTTCATCGGGTTGCAAAAGACGAGAAATCCATATCGATTGGTAAACCGATTGCTGGTACACAAATGTTTGTTTTGAATGAGTTCTTACAACCTGTACCAGTAGGTGTTTCTGGTGAGTTATATATTGCAGGGGACGGTGTAGCTCAAGGGTATTATGGAAACGCTGATTTAACAAAAGCACAATTCCAACCGAACCCATTTTCAACTGTTGATAATGCAAAGATGTATAAGACTGGAGATTTAGTCAGATATACCTTGGATATGAACCTTGAGTACATTGGGCGGATAGATTTTCAAGTAAAAGTTAGAGGCTTTCGTATAGAAACAGGTGAGGTGGAAACAGTTTTAGGTAATCATGATTCCGTTGCTCAAAGTGTTGTTACAACTTGGCCTGACGAGTTTGGTCAGCCAGCTCTAGTGGCTTATTTATTGGCCTCGAGGGAATCCGGTATTGATGGTAGTGAGCTGCGTAGTTACTTAAAAACAAAATTGCCTGATTACATGATCCCATCTAAATTCATCTTGTTAAAAACGTTACCCTTAACGTCAAATGGGAAAGTTGATCGTAAAGCATTGCCGGACCCAGCGCTCTCTTTAATAATTTCAGATAGCACAGAATACGTTGAACCCAGAAATGATTTTGAACGAAGCCTTGTCTCGGTTTGGCAGGGTGTTCTTAAGTCGTCACAAATTGGAATAGAAGATAATTTTTTTGATTTGGGCGGGGATTCGTTGATGACCGTGTTATTAATCCAAAAAATGGAGCGCGCAACGGGTATAAAGTTTGACCTAGGAGATGTGTTTAGTTTTCCGACGATTAAACAGCTGGTTGAAGCGCAAAATGACAATGTTGAAAAAAGAGCATCAAGTATTGTTCCGCTACAATCAAAAGGATCTGGTGTTCCACTATTTTGTTTATGCGGGATAAACATATATCAAGAACTGGCCAATAGTTTGGGCTCTACGCAGCCTGTATACGGTATTTATGTGGCTGAGGAGCAGGCCTTTTTAGAGGATGTAATGGCAGGTAAGAAGTCTGATATTTCGGTCGAACGACTTGCCTTATCTTATTACGATGCGATATGTCGACAACAGCCTGAAGGGCCGTATCAATTGGCTGGGATATCTTTCGGTGGGTTGTTAGCGTTGGAAACAGCGCGGTTATTGAAAGCAAATAATAAAGAAGTGACTCTTGTTGTTTTACTGGATACTATTCTACCGGCAGGTATTAAACGAAGTATATTAAATAATGGCAAGAAGTTAATGAAAAGGATTTTAAATCCATTTCAGTTATTTATTCAAAAATGTCTTCATTCATCAGAAAGCCAAAATCCAATAAATATGTCTCATTTCCGTGAGCAAGCATTCATTAAATGTATGGAGGGATATGAATCTTCAGGTGATCTATACGATGGTCATATTATGTTATTGAAAGCATCGGATCATAAATTTTGGGGTAAAGGTGTTTCATTTTTACCCGACTATGGTTGGGGGCGTTTCGTAAAAGGGAAAATTGAATGTTATGAGGTTGAAGGAGATCATTTGGGAATAATCGAAAAGCCTAATGTCAATAAAGTGGCGTGGTATATCAAGCAACGTTTAAATGTAAATAGTTGAAGATGAAACGAATCGGTGATGTTTAAGTTCTTAGGAGTGGATTCATATGTGAAGGTGCCCCTTAATCAGTCAGGCTAACATAGAAAAAATTACCTATCGATGGTGCGTGATGGTTCAGGCCAATGATTGTTCAGGCGATGTATAAAATGCGAAGTTTATACCTTCGCAAGGCGCAGGCTTTATTTTTTAAGTTACTCGTAAAACAAGTCAAAACTTCAGGACCTATAAAAGATCTCGGGAAACTTTTTTGTATGCCATTCAATGGGCACGGTTTTGGAATGTTATTACGGGGCCAGACATTCCTTTAAATTCTAATATAGGATGTGGCTTGTTGATAACATACCAAAACGGCATGGTGATTTATCCAAAGGCTGTCATTGGTCCAAATTGCTTAATTTATCAATAAGTAACAATTGGATCGAGGGGCGGAGGGCTTTCTTTTATCGGCTGGCACGTTGATATAGGTGTCAGAAGGATCTACAGCGCTTGGTATACCTGCAATTATTAATAATAAATTTGAGGCTAAGGACTAAATGCATAAAAATAACCCTCCTTATTTTTTAGTAGGAATGGAAAGATCAGGAACAACAATGTTAAGGCTTATGTTGACCCATCATCCGGATATTTTTTTTCATCATGAGTTTGTTTACTCAGTAGAAAAAATCTCTCCTTCAGGTCATTTTCCTGAAAAAAAAGACTATCTTGCTTACTTGGAGTTAGATAGGATTTTTAAAAGTGAAAATTTGAATATTATAGACTCGGACAGTTATGTCGAAATAGTAGGCGACTTTCTGTCGCAGCTCAAAAAAAAGAATAACAACAAGCCTGTATCAGGGGCAACGGTACATAGGAACTTTCAATTTTTACCAAAAATTTGGCCGCATGCCAAATATATTCATATGGTGAGGGACCCTCGAGATGTTGCATTTTCATACGTCAATAAAGGCTGGGCTGGCCACGTTTGGACTGCTTCTGATGTATGGTTGCAAACAGAAAAAACTTGGCGGGTTTTTCAAGAGTCAATTAAGCCGTGTGATTATTGCACGGTACACTACGAAGACCTTGTAAGAGACCCAAGAGGAGAGCTGCAAAAAATATGTGGTTTTATGGGGTTGAGTTATTCTGAAGACATGTTGCTGTATGATAAAAACAGTACATATTCGGCGCCAGATTTGGCATTAATAGGTCAGTGGAAAAAGAAAAATGCTAATGATGTCAGGTTGATTGAGTCAAAATTAAAGCAACAAATGATAGAGAGTGGTTACACCGTATCAAATGAATGCCTTAAGGTGAGCTGTTTTTACGATTATTATTTAAGAGAGACCACAGCATAACTCACCGATTATGGTGTTAAATTGTTAAA
>TARA_R110002074_G_scaffold233367_2_pt1 | contig 12620 bp, 17 predicted proteins | sample TARA_R110002074 | Tara Oceans TARA_R110002074 (sample SAMEA4397215) | marine metagenome | biome: Polar Biome; feature: [MIX] marine epipelagic wind mixed layer (ENVO:01000061); material: water (ENVO:00002006), including particulate matter (ENVO:01000060) such as... | depth 10-100 m
ACCTGGAGCAATAAGTTCCACAACCACTCAAATCAAATTTAATTCAATATGTCAGATAAGATTGTAAAAAATCTAAGTTTCGGTGACGAAGCTAAGGTAAAAATATTCGAAGGAATAGAAAAACTTACAAAAGCCGTTAGCTCCACATTAGGAGCTAGTGGCCAATGTGTAATCCTTGAAGATTCAAATGGTAGACCAGTAATCACTAAAGATGGTGTAACAGTTGCCAATTCAATCACATTATTAGACCCAGTAGAAAATATGGGTGCAACACTTCTAAAAGAAGCTGCTAGAAAAACTGTTAAAGAAGCCGGCGACGGAACAACAACGGCTACAGTACTAGCGCACTCAATCTTAAACGAAGCCTACAAAGCTTCTAAAACAGATAGCAATAGAGTTATCAAAAACGGTATAGATTCTGCCGTCGAAAAAGTAATACAGTATTTAGAGAGTAAAACTATAAAAGTAGAAGGCACTATGCTTGATGACGTTGCGACAATAAGTTGCAACAACGATAAAGAACTTGGTTCTATTATAGCCTCAGCTTTTAAAGACGCTGGAATTAACGGTGTAGTTATGATGGAGCCTACGGATTCAGAAGAAACCACGTACGAGCTGGTAGACGGCGTGCAGTACGACAAAGGACTATCTAATTCACACTTTATTACTAGTCCTGAGAAAAGAGTAGCCGAGCTGGAAAAACCTCTTGTATTGCTCTTAGAATCACCCGTTGAATCTATACGTAAGATTCAATCAGTGTTAGAGTATGTTATACAGAACAAAAAACCTTTATTAATTATTGGAGACTTAGACCCATCAGTGGTATCTACTCTAGCTATGAATAAGGTAAAGGGTAATATCAAAATTAATGTTATTGATGCACCGACTTACGGTATCAGTAAAAAAGATATGCTATCAGACCTAGCTGTTTTAACTGGTGCTACAGTTATAAATGAAGACTTAGGTGATGATCTAGATATTATTAGGCCAGAATTATTAGGTACTTGTTACAGAAGTGTTACTAGCGATTACGAAACTATTATCCAAGTTGATACCGATACAGAAGAAGTAAGTAAGTTAATTGAAGAAGTAAAATCTCAAATTAAAGAAGCTAAGGCTCCTGGAGAGATTATAAGATTAGAAAAGAGACTAGCTAGGCTATCAGGCAAAGTGGCTGTGGTAAAAGTAGGTAGCGGTTCTGATATAGAACTGAAAGAAAAATCAGATAGAGTGGAAGACGCTATTTGCGCTACTAAAGCTGCTATTAAAGAAGGTATTGTATCTGGTGGTGGAATTGCTCTTTTAGATGCCTCTGTAAAAGTTAAAGCAACTAACAAAGGTGAAGAAATATTGTTAAAAGCAATACAAGCACCTTGGAGTGTAATGCTTAAGAACGCGGGTATAAAAGAAAAGATTTCTAGCAAAGAAGGCTTTGGTATCAATACTTTAACTGGTGAAATGGTTAACATGATAAAAGGTGGAATTATCGATCCACTATTAGTTACTAAAAGCGCATTAAAAAACGCAGCATCTGTAGCTACTACTATATTATCAACCGATTGCGTAATTAATAACTTAAGAGTTGGAAATGAAAGCAATAGGTAACAACATCATAATCGATAAGAAAAAGGAAGGTCCTGTAGCTAAAACAGATGGAGGATTACTACTTACTAACGCGCAAAGACAAGACGTTAGATATAAGGAGGCGAAAGTATTAAACTGTGGAGAATTAGTTGTAGGTGTAAAAGAAGGTGATTCTATTTACTACGACAAACATGCAGGTCACAGGTTAGAGGTAGACAAAGATATTTATTACGTTATTAAGTTACAGGATGTAGTTGTAGTTTTATGAGACTAACAGCAGGTGATTTAAAAGACATAAATTTACTTAAACATTATAGGATAGTACGAAAGTGGGCATGTAAAAATAATAATTTAAACGATGCTGACTTAGAGCTTTTAATATATTTAGATTGTATTGAACTGTTCTCAAAGAAAGACTTTTTAGCTGGAGCATATTCTTATAGCTGGGATAATAGAAGATGGAACAGACTTCTTAAAGAAGGTTGGATTGAGGTATGGAGGGCAAGGAATAGAACAACACAAAAGTATCATATATATAAGGTATCTTTTAAATGTAAGCAACTTATAATCAGGGTGTATAAAATACTACTTGGGGAAGAAGATGTACCTACAAGTCCTAGAAGAAATAAAATAATGAAAGGAGAAACTTATACTGACAAAGTTTTAAGGGTCTCTATCAATAATGTTAACAAAGATAAAAATAGATAATTATGATAAATCAGCCTCAACAAGTAGACCCGTTAACAGGGATGCCATTAGCTCAGCCTTTAGCAGGCCAACAAATCGCAGCAGACCAACAAATCGTAGCGGATCAACAACAAACTTTAGCTCCACAAATACCAAGTAATGAAATGGGTAACGCAAGACCAGTGTTTGATCCTGCAGCAACAGCTAACGGTAACAACATATATGGCTCTTTCCCTGAAAGACAAAGTACAATGATACGATAATTAACAATATAAATAAACAATTATGAAAGGTAAAAATGGAACTGTAGGGGAAAATACTATTTGGGATGGTCCTTTAAGTCAAGCGGGTAGACCTCACGGGAAAGGTTCTAGTTCTGGAATCACGGGAATGAAACTAAATATGGATCAACCTGCATATAAAGTGGGTCCGGTGACTCAGCTAGCAAAAAAATAACATGACACTCAGCATGGCAGATTTAAAACTATATACCCTAAATACTTTTACTTTAGGTATCACAACTTTTTCAAGTTTAGAAATGGGTTTGAAAGTATTTTTGTTAGTTGTGTCCATAGGGTATACCCTAACTAGATGGATTAAATTAAAAAATACAGTAAACGATAAATAATATGACATATAATCGAAAAAATTCCCCGCTTCAAATAACGGCAGAGGCTTACGACCAGCTGAATACAAAAATGCGAAAAGAAAACCCAGGTCAGGGTAAAAAACTAAAGAGTGGCACAGCTCCCCGTAGGGTTGGTTTTGCTTGTAGATTTGCGGGTATGAAAGGACCAATGAAAGAATCTAATGGTGAACCTACTAGAAAAGCAAGGGCTTTAACAGGGTGGGGGTTTGGCAGTGTAGAAGCAGCTAGCAGCTTTTGTCAAAAAAATAAAGCTTAATAATAAACAATCAAGGTTGTGGGCTTTAAAATGAAAAAATGCAGTATAGTAGTGGATAACACTCCAATATATCAAAAAGATATAGACGAAGGTGTTATGGGATTAGCTAATAGAAATGGCTCTATAGTATTAAATAAAAACCTAAGTCCTTTAGAGCAAAAAAAAGTCATTAGGCATGAAAAAGTCCACCTAAACCAGATGGAAAGAGGTGATCTTGACTATGACGATAATAATGTTTATTGGAAAGGTAAAAAAATACCAAGATCTACAATGGATGAAGGCAATGAAAATCTTCCTTGGGAAAAAGAAGCAAAGTAAATAAAAATAAAAAAATAAAGCTAAATGAACAAAATATTTCAATGGCTCTCAGGTGGTATTATCAAAGAAGTTGGGGATGTCCTCGATAAACTAACAACCACAAAGGAAGAAAAGCTTGAAGCTAATAAAACAATACAAGAGATATTAGAAAAAGCTAATAGCGATGCTCAAGCCCAGGTGACAGAGCGGTGGAAAGCTGATATGGCTAGTGATAGTTTTTTATCCAAGAATATACGACCTTTGGTTCTTATATTTTTAACAGCTGTATTTACTATTTTATCTTTCTTTGATGGCAACGTTGGAGACTTTACAGTAGCGGATCAGTATGTGCCTGTATTCCAGTCTTTATTGATAACAGTTTACGGAGCGTATTTTGTAGGTAGAACTTGGGAAAAAGCAAAACAATCAGGTAATAATAAATAACGAGTAATAAAAATTATGCCAAAAACAATTAAATTAAATCAAATGGATTTCAAAATCACAGAAGAAGAGTTAAAAACAGTAAAAGAATCACAAGAAAAGCTAAACCAAGCTATATCGCAGATTGGGGTATTAGAAGCACAAAAACATGGGTTGCTGCACGCTTTAGCTGATATAAATAAAGATACAGAAAGCAATAAGGCTTTATTAGAAGAAAAATACGGAGCTATTAGCATAAACCTAGAGGATGGTTCTTATACGAATATAACCGAAGAAGAAAAAGAATAATTAAAAGATGTCTTCAGTTATAAGAAAAATCAGTATAGGTTCTGACTACAAGAATGACGCAATGCATTACGCTGTAGGTCAATCAGTTTATGGAGGTCACGAAATATCTCATATAATCTTTGAAGAGCCTGATACTTCTTATAATATTTTTATTAAAAAAAACAATGAGGTATTGCCATGGAAGAAATTTAACTCTAACATGGCTATATCCGTTGAATTTGATCTAGAGTACTAATGAGAAGCGTGTTTGATTTTATAGTTAAACCTATAAGAGGAAGATACAATAACGATACAAAAGTAGGTGATTATAAATTAACATTAAACTCTAGTATAGAGGATTTTAAGTTTATAAACAACATAGCCGAGGTGATTTCAGTACCAACTGCTTTTAATACAGTTATAGAACCAGGTGATGCAATCATGATACACCACAATGTATTTAGGAGGTATTATAATCAAAAGGGTGATGCTGTTGACAGCAGTAAGCTTTTCAGAGAAAACCTTTATTTTTGCCAACCAGACCAAGTCTATCTTTACAAAAAAGATAATAAATGGAAACCTGTTGGTAAAAGATGTTTTATAATGCCAATAGAGGATAACAACCCTTTCACTCTGATTAAAGAGAAAAAGGATATTGGTATACTAAAAATTGGTAATAGCTCGTTAGAAGCGTCCGGTGTGATCGAGGGTGACCTTGTGAGCTTCAAATCAAACAGAGAGTTTGAATTTATTGTGGATGATCAGCGACTTTACTGTATGGAATCAAATGATATTTTATTGAAGCATGACAAACAAGGAAACGAAGTTGAATATAATCCGAGCTGGGCAAAAAGCAGTTGAGGAATTAATAAAAGTGGCGCAAGAAAAGATCGTTGATTCAGGAGAAGACATCTCAGCTGATAGACTTAAAAATGCTGCCGCAACAAAAAAATTAGCTATATTTGACGCTTTTGAAATACTTAACCGTATAGAAGAAGAAGAAAAGCTATTAGAAGAAAAGCCCAAAGAGGTTAAACAAGAGAAATCTTTTAAAGGTTTTGCTGAAGGTCGATCTAAGTAATGTACGAACAGTCATTAATAAAGATCGTAAAAGATCACATAAAACCTAAAATACTTAAAAGAAATAATAGGTATAAGAAGTGGGAGTACGGCTATAACGCTGAATTCGATGTGGTTATCATAAGCAAAGATGGTACTATTGGAGATGTTGTAGAAATACAAAACTTGAAAGTAGCTCTACCGTTAGTCTCTAAGGCCTATAAATGCTCAGCAGAAACAAAAGAGCAGGTTTGGACTAAGTTAGAGTATCCTAAGGAATTATCTAAAATAAAAAGTGTATTCGACTGGGATAAATATCCTACAGACTTTAAAGAAGAATGGTACGGATATATTGATAAAGAATTTGAAAGAAGAGAAAAAGGCTTTTGGTTCTATAACAATGGGAAAGCCACTTATATTACCGGTACTCATTATATGTACCTACAGTGGTCTAAAATTGATGTAGGAGCCGCAGACTATAGAGAATCAAACAGAATATTTTATATATTTTGGGAAGCTTGTAAAGCAGATACTAGGTGTTATGGAATGTCATACCTTAAAAACAGACGTTCCGGATTTTCTTTTATGGCTTCAGGGGAAACGGTGAATATGGCAACAATGTCTACAGACGCGAGGTTTGGAATTCTATCAAAGTCTGGTTCAGATGCGAAGAAAATGTTTACAGATAAGGTTGTACCTATATCAATTAACTATCCGTTTTTTTTCAAACCGATACAAGATGGTATGGATAGGCCAAAAACAGAATTAGCATACAGAGTTCCAGCATCTAGGTTAACTAGAAGAAAGCTAAACGAAGGCTTAAAGGAGGATGAAATAGAAGGTCTTGATACTACTATTGATTGGAAAAACACCGGGGACAACTCTTATGATGGAGAAAAATTAAAACTATTAGTACATGATGAAAGTGGAAAATGGGAAAGACCAGATAATATATTAAATAACTGGAGGGTTACAAAAACGTGTTTAAGACTAGGTAGCCGAATCGTTGGGAAATGTATGATGGGATCAACGTCGAACGCTCTGGATAAAGGAGGTAACAACTTTAAAAAACTTTACAATGCTTCAGACGTTACCAGTAGAAACCGCAATGGACAGACTAGCTCAGGATTATATAGTTTATTCATTCCTATGGAATGGAACTACGAAGGATTCATTGATTCTTATGGCTTACCTGTATTCGATAACCCAAAAAAAGAAGTAGTAGATCCAAGCGGATTTCCTATAACAATAGGGGTCATAGAACATTGGGAAAATGAAGTAGAAGGATTAAAAAGTGACCAGGACAGTTTAAACGAATACTATCGCCAATTCCCTAGAACAGAGAAACACGCTTTTAGAGATGAATCTAAAATGTCTCTATTCAATTTAACAAAGATATACGAGCAAATAGATCACAACGAGGAATTTGCTAATACAAAAATGGTTACTAAAGGTAGTTTCCAATGGACTGATGGAGTAAAAGATACATCTGTTCAGTTTACCCCAAATAAAGACGGTAGATTTTTAATCAGTTGGGTTCCACCTGTTAATCTTCAAAACCGTATGATAATGAAGAACGGATCTAAACATCCGGGAAATGAGCACATAGGAGCTTTTGGCTGTGATAGTTACGATATATCAGGAACAGTTGATGGTAAAGGTTCTAACGGAGCTTTACACGGTTTAACTAAGTTTAGTATGGAAGACGCACCCATAAATATGTTTTTCCTGGAGTATGTTGCTAGACCTCAAACCGCTGAGATATTTTTCGAAGACATATTGATGGCTTGTGTATTTTACGGAATGCCTATACTAGCTGAAAACAATAAACCCAGGCTATTATATTATTTCAAAAGAAGAGGTTATAGAGGTTTTTCAATAAATAGACCAGATAAATTACTTCACAAATTATCTGTTACAGAAAGAGAGATTGGCGGAATACCGAACTCTAGCGAGGATATAAAACAAGCACACGCTGCTGCAATTGAATCTTATATAAACGAATTTATAGGTGCTAAAGAAACAGGCTATGGAAATATGTATTTTCAAAAGACCTTAGAAGAGTGGGCTAAATTCGATATAAATAATAGAACAAAATTTGATGCAACAATCAGTTCTGGATTAGCTATAATGGCTTGTAATAAAAACAAATATACTCCAGCATTCAAACAAGAAAAAAAACCAATATCATTGTCTTTTGGTCGGTATGACAACAATGGTAGTACTTCAAAAATAATACGATAAATGATTTCAAAAAGCGTAAATAGTACTTTCCCAAGCCAGGTAGTACCTGATGAAGAGAAACAAAGCTTAGAATACGGTTACGAAGTGGGTAGAGCTATTGAGAACGAATGGTTTAGCAGCGATAGCGGATCAGGCGGAAACGGTAGGTTTGGTAATAATTGGCAAAACTTTCATAAGTTACGTTTATACGCTAGGGGAGAACAATCAGTTAAAAAATATAAAGACGAATTATCTACTAATGGTGATTTGTCTTATCTTAATTTAGATTGGCAACCCGTTGCTGTACTTTCAAAATTTGTTGATATTGTTGTTAACGGTATGACAGATAAAGGTTATGAGATAAAGTCTTATGCAACTGACCCATTTGCTTTAAAACAAAGAACAGATTATGCTACTGCTGTAGCTGAAGATGCTTTTTCAAGAGAACTAATAGCGGAGGCTAAGGCTAGTATTGGGGTTGACTTATCAAGGACAAATCTTAAGGCTGAAGATTTACCTGAATCTACGGAAGAGTTAGATCTTCACATGCAACTAAATTACAAGCAAGCAGTTGAAATAGCAGAAGAAGAAGTTATATCTAATATATTAGATTTTAACAAATATAAAGAAATAAAAAAGAGACTTGCCCAAGATTTAACTATACTAGGTATTGCCTGTGATAAAACAAATTTTAATTTATCAGAAGGTGTTACGGTTGATTATGTTGACCCTGCTAATTTAGTTTATTCTTATACGGAAGACCCTAATTTTGAGGATATATATTATGTAGGAGAAGTAAAAGGAATATCTCTACAGGAACTAAAAAAGCAATTCTCTCACCTGACAAATGCAGATTTAGAGGAAATACAAAAATCACCTGGTCAGGCTAATTATTCAAGACAAGCTAATGGTCGAGGTGATGATTATAACACCGTCCAAGTATTATACTTTGAATACAAAACATATACTAATCAAGTATTTAAAATAAAACAAACAGATCAAGGGCTAGAAAAGTCTATAGAAAAGACTGACTCTTTTGATCCACCGGAAAGTGATAAATTTAATAAAGTATCTAGATCTATAGAGGTATTATATAGTGGAGCTAAGATATTAGGTCAAGATAAAATGTTACAATGGGAAATGTCTGAAAATATGACAAGACCTTATAGTGATCAAACAAGGGTTGAAATGAATTACTCTATATCCGCTCCTAGAATGTACAAAGGTAGGATAGATAGTTTAGTTAGCAAGTGTATAGGTTTTGCTGATATGATACAGATAACGCATTTAAAAATACAACAAGTATTATCTAAAATGGTACCAGATGGGGTATTCGTAGATGTTGATGGCTTAGCAGAGGTTGATTTAGGCAATGGAACCAACTACAACGCTCAGGAGGCTATGAATATGTACTTTCAAACAGGTAGTATTGTAGGTAGGTCTTTAACACAAGATGGTGATCCAAACAGAGGTAAGATACCTATTCAAGAATTAAACTCTTCTTCTGGTATTAATAAAATACAAGCTTTAATACAAACCTATCAGTATTACTTACAAATGATCAGGGATGTAACCGGTTTAAATGAAGCACGTGACGGAAGTATGCCAAATAAAGATTCTCTAGTAGGCTTACAGAAAATGGCAGCGGCAGCTTCTAATGTAGCTACTAAGCATATATTACAGTCTCTTATGTATATAACTGTGAGAACATGCGAAAACATAAGCTTAAGAGTTGCTGATATGCTTAACTTCCCTCTAACTAAGAACGCTTTGATTAACTCTATAAATCAATCAAACACAAGCGCTTTAGTGGAAATGCAGCAGTTAAATTTACATGAGTTTGGTATATTCCTAGAGTTGGAGCCTGAAGAGGAAGACAAACAGATATTAGAACAAAATATACAGATAGCGTTACAATCAGGAGGTATTGATCTTGATGATATTATAGATATTAGAGAAGTATCAAATATGAAGTTAGCTAACCAGCTACTCAAACAAAAGCGTAAAAGAAAAGCTAAAGAAGCTCAACAAGCTCAACAGGCTAATATTCAGATGCAAGCAGAAGCAAACGGCAAAGCAGCTGAACAAGCAGCCTTAGCTGAAATGCAAAAGCAACAAGCTTTAGCCCAAACAGAATTACAAATTGAGCAAGGCAAGTCTCAATTTAAGATACAATACTTGCAGCAAGAAGCTGAAATCAAAAAGCAGTTAATGGCTGAAGAGTTTAGCTATAATATGCAATTAGCTCAAATCAAGGCAAACGCTGAGCAAGGAAAAGAAGAAGGTAAAGAAGACAGAAAAGACGAAAGGACTAGGATACAAGCTAGCCAACAATCTGAACTTATAGACCAACGTAAAAACGACTCACTACCTAAAAGCTTTGAATCATTAGGGGTGGATACATTAGGTGGATTTGGATTAGATCAATACAGTCCAAGTTAAAAGCTATTATTTAATTATTTAATTATATTATATTATGTCAGAAAAAGTAAAAGAAGAGGGAACTTTTAAAGTTAAACCTAAAAAGCCAAAAAACCTAAACAAACCAAACGCTGTTACAAAAGTAGAAATACCTAAAGTAGATGCTGGTTCGCAAGGAGAGGTTATTCCAGAAGTGACAAAAGTGGATTTAACTGAAAAAGTAGTGGATGTAACCGAAAGTAAAACAGAAGAAGTTACAAATGAAACTATAGAAGAAAAAGTTGAAGACACAGATAGCGAATCAATCTTACAAGAAATAACAGACGAAGAAGAAGTTATTGAGGTAACTAAAGAACTTGAAAAGGCCGTACAGGAAAATAAAGAAACCGGAAAACCTTTACCAGAGAACGTAGAGAAGCTTGTTGCTTTTATGGAAGACACAGGTGGTAACCTAGAAGATTATGTTAGGTTAAGCTCTGACTATTCAACCGTGGATAGCACTACGCTTCTTAAAGAATATTACAAAACAACAAAGCCTTATTTAGAAGGTGATGATATAGATTTAATCCTTGAAGACTTCGAATTTGATGAAGACATAGACGAGGATAGAGACATACGTAAGAAAAAACTTGCGTTTAAAGAAGAGGTTGCAAAAGCTAGAAACTTTTTAGAAGAAACCAAGAGTAAATATTACGACGAGATCAAGTTGAGACCGGGCGTTACTCAGGAACAACAAAAAGCTACAGACTTTTTCAATCGACACAATGATAATCAAGAAGCTGCCAAAGCAAAGCACAATGATTTTTTACAAAAAACTAAAAGCTACTTAAACCAAGATTTCAAAGGTTTTGATTTCAACGTTGGAGAAAAGAAGTTTAGATATGGAGTAAAAAATGTTAACGACGTAGCAGAAAAACAATCTGACATTTCTAATTTTATTGGGACGTTCCTAGATAAAGAAGGTAATATATCAGATCATAAAAGCTACCACAAAGCATTGTACGCTGCCCAAAATGCTGATACTATTGCACAACACTTTTACGAACAAGGTAAAGCTGACGCGGTAAAAGATGTAGTTGCAAAATCCAAAAACATAAGTACAGAGCCTAGACAACAATCTAGTGGTAATGTATTTGTAAACGGATACAAAGTAAAAGCTATAAGCGGAAATGATTCATCAAAACTTAAAATTAAAACAAAAAAATTTAACTAAAAAAATTAATTATTATGGCTGTAAGTCCTTTATTTGGTAATATTGTACCATCTCAAAAACAACAAACATTAGCAAGCAATTATCTGCAATTTACAGATTCTGCTGCAGCTGATTTTAGCTCATTTGCTGAACAGTATTTACCAGAAATCTACGAACAAGAAGTAGAGCGTTACGGAAACAGAACTTTATCTGGATTCTTACGTATGGTTGGTGCTGAAATGCCAATGTCTTCTGATCAAGTTATTTGGTCTGAACAAAATAGATTACACATCTCTTATACTGACGTAGCGAATGATGGAGTAAATACTTTAACAATACCAGTTTCTGCAACTGTAAAGAACGTTATTTCCGCAGGTGCTACTATTGTTGCGATTGACTCCTTGGGTGCTGAACTTAAATGTGTTGTAATTGCTTCTGTACCTGCTACAGGTGTATTAACCGTTGCTCCTTATACTGCTGTTAACACAGCTGGATTAGCTGCTACAGTTAAGATATTTGTATATGGTTCTGAATACGGTAAAGGGTCTTCAACTCCTAACTACTCTGCTGCTAACACAGATGGATATGTAAGCGTTGAACCTCAATTCACTCAATTCTCTAACTCACCTATTATAATCCGTAGTAAATACACTGTATCTGGATCTGACACTGCTCAGATTGGATGGGTTGAAGTAGCTACTGAAGATGGAACTGGTGGATATTTATGGTATTTAAAAGCTGAATCTGAAACTAGATTACGTTTTGAAGACTACTTAGAAATGTCTGTAGTTGAAGGTGAAAAAGCTAACACAGCTTTAGGTGCTGGATCTGCAACTGCTTCAGGTTACAAAGGTACTGAAGGTTTATTTGCTGCGGTTAACGCTAGAGGTAATGTTGAAGCTGGATTTAACGCCGGAGCTGGACAACTTGCTGATTTTGATTCTATTTTGAAAAATTTGGATACTCAAGGAGCGATTGAAGAAAACATGTTATTCTTAAACCGAGATACTTCTTTGAGTTTTGATGATATGCTAGCTGCAATTTCTGCTGGAGCAAATGGTGGAACTGCTTATGGATTATTCGAAAATTCAGAAGACATGGCTTTAAACTTAGGCTTTTCTGGTTTCAGACGTGGATCTTACGATTTCTACAAAACTGACTGGAAATACTTAAACGACGCTTCTACAAGAGGTGGAGCTGTTGAAGCTGGAGCTGTTGCTGCTCCTGTTGCTGCAATTGACGGAGTATTAATTCCTGCTGGAACTTCTACTGTTTATGATCAACAATTAGGTACAAACATCAGAAGACCATTCTTACATGTTCGTTATAGAGCTTCTCAAGCTGACGACAGAAAGATGAAGTCTTGGTTGACTGGATCTGTTGGTGGAGCTATGACATCTGATCTTGATGCAATGGAGGTAAACTTCCTTTCTGAAAGATGTTTATGTGTGCAAGGTGCAAATAACTTCGTGTTGTTTACTAAAGCATAACAAATATTATTTAAAAGTAAGACGTCTAAATGGGCGTCTTACTTTTATTTTTTT
>TARA_R110002074_G_scaffold124886_2_pt1 | contig 12605 bp, 11 predicted proteins | sample TARA_R110002074 | Tara Oceans TARA_R110002074 (sample SAMEA4397215) | marine metagenome | biome: Polar Biome; feature: [MIX] marine epipelagic wind mixed layer (ENVO:01000061); material: water (ENVO:00002006), including particulate matter (ENVO:01000060) such as... | depth 10-100 m
CTGTGCAATGACGCCCGGCCCAGCCAAAAGCAAGAAAAAACCGGCCGTTGAAAGCAGTACAGGTCATGTCGTCGCGGTGCGTGGCCCGGTCTTGGATATTACATTCAATGGCCCATTGCCCGAGTTGCACGAGGCTGTAATTGTTGACGCGACAGCGGCCCATATCCTTTGTGAGGTTCAGGCGCATCTGGATGATCGGACCGTGCGGGCCATCGCCATGCATCAGACCCAAGGGCTATGCCGTGGCACCTCGGCCATGCGAACTGGCAAGCCGATTGCAGTCCCGGTTGGTGATGCGGTTCTCGGGCGATTGGTAAACCTGATGGGTGAACCTGTCGACAATGGCCCTGCTTTTCCGCCAGATACACCGCGCCGACCCATCCATCATCCGGCACCTGCCATTACAGAACAGACCGCCGCCACCGAGATATTTGAAACGGGCATCAAGGTAATCGATCTTCTGGCCCCAATTGCGCAGGGCGGCAAAGCTGCAATGTTTGGTGGTGCCGGCGTGGGCAAGACGGTTCTGGTCATGGAACTGATCCACGCGATGGTGGCAGGCTACGATGGTATTTCAGTTTTTGCGGGTGTGGGGGAACGCTGTCGCGAAGGCCACGAGATGCTCAATGAAATGAAGGCGTCCGGCGTGCTTGACCGCACCGTGTTGGTCTATGGGCAAATGAATGAACCGCCCGGTGTAAGGTGGCGCGTTCCCCTCACCGCGATGACGATCGCGGAATATTTCCGTGATGAACAGTCACGCAATGTCCTGCTGTTGATGGACAATGTCTTTCGGTTTGTGCAGGCCGGGGCTGAGGTGTCAGGCCTTTTGGGGCGCATGCCGTCGCGCGTTGGATACCAACCGACACTGGCCACAGAAGTTGCCGATTTGCAGGAACGCATCGCCTCGATTGGCCAAGCCTCGGTGACCGCTATCGAAGCCGTCTATGTGCCGGCCGATGATTTTACCGACCCTGCAGTCGGTGCCATCAGCAGTCACGTCGACAGCATGGTTGTGCTGTCGCGTCAATTGGCGGCCGAGGGTATCTACCCCGCAGTTGATCCGATTGCGACAACCTCTGTGCTGCTTGATCCGCTTGTTGTCGGCACCGAGCATGCAGCCGTTGCAGGCCAGGTGCGTGAAATCATCGAGAATTACCGCGAGTTGAAGGATGTGATTGCCCTGCTGGGGGTCGAGGAACTGGGCACGGAGGAACGCCTTGCGGTGGGGCGGGCGCGCAAGCTGCAACGCTTTCTGACACAGCCGTTTTTCGTGGCGGCGGCGTTTTCTGGCTTGGAAGGGCGGTCTGTTTCTGTGGCCGATACGATTTTGGGCTGTCAGTCCATTCTGGCGGGCGACTGCGATGATTGGGACGAGAGTGCCCTATATATGGTTGGCACATTGGAAGAAGCCCGCAAGAAACAGTCCGCCAAAGCACCCAAGGACCAGACGGCTGCAGGGGCAGGTGCGTGATGGCAGGCGGAATTGATCTTCTCATCACAACGCCGTTGCAGGTCATCGTCTCAGAGCAGAATGTCCGGTCGTTGCGCGCGGCGGATGACAGCGGCGGGTTTGGCATCTTGCCGGGCCACGCCCCCTTCATGACGGTGCTGGCCACAAGTGTGGTGCGATGGTGCATCATAAAGGGCGGGTGGTCCTATTGTGCATTGCGCGGCGGGGTTCTCACGATTGAGGACGGCAAACAGGTTCGCATCGCGTGCCGCGAAGGCGTTTTAGGATCGGATCTGGACGCGTTGGAGACGCGTGTCACAGAGCAAAGGCATGCTGAACTTGAAGCAGCAAAATCGGCCAAGTTGGCGCAGACCCGGCTGCATGCGCAGGCCATCAGACAGATCATGCGGCACCTCAATGACGGCAGCGATCAACTGAGCGAGACAGCAATGGAAGGTCTCTTTGAATGACCGATGAACCCGCCCGCAAAGACCTCCGTGCTGCCGCTGACGAGGCGCGTCGTCGCGACGAACAACTATCGGATGATCCCGAGCCTTCTTTGGGCCGCCGGTTTGGTCAGATCGGAATTCTGGGATGGATGATCGTCGTTCCGGTCCTGGTGGGGGTGGTCAGCGGCGCTTGGCTGGATGCGCTTTTGGGCAGCAAAATCGTTCTGACGGCGGCGCTCACAATCGCAGGGGCTGCGCTGGGCCTGTGGCTCGCTTTTCGATGGATGCATGATCAATGATGGAGAACGTGATGCAGTGGTTGGCGGAACTTTCAGCGTTTCAGGCAAGCTTGATGTTGGCCGCGCTTGCGGCTGGATATGGTTGGGGGATTGTACACTTCCGGTCTTTGCGCATTGTGGCTGATCTGCTTGTTGCAGGAAATATGCGTGCAATTGCCCTGCAGATAGCCCGGTTGGCTGTATTGCTTGGTTTGTTCCTTGTGATGTCACAAGCAGGCGCGCTGGTGCTGATATCCGGCGCAATCGGTTTGATCCTCGCCAGAGCGCGGGTCCTGAGCAAGGACGTAACGATGCCATGACCGACACACCGCTCACCAGCCAGATTGCCTTTATGATTGGACCGGTGCCTGTCGCTGTCTCGGTCCTCACGACGTGGGGTATCATGGCTTTTCTGGTTGGGTTCGTTGCGCTTACGACCCGCCGCCTGAAGCCCGATGGTGGCGCTGTCCAGACGGTTCTGGAACTGCTGGTCACAACGGTTGATGCACAGATCGAAGCCACGTTGCAGAGCAATCCCGCCCCCTACCGCGCATTGGTCGGCACATTATTTTTCTTTATTCTGGCCGCAAACTGGATTTCAATTGTGCCGGGCATGGAACCACCAACGGCGCGTCTTGAAACAGATGCGGCTCTTGCTTTTGTGGTTTTCTGCGCGACGATCTTCTTTGGCGTGCGCGTGAACGGCCCCATCGGATATCTCAAAACCTTCGCTGAACCATCCTGGGTCATGGTGCCGCTCAATCTTGTTGAACAGATCACCCGCACCTTTTCCCTGATGGTGCGTCTTTTTGGCAATGTGATGAGCGGCGTATTTGTCGTGGGGATTGTGCTGTCACTGGCTGGGCTGCTGGTGCCCATTCCGCTGATGGCCCTTGATCTGCTGACCGGTGCTGTGCAGGCCTACATTTTCGCCATCCTGTCGACCGTCTTTATCGCCGCAGCGGTTGAACCCCATCGGTCAAAGAAAAAGACCAAAGCGGTGGCAAACCTTAAAAAGGAGACTTCCTGATGGACTATGCAGAAATCGCGAGCATCATTGGTGCCACTCTTGCGGTGTCGTTCGGTGCCATCGGCCCCGCCTTGGGAGAGGGACGCGCGGTATCGGCCGCAATGGACGCCATCGCGCGGCAACCTGAAGCGGCCGGATCGATATCGCGCACGCTGTTTGTTGGTCTGGCGATGATTGAAACGATGGCAATTTACTGTCTGGTGGTGGCGCTGTTGCTGCTGTTTGCCAATCCCTACACAGTTTGAATTGAGGCCTGAGTAATGCAATTCGACTGGTGGACCTTTGGATTTCAGATCGTCAACGTTGCCATCCTGACATGGCTTCTGAGCCGCTTTATGTTTCGGCCTATTGCCGACATGATCAAAACCCGTCGTGATGAAACCGCCCGCGCGCTGCAGGATGCCGAAGACGCGCAAAGTCGTGCCGCAAAAGCAGAGGAACAGGCCGGGCTTGAGCGCAAAAAGAATGAAGCAGACCGATTGGCCCTTCTTGACGCGGCGCGCACCCAAGCGGAGGTTCTCGAAAAGGGTATTGTTGAGAAAGCACACGAAACTGCAAATGAGATTGTCGCTGCAGCCAATGTGGCCGAGCGCGCCAAAGCGGATGACAACCGAAAACAGCAGGTGAGGACCGCTGGGTTTCTGGCGGTCAAAATGACCCGGCGTCTGCTTGAGAATTTACCGCAAGATGCCCGCATATCAGGCTATCCAAAGCGTTTGCAGGACCTTTTGAGGGATGCAGATGCAGACCAGCTTGATGCGCTGAAACGCGACGCGAAGACGTTGCAAATCGTGGTGCCAAGAACCCTGTCCGATAGCGAAATGAAGGCTGCAACCAAGGCTGTTCGCAATGGGCTGGGGCCGGAGGCTCAGGCCGAGATAACAATCGACGAGACACTGCTCGCCGGGCTGGAACTGAAGAACCGCCATTGTGTCATCCACAATTCACTTCGGCATGATCTTGAAGTTATTTCTGAGGCGATGAAGCAGCATGACCAGTCCTGAAGCACATGCACACGGTCTGGACTCAGCGGTCGCAGCCACGTGCGAACTGATCGACACCGTGCCTCTGGGGGCATCGGGAGAGGTGCTGGGCCGGGTCACAGAGATCGGGGATGGCCTAGCACATGTCTCGGGGTTGGCAGGCGCACGCCTTGGAGAAATACTTGTATTTCAGGACGGCAAAAGCGGCTTTGTCCTTAACCTTGAACCAGACAAGCTGCAGGTTGTTCTTCTGGATGCGAGCGACAAGATCGAAGCCGGATCCGAAGTGCGCCGCACCAACAAGCTGGCCAGGGTTCCGGTTGGCGAAACTTTGCTCGGGCGCATCATCGATCCAATGGGCAGACCTCTGGACGGCGGTGATCCGATCAGGGCCGAAGACCACCATCTGATTGAAAAAGCGGCACCCGAGATCATTGACCGGGATTTTGTCACGCAACCGCTTGAGACAGGTCTGCTGGTGATCGACTCGCTGTTTGCCATCGGGCGGGGCCAGCGCGAACTGATCGTGGGGGACCGGGCCACTGGCAAGACCGCCATCGCCGTTGATACGATTGTGAACCAGAAAGACACTGACATCATCTGCGTTTATGTCGCAATCGGCCAGCGTAGCACTGCCGTAAAACGCGTGATCGAAGCGGTTCGAACCAAGGGCAACATGCAACGCTGCATTTTTGTGGTCGCCCCGGCCACGGCTGAGCCGGGCATGCGCTGGCTTGCGCCTTTCGCGGCCACCACGATCGCTGAATACTTTCGCGACAAAGGCGGGCATGTGCTGGTTGTCTATGATGATTTGACCAAGCATGCCGCCACGCACCGCGAATTATCGTTGCTGGCGCGTCAGCCGCCGGGCAGAGAGGCGTATCCCGGCGATATATTCTATTTGCACGCGCGACTGCTGGAACGCGCGGCCAAGCTTTCGCGCGAAAAAGGCGGCGGGTCACTGACGGCACTCCCCATTGCTGAGATCGAGGCGGGCAATCTGTCGGCCTACATCCCGACAAACCTGATTTCGATTTCTGACGGTCAAATTGTCTTGTCGAGCAAGTTGTTCGCCGCCAATCAGCGCCCGGCGGTCGATGTCGGCCTGAGCGTCAGCCGAGTGGGCGGTAAAGCGCAGCTGGCACCGCTTAAATCAGTCGCAGGGCGGGTCCGGCTCGACTATGCGCAATACTTGGAACTGCGCATGTTTTCGCGGTTTGGTGGCTTTGGCGATGACGCGCTGAAAAAGCGTATCATGCACGGCGAACGGACAGGCGTATTGTTGTCCCAGCCGCGGTTTTCAGCATTGCGACCCATAGATCAGATAGCACTTCTGACGGCTTTGGAAGCCGGTGCATTGGACGACGTGTCACTGCCGCGGCTGGCTGCGGCCAAGGCCATGTTGCAATCTGTGATTGATCTGAACCCGGCGCTATCATCTGCGATTGCTGATCCAGCGTCTGTCGATGAGAGTCACCGTTCAGCGCTCTTGAGTTGTGTCAGCCAAGCTCTGGAAAAAGCGGTTTCGAAGACGGATGCGGGACCGCCATGACCCGAAGACCAGAAAACATTAAATCCCAGATTGATAACATTGGAAAAATCGAGGGCGTGGTGGTCGCTATGCGGGCGCTTGCGGCGGCACATACCCAAGAGGCGCGACGTCATCTTGACGCAATTCGTGAACATCAAGCGGCGGTGGCACAGGCCATGGCCCATGCCATCACCTGCTTTGGTGCCACCAATCTGCAAAGACTACAGACAGCGCAAGCGGAGGGGCCACATCTGCGGATCATCGTGGGGGCGGCGCAAGGTTTCAGTGGGCTTTACAACGAGCGCATCATTGCCGCCGCCAAAGCAACGACCGAAGGCCCGAAACCGCAGTATATACTGGTTGGTCAACGTTGCATTTCCGAACTTGCCGATCATGGTATTGTACCGGTCTGGTCTGCCAACATGGTCGCGCATACCGCAGAGGTTCCCGCACTCGCCAGCCAGGTGGTGGATGCAGTTTTTGAACAGCTCGCGACCAAACAAGTTGAGCACGTGAGCATCATCCATGCAGAACCCGGCACCTCGGAACAGACATTGACCGACAGACGGCTCATCCCCTTTGATTTTCAACGCAGCACACCCGAACCGAGCGGCCTGCGCGTGATGACGACCCTGCCGCCAAAAGATCTGATTGAAAAGCTTGTCGAGGAATATGTGTTTGCCGAAATCTGCGAGGCGTTGATGGTCGGCTTTGCTGCTGAAAATGATGCGCGCATGGCGGCGATGACCCGGGCACGTAGCAATGTCCGCGACATCCGACAGGATCTTTTTCAGGAGTTTTCTCATGCGCGACAAGAGCAAATGACGACCGAAATCATAGAGCTGTCGGAAGCTGCCAGATAATCCAACGGAATGGGCGCTGATTGACATGCGTCAAAGTGTGGTCGGCGAATCTGGGCGATAAATAGTTCAATACATGCACTCTGCGTCAGAAAGGAAATTACGATGGCAGTTGCGGGAAAAAGCGAACTGGCCAAACGGGCGGTTGTCAATGAGGCACCGCCGGTATCAAAACAGCAGGCCGTGATTGAGCCGAGCCTGACGGCGTCCAAGCATTGTGCACAAGCCGTTCAGGTGCCAAGAGCAGCCTCCGGTTTTGAGGAGCATCTGGATCAGTTGATCCATGCCGGAACAGCCAAGCTTACGGGCGGTATTTCCCCAAGCGCCTTAGGCCAAGCCTATGCGGATTGGGCGGTTCATCTGGCAACATCTCCTGGAAAGCAAATGCAGTTGGTGCAAAAGGCGCTGCGTAAATCGGGCAAGCTGTCGGGTTTTGCGCAGACCTGTATTGCGCGGACCTGTCTTGCAAAAGCCGGGAATCCCGATGCCTGTATCGAACCCTTGCCGCAAGACAAGCGTTTTGCGGGCCAGGCATGGCAAAGCTGGCCGTTCAGTTTCTATTCTCAGGCTTTCCTGCTTAATCAGCAATGGTGGTACAATGCGATGACCGACGTGCGCGGCGTCACCCAACAGCATGAGGATGTAGTGAATTTCGTCACCCGCCAGATGCTCGACATGTACTCTCCGTCCAACTACCTGCTGACCAATCCCGAAGTCCTTGCCATGACGATGCAACAGGGCGGGCAGAACTTGGTACGTGGGTCAAAAAACCTCGTCGAAGATATGCAACGGGCCTATGAGGGCAAACCACCGATCGGACTTGATCAGTTCAAGGTCGGCGAAAACATGGCCGTGACGCCGGGCAAGGTCGTGTTTCGCAATGCGCTGATGGAACTTATCCAATACGCGCCGACGACAGACGTGGTGCATCCCGAGCCCATTCTGATCGTTCCTGCCTGGATCATGAAGTATTACATTCTTGATCTGACATCCGAAAATTCATTGGTGAAATATCTGACAGATCAGGGCTTTACGGTTTTCATGATTTCTTGGAAAAACCCTGATGCGAGCGACCGCGACACCAGCTTTGATGACTACCGCACCAGCGGCGTCATGGCAGCGTTGGATGCGGTCGAAAAGATTTCGAAAAGCGATAAGGTCCACGGCGTCGGCTACTGTCTGGGAGGGACGTTGTTGGCGATTACGGCCGCAGCGATGGCAGGCGATGGAGATGAGCGTTTTCAGGATTTGTCCTTTTTCGCGGCCCAGACTGATTTCACCGAAGCGGGTGAACTGATGCTCTTTATCAACGAAAGTCAGATCACATTCCTTGAGGACATGATGGCCGAACGGGGCTATCTGGACACCAAGCAGATGGCGGGTGCGTTTCAAACGTTGCGCTCAAACGATCTGATCTGGTCAAAGATCATTCATGACTACCTGATGGGTGAACGCAGAGAACCGAATGCGCTGATGGCGTGGAATGCCGATGCGACGCGCATGCCTGCCAGAATGCACACCGAATACCTGCGCCGGCTGTTCCAGAGCAATGACTTCTCTGAAGGTCGCTATAAGGTTGCTGGCAATACGGTTGCCTTGTCAGATGTCCGAGCGCCGATCTTTGCGGTCGGTACGGAATGGGATCACGTGGCACCTTGGCGGTCGGTCTACAAGTTTCACCTGTTCGCCGACACGCAAGTGACTTTCGCCCTGACAAACGGGGGCCACAATGCCGGGATCGTTTCGGAAATCGGGCACCCGCACCGACACTACAGGATTGCCACCAAACATGAACACGACATGTATCACGACCCCGATCGCTGGATTGGTGAGAATTCGCCGCACGACGGTTCATGGTGGCCTGCCTTTGCGGACTGGTTGGCCAGCAGATCCAGTCCAAAGCGCAACCCGCCCAAGATGGGCGCGGCCAGTGCAGGGTTGCGCCCACTCTGCGACGCGCCCGGCACCTATGTTTTGCAGAAATGAACCGCGCCGCGCAAACCGATCTGCGTTCGGGAAAACGGGGTCTGGTTATTGGCGTTGCCAACGAACACTCAGTCGCGGCGGGATGCGCAGCTCGACGGTGCCCGCGACAGGGCCTTTGAGCGTCATCTGGTAACCACTGGCGACTTTGGAAATCTGGCAACCATGCTGGTCATCGATGCGGCCCGCAAGGTGATCGCGCCGACTGTCAAAGTACGATGCCCGCATGTCAGATTGCCAAAAGTTCATCTGCATGAGCCGGGCACGCAAAACCGCCGTCCAATCGCGGCACCCCGTGATCTGGACCCGAACGCCGGATGAGCCGCATCTTTGCCGCTTTGGGAGAGTGTTGTTCATCCGGAAACAAGGAACCCGTGCCCGATGTAACTCAGATCAACTACATGCACTAACGTTCAAACTGGAGCATTCAGGTGGGGCTGACCAACGATCTTGAGCAGATGCCAATCGAGAGTGATAGGGCAATTATTTGGGAACGCGGCCGCTGCCCGTTCAAACCACAACGCCGAAACACCTCAGTCATATGAAGCCAGATGAAACCGGAGCGGTACAACTTTTGTGCGCGACTGCCGCAACGTATTTCCGGTGCAAGACATCGTATTAGTTGACCGTTTGCAAGCCTGCGTTCAACTGGGAAGAAGCCCGGCAAAAGCACCCATGAATAGGGTGATCAGGGCAGTGATGGTCAGGACACCGGCAAGCAGGGGCCGCTGTGGCAGGGTTCCCGCGCCGGTTTCGAGTTCGCCGGTCTGATACATCGGCACCACGATGCGCAGATAGACCCCAAGCGCCAGCACCGAGTTGAGGATGCCGATCACTGCCAGCCAGAGGAACCCTGCCTCGACTGCGGCAGTGAACAGATAGACCTTGCCGACAAAGCCGAACAGCGGCGGGATGCCGGTGAGCGACAGAAGGAATATCACCATCGCCACCCCCACAATCGGACGCCGACGGCCAAAGCCGCGCAGGTCTTCAAGGTTTCGACCGGCGACCATCACGACGGCAAATGCCCCTAGGTTCATCGCCACATAGGCGGCGGCGAACACGATGATGCCGGGCAGGGCAAGCGGACTGGCACCGAGCGCCACGACGGCCATGAGGAAATACCCCGATTGCGCCACGGAGGAATAGGCGATGAGCCGCACCAGATTGGTCTGCACCAGCGCCGCGAGATAGCCGTAGGTCATCGTCGCCGCCGCGATCAGGGCCAGCACCAATGGCCAGCCGGTGGCAGGTGGCAGATCGCGCAGCACCTGTGCAAAGGCAAAGAACGCCGCCGCCTTGGTGATGACCGACAGATAGGCGGCGATGGATATCGGCGCACCGTCATAGGCGTCGGGTGCCCAGAAATGGAACGGCACCAGCGCCGCCTTGTAGCCAAGCCCGATGATCACTGCGACCAGTCCCGCGATCGCGATCAGCGGTTTGCCCTCCAGCGTGCCGAGGTCTGAAAACAACGTCGATCCGGTGCCGCCGAACCAGAAGCTCAGCCCGTAGATCATCACCGATCCGGTGACAGCCCCGAAGACGAGGTATTTCATCGCGGCCTCGGTCGCCGCATCGTCGCGCGGGAACGCCACCAGCGCGAATGAACCGAGACCGGTCAGCACCACACCCAGCACCAGCAGCATCATGTCGCCACCGCCCGCCAGCATCAGCGCGCCAAGAGTGACAAGGCAGATCAGCGCATAGACGCTGCCTTCGCGGTCCTGCCCAGAAATCTCGGCCCGCACCATCAAAAGCGTCAGCGCGGTGCCCGGCAGCAGGATCAGTTTGGCCCATCCCGCGATCTGGTCGATGCGGTAAGTGCCGCCGAACACAGTGGTATCGGCGTTCAGCACCGGCAGTGTCAGTAGCGTTGCGGCCGCCAGCCCCACCAGCCCGATCACCAACACCAGACGCGCGGCGCGCGCCATCTCGGCCACGATCATCAGCATGGCGGCGGATGCCAGCAAAAGCTCCGGGATCAGAAAGGAGAGATCGCGCCCCATCAGAAGCTCAGGCTTGCCATAGTGGTGTGGATCATGTCGATCAGCCAGCCGGGGGCCACCCCAACCAGCACTGTCAGGATCAAAAGCGGCACAATCACCAGCTTCTCGCGCCGATCCAGATCAGGCATTTCCGCCCACTTCTCGTTCTCCGCCCCAAGGAACACGGCGGCGATGGCGCGCAGGTACAAGCCCGCCGTCACCACGATGGCGAGGATCGCAATGATCGCCCAAGGTGCTGTGTTGAGGGTTGCCAGAAACACCTGAAACTCTGCCGGAAAATGCGCTAGCCCCGGCAGCCCAAGCGAGGCAAAGGCCGACAGGATGAACGCCCAGCCCAGCCAAGGCACCCGCGCGAGCAACCCGCCGAAATCACCCATGTCGCGGCTATGGGCGCGGTCCTGCAACATCCCAAGCAGGAAGAACAACGCGCCCGTGACCAGCCCGTGGCTGACCATCTGCAAGGTTGCCCCGTCGAGTGCGATGACGCGAATACGCGGATCAATGCTAAGTGCTGCGACTGCCACACCGATCACCACATAGCCCATGTGGTTGACCGAGGTATAGGCGATCATCTTTTTCAGATCAGACTGCGCCAAAGCGGCGAACGCCCCGTAAAGCGCGCTAACCACACCCACCGCAAGGATCACCTGACCAGCCTGTGCAAAGGCCTCGGGCGTCATTTGCAAGGCAAAGCGCACCAGCCCGTAAGTGCCGAATTTCAGCATCACACCGGCAAGGATCACACTGCCCGCCGTTGGTGCCTGAACATGCGCCGCAGGCAGCCAAGTATGCACCGGAAAGGCAGGTATCTTGACCGCGAAGGTAAACAGCATCGCAATCAGTGCCAGCATGGCCGCAAGCCCCGTCAGCGGTGGTGCATCGATCCAGACGCGCATATCGAACGTGCCACTGCTTAGATACAGCCCGATGATCGCCAGCAACAGCGGTAGGGACCCAAGCAACGTATAGAGAAAGAACATCAGCGCTGCGCGCTGTCGTTCCTCATAACCCCAACCGGCGATCATGAAATACATGCCGACCAGCGAGACCTCGAAAAAGACGTAGAACAGCAGCCCGTCGAGCGCCATGAACGTGCCAAGCGCTGCGGTTTCCAGCATCAGCATCAGCACAACGTAGCTTGGCGCGCGTTCGCTGATCCGCGCCGAATAGATCGCCGACAGAAAGAACAGCAGCGATGTCAACAGCACCAGCGGCAGGCTCAGCCCGTCCAGCCCCAACCGGTAGGCGGCACCAATGGCCGGTATCCACGCGATTTCCTCAATCTGGGCAAAACCACCCGGCACGATGCCGCGCGACCAGATTGCAAGCGTGATCAAGAACACCAGCCCCGTCACCGCAATCGATATCCCGTGCGCCACGCGGGCCGACCTGTTTGGCAGTGCCATCAGCGCCAGTCCACCCAAAATCGGAAGGAAGGTGGCAAGAGTCAAAAGCGGCATTAGAGTGTCTCCTCAGGAATAATACGGTGCGGCCAGCAGCACGGCCACGATCAGCGCGATGCCGATTGCTGTCAGTGCAAGTTCGCGATGGATAAAGCCGCTTTGCAGGCGGCGGGCTTGGGCACCGGCTGCGATCATCCGCCGTACAAGGCCAAAGATTGCGGCGTCGATGCCGTTTGTGTCGGTGGATTTGGTCGCGCTACCGAGCCGCAAGGACTGCTGACCGATCCAGAGCGAAAACGTAAGAAGCGCCCCATCTGCGCGGTTCACGAGGCGCGCGGTTCCAAGGCCAAGTCCGCGGATCAGGCCGATCTGCGCGCCCAGCAGGCGTTGTTCAAAAGCTTCGCAGGCGGCGGCGATGGACAGAGCAGGGCGCATTATCAGCCCGTCCATCCCGCCTGCAAAAACGAAACCATTCCGCGCAGGCACCAGCAGTGGACCGAGCAACCGTGCAGGTGCCACAAACCAGCCAAGCGCCAGCCCGCCAAGGCCAACAGCCAGGCCCATCGCAGGCACGATCCAGCCGGGTTTTTCAGTCTCGGCCCCCAGTATTTCCTCAAGCGCGCCGA
>TARA_R110002074_G_scaffold78144_4_pt1 | contig 12601 bp, 13 predicted proteins | sample TARA_R110002074 | Tara Oceans TARA_R110002074 (sample SAMEA4397215) | marine metagenome | biome: Polar Biome; feature: [MIX] marine epipelagic wind mixed layer (ENVO:01000061); material: water (ENVO:00002006), including particulate matter (ENVO:01000060) such as... | depth 10-100 m
GTCCTGCATCATCCGCCCACGCTGGTCGGTTAGACGCCCTAGTGCTTCAGCCGTTACAGCTCCTGCGCCCATCTCGGTCCCGCGAGCAGCATAACCCTGACGAATAGACTGTTGGGAGTCACGGAGTTCGTCCGCCGTCATTTGGCCTCTGCTGTTGGCAAATTGCTCAGCGCGCCCCTGAAGCTGTTGCCCTACTCCGCCTAGGTTACTAGCACCCATTGCCTGATTGTAGAGGTTGTTTCCTAGTGCTCCTTCGCCAACCTGCCCTGCGTTTACATCGCGCATGCCGCCTGCTCCTTGGAATGCTACGTCTCCGTATTGAGGAGCGTTGTCAATTGCATTGCCAGTTCGCCCAAAGAAATCAGAGGTTCCGCCCATGCCCATTGCCCCTTGTAAGGCTGCGGCAAGTTCAGGATTGGCAGCACGATTGGCCGCATTAATACGCCCACCAAATTGCTCTAAATCACCAATAGCACCACCGCGAGCAACCGTATTGCCCTCATTCTCCATTGCTCCATAAGCACGGGCTCCGATTTCGGCTTGCCCCAGAACACTATTAGGATCACGGTTAAATCCAGCAGTCCTGCCTTCCGTGCGTCCGTATTCGTTGTAGTGACGTAGAATGTCTTGCTCTGGAGTCCCGCCATCGCCGTATCCTCCTGCACTTAACCATGCCTGAAGCTCTGGGTTCTCACGAAGATACAACTGGGAGTTAAAGTCCTGCCCACTACCAGTAAGGGAGCCGCCAGCCGTTCCGTAGGTGTTGTTGGTAAGCCCACGTTGATAGTCTCCCTCAATGCCTAAGAGACTGTCGCGGCGTGTTGGGTCGCCAACGACGTTAATATAGTTGTCGAATTCCGCACCAAGATCAACAGGTGCTGGCTCTTGTGGGTAGTTTGGTTGTTCTGGCATTGTAGTATCTCCTACCCCTCTTGCGGGGTTGTTGTTATTATTTGTGGGTGTTTCTCTACCCGTGCCGGTGCCTGTGCCAATTAAGCCTGCGCCCGCGCCAATTAAGCCCCCAACAACCGGACCAAGAATCGGGCCGTAGTCTGTATTAGAGTTAATGTTTAAGTTGTTGCTGTCGGCAGAGGTTTCGCCGCTAGGGCCCGGGAAAGACGGACCAGTAGGTGCACCGTAATCCGTATTAGGGTTAATAATGCCGCCGCTATTAACAGTAGTTCCTTGTGTTGTTTCTGCGGGCGGGACATATGGCCCCGTTGCCATTCCCCCGCCTCCGCCTCCGCTCCCGCCCAAAGGCCCAATTCCAGTAGCAGCATTGGTGCCGTAGTTAATTAAATCACCAAACGGTTTTAAATTTATTTGTGTGTTGTTTGGGGAAGAAGGCGTTACTGGTTTATTAAACCTTTCATTAAACCAGTCATTTGATTGGTTTAAAAATTCGTAATTAGCAAAGGGGTCGTTTGCAGTTTCAGGTATTGGAACATAGTCCCCACTAGGCCTAGATCTGTCTTGAGGTTTTTCTTTGTTGCGTAAATTCTCAGCAGATTTCCAAATTTTGTCATTATAACTAAGGTTTGTTGGCATAATTAATAACCTTTAAGTTTTTTTACCAAGAACTAAGGCCGGAACGTTTCCACGTATTAGTTGCGGTGCAAACGTAAAAATAATTAGTGTCCCACGCAACAGTTCCAACAGTTCCTGTTGCAGACGCAGATGCAGGAGTAGTTAAAGCAGAAATAATTAAATCACCAATATTCAACGTAAGATTGCCAGTTGCCCCTACTTGCATTAATGAAGTTCCATCTTTGTCGTTTAGCTCAAGAACGCGATCTCCTGAATTATCACCAGCGTTAATTTTTAAACCATTACCACTAGAAGTGCTGTTATTAATTAAGGCAGCAAAATCGGTCGATGCTTCAGAAACGGTTAACTTGTAACCCGGTGACGCCGTGCCGATGCCGACCCGGCCTGCAAAGAATGCTCCACCAGATGCATCAATTGAAACAACTTCTCCTGATGACGTATCTAGTTTGATAAAATCGTTTGTAGACGTTGATGCACCCTGACGGGTCATTCGCAACTCTGGACAAAGCGAGCTAACTGGATTTGCGAACGCAACGGCTGTTCTGCTAGCCGTTCCCGCAGAAATATATGTATCTCCATTGATCCCAGCGTCACCATTTACATCAAGCTTGTAGGATGGTGACGCCGTGCCGATGCCAACGTTAGAACTAGTATCCCAAGTGGGATGTCCTACAGATAACTTAGCAGGTGTAATACCGCCGTCTTTAACAATAATAGCGCCACCACTAAGTTGCGTAGTGCTGTTGTCTACGGAGCCAGAAACAAACGTAGCTGCATTAACCTGCGCGTTTTGAGTGGCAGCAGTTACTTGATCTCCTGTAGTATATGAGTTTCCTGTTGCGGTGATTGCCATTACGATGCTTGATTAAGACTCTGGAATGCTTTTGTGCCTTCTATCTTTATAGCCCTAATTTTGGGCCTGCCTTGAGTTGGTGTGATTTTAATTTGAAGTGAATACGCACGCTTTCCCCCAATTCTAGCACGAATTGACGCATCCTCACCTACCGGGAGAACTTCGCCAAGAAAATCCGAAACAGTGCCTATAGTAAAATCAGAATCAAGATTTTCAGCTATTCCGGTAATAGTAGCATTGCTTGCATTTGTAGACGTGCTTTCCGCGTGTAATTCTATTGCTGAATAACGCTTTCGGCCAATACTACTAAGCGTAAACCCGCGTGTTGTTACTGAAGAGGCAATAGCATACGAAGCAGGAGGGATTCCGGGAACAACAGCAAGATAATCAACGTCATCTTCACGGTCATCAATAACATGAATTCCACCATTTGAACTTACAGCATATAGTTTATCAATTCCGCCAGCCCCAGCTTTTATTAAATTAGTTACATTCCATCCCTCTAAATTAATAGTATCAATACTTTCCCATCCAGAATTAAGCGTGTTATACACTATCATGGAATTGTTTACAGTGCTATCGTCAAGCGGCACAGCTAACCAATAACGATTATCGTGGTAAATACCTACTGCATTATGTGCGTAATCACTGTTGATTCGTTTAATAATTGGATCAATAGGATCGGAAAGCGGCAAACCCGCACCTCTTAAGTTATATCGGTCTTGAAAGTCTAGAGCATATACGCCGTTATCTGACAAGAAAAAGATCGAGTTCTTTACAGTTACTACGGACTTTCTGGCAACCAATCCAGCTTCTCTTGTAATCTCTTTAATTGTAATATTATTAAGAGCGCCAGAGATTCCAGTTATTAAATGCAAGGAATTGCGCGACATGGCAACAGCTTGGTCGTCAGCAAATGGGTGGACGGTTTGAATGTAGTCAGCCGTTCCGCCTGTTACCTTAAAGGAGTTTTGCAATTGATCAAACGTGTCACTATCAAGAATGTCCGAAAATATAATTTCGTCTTTTACGTTTCGATCCGTAATAGTTTCGCTGCCACTTGTGCCTGTAGTTGTAAAATTATAAGGACAAATTAAACGACGCTGGTGATATGCGGCCCAAGCGGGGGCTGGCATATGCGTAAACCCTAAACCTTCACTTTGCGCTTGGCCCAACACTACACTAGTGCTGCTAAAATCATCTGTGTCTGCAAAAAAAGTAAACGACCCAGTGCCGGGAACCGTAGCAACAGTAAAAAACAATTGTTCTATTAGGCTAGTTGATCCTGCATCAAAAATCATAATGCTGTCGCCAACCAAAAGCCCATGTGATGTTTCTGTTACGGTTACTACTCCTTGTGACGCAGACGTATTATTTGAAGAAGTAAATACTTTTGGTTGAGCGTAACTGCCGTTAGCTACTTTAGTAAAAGCCAATCCACCACTAAGGTTTCCATCCCACTCCCATGAAGTAGCGCCGTTATTAAATATATAAACCCTATTAAATGCCTGTAGCACCTCAACACTATTGTTCACAGTGAGCCCAGCGGGATAACTAATCACTACAGAAGCGGTTGTGTTGAGGTTTATTGCTACGGCATTAGTGTTTAACGCAACTATAATGTATTCAGCATTATTAGAAGATGGATCGCTGTAAAGACTAGACCCATATGCTTGCGTAATTAAATCAGAAAGAAATGGGGCTCCAGCAATTGGGCTTGAGCCCGTCCCGTATGTTTCGCTACCAGAAGCTCCAGCTATAACAAAAGTAAACTGAGTAGTTGAGGTAACGGTAATTAACCTATTGCCGTTAGGGTTTATTGTTCCAGTTAACCCCGCAATGCCAACAACCGTAGCAGTTGTAAAACTATGCGCGCCTGACGTAGTAACAGTAACTAGTGTGTTTACACGCGCAGCAGCACTAATAGCTACATTAGCGTAAATATGAAAAGGAAGAATTAATTCCTCGTCTGCGGTTGACAAAGCTCCAGCAAAATTGTTTACGCCCTTGCGCGTTTGCCACGCTCCATCTACGTCCATTCTGCCGTTTTCGGACACAGCAACCTCGCCTTGTTGAATTTGGTCTGGGCGCATCCGTGCGTTTATCTTGCTAAATACAACGTCTACGGATTCTCCGATTGGCGAATCTAACTGGCCTAGTGGTTCTTGGCGGGGCATATCAGTATTTTAACTTAGGTAGCCGTGTAGTTTTGTTTTGGGAATTAAAATCAAGCCTTGGTAGCTTTAGCGTCAACAATAACGTCTTACGCAGAATTTACTTATCTTTTTTGCTTTTTTTTAAATCCTTACGCCATCTCCAAACAGTGTAAGTTATACCCGTTAAAAACGAAACGGTAGCAAGACCTTGATTTAGTTGAGTTAACGTAATGCCTGCAATAAATGGAGCAGCCCCAACAATTTTATAATCAATATCACTAATCATTTTCTTCAGTATTTAATCTAGCGTGTCGTTTTACCACTCGCTGTTGAGATGGGGAAAGATGTGAATCTATTTCCGAAATTAATGCAATTGGCCGTCTAGCCGCACCTACCATGCCCCCAAGGGCTGCAAGCGGAACGCTTTGCCGCGCTCTGGTAAACCAACCAAATGCAAGCATTCCTGCTACGGCAAAAAGGATGGTTCTTTGTAATTGTGCGCTAGCGGCGTCTTTTGCTGCTTGCATTATTACCTCGTCAGCTTTACGTCTGGCCGCAATAGCAGCATTGCGTTGATTAACCAGTTCTGCGTTTTGGTCTTTTATTTCAGCATACAGACTATTGGCTTCTTGTAGCCTGCCCTCCATAACGGCCATACGACGCGTTTCCGCGGCTTTTAAGGCACTTTTGTCCGGTTCGGGTAGTAGGACTAGGGTGCTAGGCACTTCTCGCTTAATAAAGGCCCTAGAGGGGCTCTCTGGGGCTTTCTCGTTTGCCGTGCCAATGCTAACCAAACTAGCAGCAACATAAGATGACTGCTTTTCTTGAGTTTCTACAAGTTCCTGAGTAGCCTCAATAGACGCTTTAGCGTTCTTTTTGCGATCGCTAAAGAATATATCTTTACTCATCCACAATCCGCCAACCACAGCTAAGAGGACTACTACCTCAATTATTACTGTGCCTTTGCGGGACGACTTCATGTTATGAAATCTTGCCCACCAAATAGCCAGTAAAAAACGCAATAACTACATTAACAATGCCTTTGCTAGTAGGAGACAAAGAAGCGTATTTTGTACCAGCAGAAACCCAGATAGTTCTAATATAATGCATCCCGTGATATTACCACAGAATGCCTCTATCTTTTAAGGGCATAAAAAACCCCTTTTCCTTCCTATAAAAAAAAGAAAAAGGGGATATTATTACTTGGATTTTCTCTTAGCCATTGGCTTTCTTTTGCCTTTAGCTTTTGCAGCCGCAGAAGGCCGACCGACTTTGTTTCCGTATGTTCCTTTTCCGTATGGCATCTTATTCCTCTAATTTAGGGTTGAGTGCATCGTCTGGTTCTTTAATAGCCTTAGAAATATCTTTGGCATATTGCTGCAAAACAGCGTGCTGGTCAGCATTAAGAGTAGCGATGCGAGTCGCGAGATAAATCTGATTAAGCTTTTCTTCAATAGTAATCATACTAATAAACAATAAATGCGTTAAAAATAATTTGTCAACTAATTAATTCTAATTCTACTCCAAAGAACTTCCTTTTTTGTAGTTTTTAGTAAACCAATCAGCGTCTTCTGCATTATCAAAAACAATAAAATTTCCACTGTCTAATGCTTCTCTAGCGGGGTCTTTTGGGAGATACAAAGCTCCGGTTTCTTTATCGAAAGAAATTACAGGAAACACAAAGTGTGTTTCTTTTCCGTTTTCGTCAGTTGTATAGCCCGTAGACAGCCCGTGAGTTGACCTGCTTCCTTCTGGCGCGTTAAAACTTTCAGGAGAAGACATATCGGGATAATTGTCAGCATTTAAAATCCGGTCAACAAAAGGTACATTTTTATTTGATTCAAGCACGTTTTTGTTTTTTAAGGCAATTACATCACTAAAATCTACCTCTTTATCGTATTTGCGAACCATTGATGCAAGTCTTTTTGCACGACCTTTTACTTGTTTTGACCATTTGCTGTCAAGCATTTCATCGGCAGCTTTTACGTAATCCCCGTCTATAAATGCTTGTTTAGTATTAACAAACCCATTAAGCTTTGACGATCCAAGGTTAAAAGCCATATCAGTTAAGGCTTTTCTTACCTCTCTTGGCTGTTCCTTAAAATTAGGCAACCACTTTTCAGCATCGTTATACGCCTTTTTAATAGAATGACTGTATAATCCATTAATTTCGTCTTCGGTTAAGCTTGTTTTGTTAGACACAAGGCTTTGGACGTCGTGACCCATTTCCCTAATAATACGTTGATTGTCTTTGTCTTCTAAATTAAAGCCTATTCCAATGGTTGAATTCATTTCAGTATCAAAATAGGCATAAGGCTTTTTGCCTTCATGGAGAGAAAGTTGATCGTAAAGTTCTTGATTAAACTTTTTATCTTCTCCCCTACTAGGAACGTATTTCCCGTTTTTGTTCATGTTGATAATACTAACAAATCAAGTATTAACATTACCCATAGCAACCAAAAACAAGTAACTAGTTATTTTCGAGCGCGGCAATACGAGCGGTAAGTTCTTTCACTGCATTAACTAGGGCGAACGTAAGTGCGTGACCGTTCCAGTTCAATACTTCGGTTTCTTCCTTATCGTCCTCCTCTAGTTTAACCATATAGCTGCCGACGCACTCAGGGAATGCGGTGATTGCCTCTTGAGCAATGATAGAGATCTTATCCTCGCCGTCATCGATCATACCGGCCTTACCGTTGTATCGGTAGGTGACGGGACGCAGTGCCAAGACAGCATCCAGCCCCTTGGTGTATTCGCCGGTTTCGGTTTTGATACGAGCGTCGGACGCAATGGTCCAAGTGTTAGTTGATGGCTTGGCTGCGGAGTCTGTACTCAGTTGGAGCTGGTATGAAGGTGACGTCGTGCCGATGCCGACTTCGCCGCTGGAATCGATCGTCATGCGAGTAGCTGGCGTAGAACCTGTTTTGAAACCAATTCCGGATACATTATTACTCAATACGAGTAGGTTGCCTGAATTTTCAATTTTGCATACCCCCGGATTCGCACCAGTTCTATTTAATTGTATTTCGTGAGCTGCATCTGCTGACAACGTGAGCAAACTCCCCGGTGACGTCGTGCCGATGCCAACGTTGCCGGTTGCGACCACACCCATTAATAAAGTTCCATCTTTGTCGTTTAACTCGAGAACGCGATCTCCTGAATTATCACCAGCGTTAATTTTCAACCCATTACCGCTCGAGGTGCTGTTTGTAATTAAGGCAGCAAAATCGGTCGATGCTTCAGAAACCGTCAGCTTATGACCCGGTGACGCCGTGCCAATGCCGACCCGGCCGGAATCCAAAATAGTTACCGCCGAGTTTTGAACCAACTTTCCCGTTGTGCCGTTGTATCGAACAACAGCGTTGTCGGTGGCTGATGCTGGGCCAATGACATCGCCATCAGCGCTACCACTACCACTAGTATTAGAGCTTAGTATGCTATTTTGATTTAACATAGCAGTCCTTAGTAAGCAAGTTCTTGAAACTCAACCACAACATCAGCAGTCACGCGAATGCCTTTGGCCTTTTTGGCTTGAGTCTTACTCCAAAGAGCAACATCGCCGTCACTATAAATAACGCCTTTAGTTGTTGTGGGATCAGTAACGCCATCAAAAGTGACTCGTAACTGGTCTCCCGTTACTTGAAGAAAAACCTGCTCAGTAGTTGCATCCATAGTAACGTCAATGACGTTCTCGGCAGTGCTGCTGATAGTGTTTTGGCCGTGGGTGGTTCCCGGCGTGGCGAATACCTCGCTGGAAATGTTTTGGTTACGGGAAGTGCGCATTGTTCTATAGAGTTGTCGGTTGCTTCACTCTAGGTGAATTCAATAATCTTACCACGCCCTAGCGCGTAGCTCTGGAAGTATGCGTAGACACCCTAACGTATTTTGCGCTATTAGCCTGCCGCTCTGCTTGGTCTAGCTCAATCTCAAGCAATCCTACAGCTACTTGCTCTTCGGTAATAGCCCTAGAGGTTTGTTGGTCCATACGCAAGAAGTCTGCATAAGTGGCTTGGGCCGCATACTCAAAGAACTCCAAGGGGATATCAGTGCTATCAGCAGTATATCTACCGCCCCACTGCTTTTTGTATCCAACGTAATACCCAGTAACGCCTATATAGTTACCCGTTACTCGCGCTCCTGCTGAACTTACAGAGAAGTCCATTTGGTAGGACCGGTTGGTCTCAAATGGCTCATAGGCCCATACGCGATGGAATGTATCAATGTCCGCAATAGCAACAGGACTAACCGTAGCAGTCCCCGTATAGGTCTCACTTGTCGTTGTATTAGTCGTGAGATCATACGTAAAAGTAGCATCATCTACTGTTTTTACAACAGCAGTAACATTAGGGTCGTCCGTGCCGGTCAGTCCGCTTACGGTTACGCTCATGCCAGAAACAAAATCAATAGCAGCAGTGCAGACAATAGTAACAGTAGTTCCTGAGCGTGTTGCTGAGCTACCTGTTCGTATTCCCGCAACCTCGTCATAGGTAGTAGCAATAACGTCATTATTAGATGGCCGCGCCTCGCTCTCTACAAAGTAACGTGGCCACAACGGGCTTTCGCGGTAAGCTTGGTAGATTCTGCGGTTAGCAAAAGCCAGAATGCTTGACTCCTCATCTGTAGTAAAATTATCTACACCCGCTAGGGCTTTGACCAATACCAAGAAGTTTGCGTAAGTTTCTGTTTGCATTATATAGAGTTGGGGGAAAGATTAGGGAACTTTTTCTGAAAATACCGAAGGAACTCTTTGCTTTTTACTTCATTTGCGCCGTATTTTTCGGTAAGGCGGAAGTAGTCACGGGCTGGAATAGCAGCAACCATCTTGCCCATGCTGCCTATGCTTTTCATGTTCTTAAAAGCCCTAGCATCACGCTCTGCTTCTGTAGTCCTAGCCTTCTCTCCCTCTTTTTCTAGTTGCCATCCTGTCTGGATCTCGGCAATTAAAGCGTCGCGCTCGCCTGTAGAGTTAGCAAGGCTGTTTAGTGATGTAATGATATTAGCCATAAAAAAGGAGGGAAAGCCTTTCGGCCTTCCCCCCAATAATAGCACAATCAGTGCTTTTAGTGATTTAGCTTAGCAGCTTAACTGAAACGACGAGGATTCAGGATACGCAAACCAATGGTCACCTTGCCAGCAGTTGCCGAGGCAATAGCAGAGTCAGTAACTTCCAACACAATATTTGTGTCCGAAGCAACAGGCGATACAACTTGGCTATAGCCAGAGGTAAACAAGTCACCAGTATTAGCTACAGGGACACTCATAGCGTCTACATCGAGGGCGTTAATGAACTCATCAGGATCACCAGTAGTGGTGCCAATATCCAAGACCAGCGAAGTTGTGCCAACAAAGGCAACAGTTTCGTCAACTTGAACGATTTCAACCGAACCACCCGCGGGGATGACGGCGATAGTTTGTTGACCTGCGTTGCCAATGGCAATAAGGTCTTTGTAATCAAGCACTACAACGTTAGTAAAATCGCCGTGTGCCTCGTTATTAGATAGAATAGACATAGTATAGATTCCTATTAAGCAGTGATGTCAGTGATCTTACCAAGAGCGCCCGGGTTCATAACCTCAAGCGTTCCCGCCCAGTCAACAAATCCACGCTTGCCGCCACCTTGGTTTTCGAGAGACTCAGAACCGAGGGTTTTGAGTGATGCAAGTCCCAAAAAGTCGTGGTTGCATACGTAACCGTATTGCTTACCAGAAGTATCAGGGGCCGTAACAGGATTCATGTTCACAATGTCCATTTGTCCGTAATCGCCTTCGTAAATACCAACAGTGTTTTTCAGGTGCCCATCGGCGCTCTGATTAATACTGCGGTAGTCGCCGGAAGTGCCAGCAGTGTTAGCGAAGTTAGTAATAACAGCACGAAGCGACGTGTCGGCTAAAAGCGATACGTTTTGCGTATCACCTGAAGCACGAAACAAGCTAGTCAGGATGCCGTCAAACAAAGCCTCGGTAAGAGCACCGGTGCTATGGATAGAGGCAGCAGGAGTGCGATAGTCCGCAGGGACATCAGCAGGACCAGCACTGTCGATCCAGTCACCAAGACCACGCATTGTAGAAGCAACGCCAGCAGAACCAGCAAGACGGTCTTGCGTGCTCAAGAGAACGGTTTCAACGTCGCGCTTGAGTTCCATGACGCTCTTGCCTTTAGCGCGAGCAGCATCTTGAGGACCAGCAGAAGCAACTAAGTCCTGCATGTCGGAAACTTTCCAAGTGCGGCGAAGCTTTTGAACAAAGTTACCGAGACGGGACACATCAGCAAACTTATCACTAAACGCGCTAACGTCTGCACCCTCGATCACGGCAGTCGTGTCAGGGAGCGAAAGACCGTCAACGGTCCATTCGTGATTCATAGCTGTAGCTGTGTTTTTCTTAAGAGCAGAAAGGAACGGGGTCTTTTCTGGGGCCAACATGGAAAACCATTTGGCAAGATCTTCACGATTCGACGCAGCCGATCCGGGAGAAGTAGTATTATAAGTGTTTGAAAAAGCCATTATAAATATGGGTTAAATTAAGATAAAGCGTTCACGAAGTCGTCTAGCGTGGCACTACCACGCTTTTGGATTCTTTCCATCACTGCTTTTTGTTTCTTGGTTTCCTTTGTAGGAGACCTAGAAGCTGTGCTTGACGCCCCATTTGGAGCAGCAGGCGGCGTGATTGAAGTTGATCTTTTCTTAGGTTTATTCGTATTGAGGTTAATCTCTTCACGATTAAACATACTATTAGTAGCATGGGCGGCTAGAGTTTCTAAAATAGGCTCTAGCTCTGGGTTTTTTGCGCGTATAGCAGCAAATGCCGTCCCATTATTGAGTGCATTAAACTTCTGCCTTACTTCGCTATCTTCCTGATTCATCCAAGGTAGTTCTTCACGGACTTTTTTGCCGTAATTTACCTTGTCATGATAGGCTCTAGCTTTTTGCTGGATAGCCTGCAATTGTGCCGGAAGGTGTTCCTTGCGGTTCTTGCGAGCGTCCTTTAGGTATTTACGCACCTCTCCGAAGGTAACGTCTTTACCGTTGGCCTCCGTAACAACGTCGTCCTTGTGACTTCCTTCGTTGTTGTCGATTACGTCCTCTAGTTGTTCAATAAACTCATCTACTGTAGCTACTTCTTGCTGAAGCGCTTCAATGGTTTCAATCGTCCTATAAGGATTTTTCTCGGGGGTAGGTTTCTTGGCCAAGATAGCTTCTGCTGCCCTTGCTGCTTGCTCCTCTAGACTCTGTGCGCGTTCAGCGTTCCCGTTCCGTTGCTTGACAATAGTGCCAATACGGTTGACGAGGCGAGAATTAGTTCCCTTGTCAGCAAACTTTACTGCTAGGACTTCTAATTGTTCGTCGCTTAACGTGTTTAAGTCAAGAGAATTAATATCAACTTCATTCTGTGAAAGAACCTCAGATTCTTCTTCAGCCTCATCCCCGGACTCGCTTGTAGCATCCGTGGACTCCTCTGTAGCTTCTTCTGATTGTTCTGATTCCTCTTCAGTTTCTTCAACAGCTTCAACCGGTTCGGTTTGGGCCGAGACGAAATCGTCTAAGGACATTGGTGTTTCCGCATCTTGTTTACCCTCTGTAGCGACAGAGCTGACTTCTGGTTGTGACATAATGAACATTCCCTTTAACGCCGGAAAGAATTGCGATAGGTAAAGATTACCATAAACTTCGATATACTTGTATATAGCTTGACATACCCGCATTAAATATTTGAGCTGTCGCAATGACTGAAATTTTATACGAAAAAAAACCCAAAGAACTAGATTCCTGTTCTTGGGTAGCTCCAGAGCACAGGCAAATCGCAAAGACTATGCTTAGGGACAAGCGCGGGATGTTGATTATAGAACCAAATCCTATTTTTAGATACTCACAGCAACGCCCACCTGCGTTCTTAGTAGGGAACTTACGGGGAGGACGGCGATGAAATACCTAATTAACTGGAGCGAGTTCCTTCCTTGCGCCTCTCCGCACGTAAGCAGCCCCGGCGTCCGAGTGTTGTGTGAGGGGCATACTGTTGTTATGGCTGATACAGAAGCAGAAGCCTAT
>TARA_R110002074_G_scaffold985_5_pt1 | contig 12592 bp, 12 predicted proteins | sample TARA_R110002074 | Tara Oceans TARA_R110002074 (sample SAMEA4397215) | marine metagenome | biome: Polar Biome; feature: [MIX] marine epipelagic wind mixed layer (ENVO:01000061); material: water (ENVO:00002006), including particulate matter (ENVO:01000060) such as... | depth 10-100 m
CATCCTTTTACAACTTCCTCATCAAGTTTAGCAGTCATTTCAGTTTCAATAAAACCAGGGGCAACTACGTTACTTCTTATGTTTCTTGAACCTAATTCTAAAGCTACTGATTTTGAAAAGCCTATAATTCCAGCTTTGGATGCTGCATAGTTGGTTTGTCCCGCATTTCCTTTAACACCAACCACCGAACTCATATTAATTATAGAGCCTTTACGTTGTTTAAGCATCGTTCTTTGTACTGCTTTGGTCATATTAAAAACAGACTTCAAATTCACTTCAATAACCGTATCAAAATCTGCTTCTCCCATACGCATCAGTAAATTGTCCTTTGTAATGCCTGCATTATTTACTAAAACATCAATTCCGCCAAATTCGGCAAGAACATCATCGGCTAGTTTTTGAGCCTCATCAAAACTGGCCGCATTACTTTTATAGCCTTTTGCTTTAACGCCTAATTTATTTAGTTCCTTTTCTAATGCATTAGCTGCTTCCACTGAAGCACTATATGTAAAAGCAACATTAGCGCCTTGTTGCGCAAAAACTTGAGCGATACCTTTTCCTATTCCTCGGCTAGCACCAGTTATTATGGCCGTTTTTCCTTCTAATAATTTCATGTAGTTTGTATAAAATAGTTGTTTCCTGCCTCCACAGGAATGACAGTTTAATTGAATCTTAGATAAACACATCTAAGAAAGTTTATTAAATTCAAATATAGTAATTACAAGTTGTTTGAAATAAAAAAACCTCACAAGATTGCAAGGTTTCAATTTCTATATATTCTTATAACTAACTTAAAGTATTTTCTGATTATTTAAAAAAATATTGACGAACTTAACTCTAAGGTTCTTCTAAATTATCCTCCGATAAGTATATCTCCTTTCAAATTCTTCATCTTCATTATTGAATATTAATTCTATGTTAATAAGCTCATCACTATTGTCAACATCATCATCCTCACCTTCAGAGCTATACCTGTAACGTACTCTAAAATTATTAGTATAAGAAGTGTTTGTACCATTAATAGTTAAGGTTAAGTCAAAATCACCGTCATCTGATTTCCAAGTACCCCGAAATGTTTCAGGGTTACACGATTCAAGTGCTTCTGTCCAGAAATATACTGTACCTTTATAATTTCCAGAATATGCACTAGCAGGTATAAACTCAGATACAGTTGTTCTGTCACATGGAGTTATTTTTTGAACTCCATCATATGTTATTGAAACTAATTCCCATTTTCCTGCTAAATGTTCAATAAGTTTTTCATCATCTTCTATCTCTATTGTACAATTAAATAATAAAGCTGAAAGAAATACAAGTACTAATAATTTAAATTTCATAATAATAAATTTTAGACAAAATTATCATTATTCTTGCTACAAAAAAATCCCCAATACTGGGGATTTTTATATTTTATTTTTTAATATTAAGCCAATACTTCAGCTATCTTCTTACCTATTTCCGCAGGAGAATCAACTACATGAATTCCACAAGCTCTCATAATTTTCTTTTTAGCTTGCGCCGTATCATCACTTCCGCCCACAATAGCACCAGCGTGCCCCATAGTACGTCCTGCAGGAGCCGTTTCACCAGCAATAAAACCAACAACTGGTTTCTTACTTCCACTTGCTTTATACCAATTTGCAGCATCAGCTTCCAATTGCCCACCTATTTCACCAATCATTACAACGGCTTCAGTTTCTGGATCGTTAATTAATAGTTCAACAGCTTCTTTAGTAGTTGTTCCAATAATTGGGTCACCTCCAATACCGATGGCTGTGGTAATTCCCAATCCTTGTTTTACAACTTGATCTGCAGCTTCATAAGTTAAAGTTCCTGATTTAGAAACAATACCAACTTTTCCTTTTTTGAAAACAAAACCTGGCATAATACCCACTTTGGCTTCACCTGGGGTAATAACACCTGGACAGTTAGGGCCAATTAATCTGCAATCCTTATTTTTTATATAACTTGATGCCGTAATCATATCTGCAACAGGAATACCTTCCGTAATAGTAATAATAACTTTTATACCTGCATCAGCAGCTTCCATAATAGCATCGGCAGCGAATGCTGGTGGAACAAAAATGATGGTTGTATCAGCACTAACATTTTCAACAGCATCTTTTACAGTATTAAAAACAGGCTTATCAAGATGTGTTTGACCACCTTTTCCTGGTGTTACACCACCAACAATGTTAGTGCCGTACTCAATCATTTGTTCAGCGTGAAAAGTACCTTCACTACCTGTAAAACCTTGAACTATTATCTTTGAATCCTTGTTTACTAAAACACTCATTTTATATTTTTTATTTAAATAAAGCCATGCAAAAGTACTTTTTTTAAAAGTATTTTATACTTCATTCTTATTTTATTTTTTTCGATTTTAAAAGCTCCAAAACTTTGGGGATTTGTCTTATGGCTGCCAATTCTTTATATTTTTTTCTAAAGTCATCAGCAGGAATTCCAAAATAGCTTTTTCCTCCTTCAAGAGATTTACTAACACCTGCTTTAGCTGAAATCACTGCTTTTTTTCCAATGGTAACCCCACTGGTAATGCCTACTTGTCCCCAAATAGTAACTTCATCTTCAACAACCACGCACCCAGCAATACCTACATGGGATGCAATCAAACACTTTTTACCAATAATAGTATCATGACCTATTTGAATTTGATTGTCTAATTTTGAACCTTCTCCAATAGTTGTATCAGCAGTTACGCCCCTATCTATAGTACAACTAGCGCCAATATCAACATGGTTTTCAATAACTACACGTCCGGTTGACAAAAGTCTATCAAAGCCTTCTGGCCGCTTCTTATAATAAAAAGCATTAGCACCTAAAACGGTTCCTGAATGTATGTGTACATCATCACCAATAATACAATCATCATAAATACTCACATTCGCATGTATGATGCAATTATTTCCAATAACCACATGATGTCCAATAAAGCAATTGGGTTGAATTACAGTATTTTTACCAATACTAGCTGAATCAGATATTTGATTGTTTGAAGCTGTAAATGGCTTAAAATGTTTCGCGAGTTTATTGAAATCCCTAAAAGGGTCGTCACTAACCAATAGAGCCTTTCCTTCTGGACATTCCACTTGTTTATTAATAAGAATAATTGTGGCAGCTGAATTTAAAGCTTTATCGTAATACTTAGGATGGTCAACAAAAACAATATCGCCAGATTCCACAACATGAATTTCATTCATGCCCAAAACGGGAAAGTTGTCATCACCTATAAACTGACAATTTATAAGTTCTGCTATTTGCAATAAATTATAAGGAATCGGGAATTTCATATATCAGTCTTCAGTTTTCAGTATGCAGTCTTCAGTATGCAGTCTTCAGTATGCAGTCTTTATAATGACTGCCAACTGTGGACTGCCCACTGCCTACTGCCTACTTATTTTTACTCCTTAACACGCTCTTTATAAGTCCCTTTATCGGTCTCAACTTTTATTTTATCACCTTCATTAATGAACAAAGGCACATTAACTTCTGCTCCAGTTTCAACAGTAGCAGGTTTTGTAGCGTTAGTTGCTGTATTTCCCTTAACCCCGGGCTCTGTATGCGTGACTTCAAGAACAACACTCGCTGGCATCTCTACTGAAAGTGGCATATTATCCTCAGTATTGATAATTACTGTAACAACTTCACCTTCTTTCATCAATCCTGGACTATCCAACGCGGCTTCCAATAAACGAATTTGAGTATAATCAGCTTCATTCATAAAATGATAAAATTCACCATCATTATATAAATATTGAAATTTATGTGTCTCAACACGTACATCTTCTAATTTATGGCCGGCAGAAAACGTATTGTCCAAAACCTTTCCATTTGTTACGCTCTTCATTTTTGTTCTAACAAATGCAGGGCCCTTCCCTGGTTTAACATGTAAGAATTCAATTATTTTATAAATATCGTTATTGTACTTGATACACAATCCGTTTCTAATATCACTGGTAGTTGCCATTATATGTTTTTTGTTTTTTGTTTGCTGTTAAGTCGTGTATGAAAAACGAGCTAAATTTAATTTGATTTAAAATATCCTTTCATAATACCCCTGTGCGAATTCTTTATAAATTGAAGAATTTCGTCGCGTTCTGGAGTTGCTTCCATTTCAGCTTCAATAATTTCTGAAGCTTGGGTATTATTGTAATTTTTTTGATAGAGTATTCTGAAAATATTCTGAATTTCCCTTATTTTTTCAGTTGTAAAACCGCGTCGTCTTAGTCCAACCGAATTTATACCGACATAAGACAACGGCTCTCTTGCTGCCTTAACATACGGAGGCACATCTTTTCTTACCAAAGACCCCCCTGTTACAAACGCATGATTTCCTATTGATACAAATTGATGAACCGCAGTCATACCAGCAAGAACTACATAATCTCCAATAGTTATATGGCCAGCAAGTGTGCTGTTATTTGAGAAAATACAATTATTCCCCACAATACAGTCGTGCGCAATATGGCAATAAGCCATAATTAGGCAGTTGTTACCAATTACCGTTTTCATTCGGTCTGCAGTACCTCTATTGATGGTAACACATTCACGAATGGTAACATTATCACCTATTTCTACGGTCGTATCCTCGTCGTTGTATTTTAAATCCTGGGGAACAGCAGAAATAACCGATCCTGGAAAAATATTGCAATTCTTACCAATACGAGCGCCTTCCATGATAGTTACATTACTTCCTATCCAAGTGCCATCGCCAATTTTAACGTTGTTATGTATGGTAGTAAAGGGCTCAATAACCACATTTTTTGCGATTTTTGCACCAGGGTGAACATATGCTAGTGGTTGATTCATTTTTGTATTTTAAATTGATAAAGCGGTAAAAATGTGTTCGCAATTTAATATCCTCGTTCCATAGTAAACTATAATCATTGCTCGGTTCATTTTTCTATTTTAAATTGATAAAGCGGTAAAAATGTGTTCGCAATTTAATATCCTCGTTCCATAGTAAACTATAATCATTGCTCGGTTCATTTTTCTATTTTAAATTGATAAAGCGGTAAAAATGTGTTCGCAATTTAATATTCTCGTTCCATAGTAAACTATAATCATTGCTCGGTTCATTTTTACTTAACTTTTGATATTTGAGCCATTAACTCTGCTTCTGCACACAATTTTCCGTTGGCATAAGCATAACCTTGCATATGGCAAATTCCTCGTCGAATAGGCGTTATTAATGAACATTTAAATATTAAGGTATCTCCAGGTGATACTTTTTGTTTGAACTTTACATTATCCATTTTCATGAAGAACGTTAGATAATTTTCAGGATCTGGAACTGTATTTAAAACAAGTATACCACCTGTTTGCGCCATGGCCTCAACAATTAAAACACCAGGCATTACTGGAGCTCCTGGAAAGTGACCTTTAAAGAACTCTTCATTCATGGTGACGTTTTTCAGAGCTATTACGTGATTATCAGTAAGCTCAAAAACCTTATCTATCAATAAAAAAGGTTGCCTGTGAGGTAACATCGCCATAATTTGGGTGATATCCATTAAAGGCGGTTGATTCAAATCTATATTTGGAACGTTATTTCGTCTTTCGTTCTTTATTAATTTAGACAATTTTTTAGCAAATTGCGTATTCACAAAATGCCCGGGTTTATTGGCTATAACTTTTCCACGAATCCGTGTCCCCACTAAAGCTAAATCACCTAAAACATCCAATAATTTATGTCTGGCAGCTTCATTTGGATGGTGTAAGGTTAAATTATCTAAAATGCCGTTTGGTTTTACAGTAATGTTATCTTTCTTAAAAGCAACTCTTAACTTCTCCATCGTTTTTGGAGACAAGGCTTTATCTACATAAACAATAGCGTTATTTAAATCACCACCTTTAATTAGTCCGTGCTCTAAAAGCATTTCTATTTCATGCAAAAAACTAAAGGTTCGGGAATTTGCAATATCTTTTTTGAAATCAGAAATTTGGTTTAAAGTCGCATTTTGCGTTCCTAAAACTTTGGTGCCAAAATCTACCATGGTAGTAATTTGGTATTCTTTTGCAGGCATGACCAAAATTTCGCTACCAGAGTCTTCATCTGTGTAAGAAACAATATCGGTAACCACAAATTCCTCTCTACAAGCATCCAATTCAACTATTCCAGCTTTTTCAATTGCTTCAACAAAAAACTTTGAAGACCCGTCCATAATTGGAGGTTCAGATTCATTTAATTCAATTATGGCATTGTCAACGTCTAAACCAACAAGAGCCGCTAAAACATGTTCTGAAGTTTGAATACTAACACCGTTTTTCTCTAAACACGTCCCTCTTTGGGTGTTTGTTACATAATTGGCGTCTGCTTCAATTACAGGTTCGCCTTCCAAATCCACACGCTTGAAAGCTAAACCCGAATTTGCAGTTGCAGGTTTAAAAGTCAATGTAACATTTTTACCAGTATGTAATCCTACACCAGTTAATGTTATTTCTTTTTGGATGGTTTTTTGTTTTGTTTCTGTATTAACTATTCCCATTCCCTTTTTTTTCTAAATTATTGATATCTTTTACAATGGTAGGCAAGTTCTTAAAATGCACGTATGATTTGTTATAATCACTTAAATTTAATGCAGGTGATCCTTGAAGCACCTCATTGTCTTTTACGTTTCTTGCTATTCCGGATTGCGCCTGAATTTTTACATTATTACCAATAGTAATATGGCCAGCAATACCAACCTGCCCTCCTATTTGGCAGTTTTCACCAACTTTAGAAGATCCTGCAATACCCGACTGTGCTGCTATTACTGTGTTTTTGCCAATTTCAACATTATGGCCAATCTGAATTTGGTTATCTAGCTTTACACCTTGTCGTATTATTGTTGACCCTAATGTAGCTCTATCAATTGTAGTAGCAGCTCCAACATCTACATTATCTTCAAGAATAACATTTCCTGTTTGAGGGATTTTACTGTAGCTACCGTTTTCACTTGGTGCAAAACCAAAGCCATCGGCTCCAATTATAGCTCCGGAATTTATAATGCAATTCTTTCCAATTATACATTCTGAATAAATTTTAGATCCAGCAAATAATATTGAATTATCGCCAATGGTAACATTATCACCAATATAAGTATTTGGAAAAATCTTTACATTATCTCCAAGAACAACATGTTCACCTATATATGAAAACGCTCCAACATAAACATTATCTCCATGTTTAGAAGACTCCGATATAAAACTGGGTTGCTCAATGCCCGATTTATTCAATTTAACTGAATTGTAATATTCCAATATTTTTGAAAATGCCACATAAGCATCGTTAACTTTAATAATAGTTGTGTCTAAATGATTTTCAGGCATAAACGTTTTATTAACAATAGTTATTGAAGCTTTGGTATTGTAAATATATGAAGTGTACTTAGGATTAGCAAGAAATGTTAAAGACCCCTCCTCGCCTTCTTCAATTTTAGATAGCTTAGAAACTTCAATTTCTGAGTTCCCCACAACATCACCTTCTAAAATATCCGCTATTTGTTGTGCTGTAAATTTCAAACTTATAGATTGATTGAGTTAACTTGATTTTGGCAAAAATAGGAAAAATGTACTAAAGTTTTTACTTGGGGTAGCATATATAATATTTAGTTACTGCTTTTGATAAGGCTTTAAGATTTAATTGATCGGATGCTTTTACAATATCCTCAATTTTTCCTGACTTATGCAAAATATTTATACTTTGTCTTTTTAAATTATAGGCCTGATTTGAAATACTACCAGTAAAAACAAAATATCCTGCTTCCTCCCTTGTTATTTTATATGTATCAACTAAAGCCGCAATATGCTTCTCTAAGCTTTGTTTTTTTATAGCTTTATTTTTAACCTTAATTTTTAATAAATTCCTGTTAATTATCATTTCGCATAAATTGCACAACACAAAATCCTTATGGTTTTGCCATTCTTTCATGGCCGAAATAATATCATAATCATCCAACGCAGAAAACACATCAAGCGTATCATCATTAAAATTATTTATTGAAATTTCGTTATTTAAAAAATATTGCAGCGCTTTACTACCATTAAGTATTTCACCTTTAAGCGTTAGTTCCTTTGCACGTTTTAACACTCTAATTAATAGTTGTTCTGCAACCAATCCTGTTTTATGTAAATAGACTTGCCAATACATTAGGCGTCTTGCAATTATAAATTTTTCAACGCTATAAATCCCTTTTTCTTCAACTACCAATTCATCTTCTACCACATTAAGCATAATAATTAAACGCTCGCTATTTATGTTGCCCTCAGCTACTCCTGTATAAAAACTATCTCGCTTTAAATAGTCGGCTCTATCCATGTCCAATTGCCCAGAAATAAGCTGGCACATAAACTTTCTGTGGTATTCGCCTTTAAAAATTTGGATGGCAAGCGTTAAACTTCCGTTAAATTCTTCATTCAATCGCTCCATAAAACGGAGTGAAATTTGCTCGTGCGACACGTTATTTACTATACTATGTTCCATAGCGTGAGAGAACGGACCATGCCCAATATCATGCAATAAAATGGCAACATAAAGTGCGTCTTCTTCTTCATTAGAAATTGTAACCCCCTTGAAACGAAGCACATTAACGGCTTGTTGCATTAAGTGCACGCAACCAATAGCATGATGAAAACGGGTATGATGCGCGCCGGGGTAAACCAAATACGACATTCCCATTTGGGTAATTCGGCGTAATCTTTGAAAATACTTATGCTGTATTAAATCGAAAATTTGGGAATTTGGAATCGTAATAAATCCGTAAATTGGGTCGTTTAATATTTTAAGTTTGTTCAAACTTTATATGTTATAGTTTATTAATCTAAATAATTCCTCGATGGCTCTGCCTCTGGGTTTCCGAATTTACATCCCCTTGGGGGAGGTCGGAATTGTCTTTTTACAATTCCGGGTGGGGCAAATATAATTATATGTAGTCTAAAAAATAGATTTATAAAAAAAATTGAACTTCACATTTTAAATACATTTAAATGAATACAATAAAAATACTTTGGGTTGATGATGAAATTGATTTATTGAAACCCCATATTCTATTTCTTGAAAAGAAAAACTATAATGTCACTACCTGTAAAAGTGGCACAGAGGCTATTGATATTTTAGAAGATGAAACGTTTGATATTGTATTTTTAGACGAAAATATGCCCGGGCTTACAGGACTTGAAACGCTTAATGAGATCAAGGAAAAAAACGACACCCTTCCTGTGGTTATGATTACCAAAAGTGAGGAAGAGTACATTATGGAAGAAGCTATTGGAAACAAAATAGCAGATTATCTTATAAAACCGGTTAACCCCAACCAAATACTTTTAAGTTTAAAAAAGAATTTGGACCACTCGCGTTTGGTTTCAGAGAAAACAACCTCAAATTATCAGCAGGAATTTAGGAAAATAGCTATGGATTTATCCATGGTTAATAGTTATGACGCATGGGTGAGCCTTTACCAAAAGCTTATCTATTGGGAAATACAACTTGAAGATATTGAAGATGCTGGTATGTTCGAGATTTTAGAATCCCAAAAAAATGAGGCAAATAGTCAATTTGGAAAATTTATTGATAAAAATTATGCCAATTGGTTTAAACCCCACACGGATGCACCAGTTATGTCCCATACCCTTTTTAAAAACCGCATTGCGCCTGAACTAAGCAAAGAACAACCTACTTTATTAATAGTTTTAGATAATTTAAGGTACGACCAATGGAAAGTATTCGAACCCATAATTAATAATTACTACAAAAAAGAGAACGAAGAAGCTTTCTATAGCATTTTGCCAACGGCTACACAATACGCAAGAAATGCCATTTTTTCGGGTTTAATGCCTAGTGATATGGAAAAGCTTTTTCCTAAATATTGGAAAAACGATACAGATGAAGGTGGTAAAAACCTTTATGAAGCTGAGTTTTTAGAATCCCAAATGAAACGTTTAAACCTAAATCATTTAGAGTGTGGGTATCACAAAATCACTAATTTAAAAGCTGGAAAAAAATTAGTTGAAAACTTCAAATCGTTAAAAAAAAATGATTTAAGCGTTATTGTATATAACTTTGTAGATATGCTCTCGCACTCTAAAACTGAAATGGAAGTGGTTAAGGAATTAGCATCCAATGATAAAGCTTACAGGTCCCTAGCACTAAGTTGGTTTAAAAACTCGCCGCTTTTAGAAATGATTCAACAAGCGCAAACACTTGGGTTTAAGCTTATACTAACCACAGATCATGGCACTATAAACGTTAAAAACCCTTCAAAAGTTATTGGTGATAAAGATACCAGTTTAAATCTTCGTTATAAAACTGGCAGAAGTTTAACCTATGACAATAAAGATGTTTTGTTTGCTAAAAACCCCAAGGAATTACACTTGCCATCAATAACCATGAGCAGCTCTTATATTTTTGCAAAGAACGACCTGTTTTTTGCTTATCCAAACAATTACAATCATTATGTTAGTTATTACAGAAACACCTATCAACATGGTGGCGTTTCCCTTGAAGAAATGATTATTCCTTTTGTGGTGTTTAATCCAAAATAATCTACAAAAAGCAAAAAACATCGATGAAATACACTTTTTTCTAGGTTTTTCAATTTATTTGTATTAATATTGCATATAAAATTACAATGCTTGGAAATTAATTATAAATTAAACGAGGTAGAACTTGTTGCTAAACAAATAATTAAAAGCCTAACGTCCAAGACGATTTTGTGTTATGGAGCTATGGGTGTGGGGAAAACCACTTTAATTAAAGCCATAGTTAAAACTTTAGGTAGTAATGATGACGTTAGTAGCCCTACTTTTTCAATTGTGAATGAATATGAATTGGAAAACGATAAAATTTTTCATTTTGATTTGTATAGAATAAAAGATTTAGAAGAAGCTTATAATTTTGGGATAGAAGATTATTTATATTCAGATCATTGGATTTTAATTGAATGGCCAGAAATAATTGAATCCATTTTGATTGATGATTTTAACCAGATTGAGTTAAAAATAGAGTCAGAAAACCAAAGAATTTTAAAATTAGATAATAGACAAAACCATAACAAAATCAGTAATTAACATAATAAACAACATAAAATAGTTCCGAATTTTGAAGTTTTACGGGAAACCCACATCAGGATTTTTAAAAAACACTGTTTTTAACATTTTTTTAACATTTACTGTTTAACTTCAAGATAGTCTTTAGTTACATTTGGGATAATTAATTAATTAAATCCCTTATAATATGAAAACTAAAAAATATGTAATTGCAATCGCAATTTTCGGAGGTATGTTGTTTTTAGCTAGTGCAGCTAACCAATATAACCTAGATGAGCAACAAACAGCAAAAATCGAGAAAAAGCTTAGGCCTATTCCTTCAGCAGGATAAAAAGATAAGTAAAGGATTGATACTGGGTAGCATTATTGCTACCTTAATATCAATTACACCTTATTTATTTTATTTATATGAAAGTGTTCCAAAAACAAAAGTTTGGAACACTTTTTTGTTTACTTATGATAGTAAATATTGGGAAGATGTTAATTATGTAGCTTGGATTCTGATAGGTAAATTAGTCCCTTTATATCTTTTGTTTTTATGGTTTTTTACATGTAGGCATTGGTGGTTTCATGCACTTTTAGTACCAATTGCTATGTATGTTTTTCAAATAGTAGTTATGTTAAATGACGATGGTAAATTTATCGATGAATTTCAATTAGTTTATATGATTCCAGTAATGGCGATTATAATTCCCTCAATATACCTAATTAGAGCACAGATATTCAATAAAATAAATTCAGCCAATAAATCTTTAGAAGAATTAGAAGATGAGTTTAAAATTTCGCCTAAAAACTTCTGGGGTAAGATGAAGCAATATTTTTAATTGTTTTGAAGTCTATCCCTTTCGTCCAAATCTATTTCTTTTTTGTTACTATTTAATCCAACGTTACCGAATTTATAATTAAAGCCTATTGTAAACAATCGGTTTTCTATTCTAGATTTAAAAAACACATCTTGATTTAAATATTTTGTTTCAGTATCTATATTTCTAGAATTAAATATATCCAACACTCCTAGGCTTAGTGACGCCCTATTATTAAAAAAAACTTTTCTAAAATTTATATCTAGACCGCTACTAGCGCTTACGTCAGCTGGTCCCAAAATATAAGGTGATATATAAGTATATGAAACATCAGCAATTAAACTTTTATCTTCCAAAAAAGTAAAATAATTTGCTACTTGTAGATAGGTTGACCATCTTTCATTTGCTAATAGCTCATTATTACTTTCAAGGGCATAAAATTGTTCTTCATAATAATAAATAGAAGATAATACGTATAAATTCCAGTTTTTAGATATTGGAGTATAAGTAGTAAAGTCAAAACCATAGGAAAAGCTCTGGTCAATATTCGTATTTATATACTTAATTAGATTATCTATATTGTCTTGAAATGTTATTTGAATAGTAGGATCGCTTTCAAATCTATAATACACCTCAAAAGTAAAATCTTGATTAAAGGTATATCCTAATGTAAACGTATCATCTATTTGAGGTCTTAAATTTGGGTCGCCTGTTACATAAGCATTATCATTTAAAAAATATTTAAA
>TARA_R110002074_G_scaffold47610_4_pt1 | contig 12591 bp, 31 predicted proteins | sample TARA_R110002074 | Tara Oceans TARA_R110002074 (sample SAMEA4397215) | marine metagenome | biome: Polar Biome; feature: [MIX] marine epipelagic wind mixed layer (ENVO:01000061); material: water (ENVO:00002006), including particulate matter (ENVO:01000060) such as... | depth 10-100 m
GATTTTTCTATTTCCATTAATATCAGTTGAATCTTCTGAATGAGTTAAAAAGAAAACAGTTAAATCATCTCTTAAATCTTTAGGTGATTTAGCAACCATTGCTAAGTTAGCTGCAATTTGAGTAAATTTATCATAACCTTTTTCATTTGCTCTGTCAAAATATTCAAATGAACTCATATATTGCCAATCATCAATTATTAATGTTTTAATTGCAGGTCTTTTTTCATCTACATGTTTTATTGCTTTAATAATACCAGCTGCAGAAGATGTAGAAGCCATGTTGCCTTCTGGATTTTCTTTGCTAATTGTAGTATAATTATTTTTCCATCCTTTAAATGGTAAAGGTTTATTAGCAATGTTTACAATAAATGTTTCATCAGGATTTAAATGTCTAATAGAAGTAGACTTACCTGTACCAGAATCTGCTATAATTAATATTGGTTGTGCCATAATTTATTTGGTTAATTTAGTGATTACTTTTGTTAATATAATTAATGTTTGATTAATGTCTTCTAGCTTATCTACAATTAAAGATTGAGATGTAGCTTCTGGATTAATTATATTTGGAAATAAGTCTGATGATGGTTTAGACTTTGTAGATAATGTTTTTTTACCTAATAATTCATCTAATTGCTCATTCATTCTATTTATAACTTTATTATCAGTTATATCTCTTATAACTTTTAACTCACTTACTGGAATTAAATGTCTTTGAAATCCTGAATTACTTGTTATAAGTTCATATTCAGATTTCCAATGAGGATTATATTTAATTAGATATAAAGTTCTTTTTGGATCTTCACTTTCATAATCTATACTTACAAATTCTGTATAAATATCTTCTTCTTTTTCTAATTCACTTGGAAAAAAACTTACATATAATTCATCTTTACCTGATGGTCTATATGCCATCTTAGGTATGTATAACGCATTAATTTTACCTTCTGTTTGAAAGTAATCTTCATGTTGCTCTTTTAAATCAGAGACTTTTTTTCTACGGTCTGCGGTTGATATTGCCATTGTTTAATTTTAATTAGTTATCTTCTTTCTTGTTGCCCAGGTGTGGGCATTTCTTCAATTTTCATTTGTTCAAATTTTGCTTTAAAAAAACTCATTCTTGCATCACCATTTCTAGCTTTTAGAAAATGTAATACCAAGGTTCTGTCATTTTCTATAATATATCTATCAGGGCCATAATATCTAATTTTTTGTTTAGCTGGCCGGTTGATACCTATAAGCATATCTGCATGTTGCAACATTGCATCAGAACCAAATATGTCTGATTCAAGTATATAGTTACCATATTTACCATCTATTGCTCTATCTGGGCTGTCAATATTTCTATTAAGTTGTGATAACGCAATAAATAAAACAGGATAATCTCTTTTACATTGTGTAAAAAACTCTCCTAATTCAAACATCATATCTAATGTATTATTTTGATATGGTGCTCTTTTAACTAACATGGTATGATCTAAAGTTATCATTGTTTTTTTTCCTTTATGTAGATCCATATACATATCAATTTGCTCACGCATTTGATTTACCGTTAATGGTGTACTAATTATATCTACAGGATTTTTAATTCTTTCTTTAGCATATTGATGACATGTATTTAATACATCAGGTTGTAAAGTACTACCTGCACTGCATAATTCTTTATATGTTTTTCCTGTATAAGAACTGAATTCTCTAATAGCTGATGTTCTACCTACCATTTCAAATTGAAATTCTAATACTCTAAAGTCATCATGTGGATTAAGAGCAAATGATTCTCTTATAATTTGATCTTTAATTAATGTTTTACCGCTTCCTGGTCTACCACCAATTACAGTAAGTGTATTCCATTCTAAACCATCAGTAGCAGCGTCATTAAATTTAGGCCATGGGGTATAAATTGATTTTTCTTCACCATTTTGCCTAGCATACATGTATTTTAATGCTTCATTAAATGCGGCATATTGCCCCACCCAACCTTCTTTTGGTTTACTCATTTTCTATTATATATATGATACTTTTAACATTTTCTATGCTACAATCACATGAGTCTTTATCCGGAACCCATGTTTCATCTTTAAGCATTTGAAAATCTTGTAATATCTGATTTAACTTAGATAATAATTTATTAATTTTATCTGGTGTCATAATTCTGCGTATATTTTTAAATTAACTTCAGTTGCCATTCTGTTTGATACAGCAAAAAAAGTTTTCCCTCTTTTTTTTATCCAAGCTTTGGGCACCCATATAGATACATTATCTTTTTTCATTAAAAATAAAATAGCTTTATCTGTTTCATGTAAAATTTTTTGAATTTTAAATTTATATTCATAAGTTGGTGCAAATTGTCTCATACTACTTTTTCTTTAAATGTTCTTTCTTCAGTGTCAATGCCGTCTCTGATCATATCACAGTAATCTGCTAATGTAGAAGACTTGACTTTATGCTTATCTTGTTTGCAAATAAAATACTGACTGGTTTGCATATACATATACTCTGCATCTCTATATTCATTTACATACATTTTAGTAGCTTCAATTACATCAGCCCATTCATACTCATATGTTTCAAAAAACCATCTGAATGATTCTGATAACATTTTTACATTCACTCTAGCTGGTTTACCGCTTGGTAATCTTTTATTGGGAAATGTTTCTCTATAGATATTTATTTGTTCAGAGAAATCTTTACCCATTAATTGAATATTAGTTTTCTTTTTTGTTTTTATAAAATAATTATCTAAATGTGCTATAAAAATTTTTGCTTTTGGTGTAAGTTTATATATTTCTTTTTCAAGTGTAATATACCCTGCTTCAACCAAAGCGTCTTTATCTTCTTTAAGTATTTTAGGTAAGGCTATCTTGAGTTTCATTCCAAACAGTATAGCTGCTTGGTTCGGTGTCAACTTGTTCTTTAAGATTTTCTGGAATATTTCCCACATATATTTCTATTTCTTTTATAATATTATTATACATATTTATTATTGCCAATTCTTTAGTAAAAAAAGAATTTTCAATTTGTTGAATGGAATTAATAACTGTTCCATGATGTCTATTAATATACTTTCCTATATTAGATTTATTATGGCCTTGTTTAAATGCCATGTATGTCATAATTTGTATATATGATATATAAGGTCTTTTTCTACTTTTGTTTTTTAAAGTAGTTATATTTTCACAATCACATTCATTATTATGTAATGCATTAAGAGTACAAATTGAAAATGTTTCTAAAGATATAAGTGTATTTTTTAATGACTTTACTGGAGTAACATAAACTTTTGTTTTATATTTTTTTAAAAAATATTGTTTAAAATTTTCAATATCATTTTTTTGACTAAGTCTTTGATTATTAATCATTTATTGGTTTTTTTATAATTATAAATATACTAAATTTTACCAGTTTATACAAGTTTTAATTTGCATATTTAACTCATTATTTATTTTTTTAAATATATTATCTGCTTTCCATTTACCTTTTCCATAAATTGCAGATACCGGATGAGGGCACTTAAAAATCTTTTGTTTAGGTAAACGTAATTGCCAATGCTCAACTTTTCTCCCCATTAAAACAAATATTATATTTTTATCCATTCTGTTTATCATTTCAAACAGATATTCAATAAATACTTTCCATATATCTTTATGAGTTCCTATTTTATTAAGTTCACATGTAAGTGACGTATTAATAAGTAACACCCCTTGATTGGCCCATCTTTTTAAATCAGGATCTCTTTTATAAACATTAGTTGATTGTTTTTCTATATAATCAAATATATACTTTAATGCTGATTCTTCTATACCTGCGTTTGAACAACTAAAAGCTAATCCATCTGCAATCCCATATTTAGGATAAGGATCCTGATTAACAATTACTACTTTAAGATTTGATAAACTTGTTTCTATAAAAGGAGCGAATGCATTTTTAAATTTTGGGGTAAACCTTCTGTCCTGACTTATTAAATCACTTAACTTATTTGTTATATTGTCAAACGCTTTGCTTTCTAAAAAAGGATTAAGTATATTACTCCAACCAGAAACCTCAAAGTCTGACATTAATTTTTTCTTTATGAGATTTATATTTTCTTGCATATTTTTAGTATATTTGTTTTGTAAAAATTAATATTATGGCAGAAGATAAATTACATTCTCAAATAACATATGATTTTAATAAATCTATTACAGACATAGAGGTTAATCCTGCTTACATTAATGGTTTGCAAAGAATAACTAATAGCATTATCATTAATTCTGATAGAGCTTCTGAAATGCCTATTATTTTTGCAAAGTTTGACAAGATAGTAAAACAATTTAATAATAAGGATGAAGATCAAACGCCAATACCTTTAGATACTTTTGAATCAGACATTTACACTTTGTTTTCTTTAATACAATTATTTAAGTTTAAAGCTTATGAACAAGGTTTAGAAATTAAAACTGAAACCACTGTAACTAAAGAAGAATTAGCTAATTTAGCTACAATGATTGAAAAAGGTGATGATGTTACAAATGCTTTAAAAGATATAAATGCTAAAATGACTATAGTCAAATAATTATCTTAAATTCATGTTATTAAATTTTCCTATTTCAACACAAGCTTGAATTGCTAAATTTAACTCATCTTTATCACAATCTGCAAAAGATTTGCAATATTCTTCTTTATTTTTTACAAAACATAATCCAGCAGCTCTTTTTACTTCAATTTTTGCTTCTATAAAAGTATAACCAATTTCTTGTGCTATTTCTCTAATCATTGCATGCAAACGTGCTAATTGAGGATTACTGCCTTTATTTCCGCTAACACCAATAAATATTTCTAATTTAGAATCATTAGGTAATTGTGATAGAAACTTTTTGTACTTAGTTTCTATAGCTTTTATAGGAAAGTGCAACTCTCCATCTTTAATTAAAGCTTTTATGTATATATTGTCTTTCATGTTATAAGCATTGTGATTATTAATAGAAACAGCATTATAAATGAATATAAAATTAATCTTAACGCATAAGTTTCTGTTATTTTTTTACGCTCATTATCATAATATGGATGTTTTTCTTTCATTATTTTTTGCTTATTATTAATTAATAAATTAGTCAATAGTTTTTAATATTTGCTCTTCTAAATCTAATAAATCTAAATATTCAATTTCAACTAATTCTTTAATGTCTACATTAACAAACTTACCATTGGTATCCTTTAAAGGTGTCCATATGTTAGTTATTTCTACTGAAGCTGCTGATCCAGGTGTTCCTGGGTCACCATTAGAACTAGTCCAAATTTGTTCTTCAGCAGGTTCAAATATATATTCAACAGTAATATCTATTCCGTTAATATTTGTTTCATATTCCATATTATTTAAATCTTAATGCATTATTTACATATATAAATGCTTGACCGCATACTTCACAACTTGCTTCTGATTCAATACGTGATAATGCAAATTCATTACAATTAGGGCAAGGTTGCTCATTTACATGGCTAAACTCTTCACAAGTTTGTCTAGCTAAATCTTGTAAGTATGCATCATGATCTCCTTTGTATTCATGTTCAATCATTTCCATAAATACTTCTTTCATTTTTCCCATATCTATTTTTTTTTAATTATTTCTGATGACAATTTGTCTATTAATTCTTTTAGTAATAACTGTTGAAATTCAGTATTTAAAGGCATTATACCATTTTCAATATTTAATTTTTGATATAACCATCTAAATGCTTGTTGGTATAGTGGTGCCGTAAAAGTTGGATCAATAGGTTTTAAACACATTTCTTTTTGTTCATCATTTACTTCATCTGTTAGCTTTTCAATTTCTGTATTTGTTGTACCATTTTCCCAATATTGTAACTTTATTTTCTTTTTTTCATAAGATAAACTGTATTCATGACCACATAATTCATCAAATCCTAATTTTTTTAAAGCCAGTGCTTCTCCATAAGGAATAAACTCTTTTTCCATAATTATTTATTTATTTGTTCTTTTATATATTCTACTGCGGCTATATAACCTAATTGCACTGCCATTTGTGTTAGTATTATGTCAGAGCTACCTTGATTTGCTTTTGCAAACGCATCTAGTGACGCTCTGTCTTTTGGAGTTGCAACTATACTTCTATCAAAAGCAGTTAATTCTTTATTTATTATTTGGTCTATTTTGCTCATAGTTATTTATTTAAAGGGTTATAATATTTAATTTTGTTTTGATCAAAATCTTTAAGTGCGTTGTTTACCCAGATTTCATCTTGTGTATTTTTATAACATAATATATGACACACTGCAGTTTTAGTTGGATTAAGTCTAAGTAATCTTCCTATTCTTTGTGAAGACTTTCTTTCATTACCATATGCATGCATAATTATACCCTGTTCTAAATTTGGTATGCTAACACCCTCTGATAATTGTAATACACATGATAATCTATCTATTCTACCATCTGAAAATAATTCTAAATTATCCTTTGCTTTATTATTACCAGAATGGTAACTGTGTTTACATAATTTATCAGCTTGTTTTTGAGTATTTGCAAAAATCAAACATTTGGTTTTTAATTTATTTGCTAATAATTTAACATATACTTCTTTTGTATTATATTCCATTAAAGCTCTCATTCTCATAATAGCAGCAAATTGTTTTTGTTTAGGTGATTGAGCTTCTGCTACTCTTGAACTTACATAATTATAATCTTTTAACTCAGTTGTATACCAGTGACCACCGTTCTTCTTCTTTTTCTTTAAAGAGGGTGTTTTAGATAATTCTAATTGATGAACTATAATTTTATAGTTATTTAATATATTAGAATCAGTGGCTTGATCAACAGTAAATTGATATTTAATAGGACAATATTTTGCAACCATAATACCTTTTTCTGAATCACCGTGTTTAGGTGGTGTACCGGTTAATCCCAGTATTTTACCTGTAAACTTAGATAAAAACATTTCATGATTTGATAATAAACTATGACATTCATCTAAATAAACTATATCATAATTATTTGGATTATGCTTTTTTAATGATAAGTATGTAGTAAATGTAATATGTTTAACTAAACCTTGTAAGTTCATCTTTTCTAGTTCATCTATCCACGCCTGTGCTACTGAATGTTTTGGTATAACAACTAAAGCCTCCACTAAAGGATTATAAGAACGCTGCAGATGCTGTATTGCTATTCTAGTTTTACCTACACCCATTGAAATTGCCAATCCACATTTTTTATTATTTAGTGCAAGATTTAATGCTTCTTTTTGAATTTCTTCTCTTTTCATAACTTAATTAAATAACTTTTCATCAATTATTATTAGTTCATATTTGCAATTATTATCTGTATTTGCGTTCATAACTTGGCAAATTAATGCTGCTTCATCAAAATTTTTAAGTTCTAATACAGATCCCATGCTATCATTTAATATAACTGATATATTTTTTTTAATAATTGTTTTTCTTATTTGGTAATATTTTATTTTACTCATCTTTGTTTTGTTTTAGTTTATGATACATACTTCTACCCAACCTTTTTCAGAATGTTCTATTTCAGCATTAATACCTTGATTTTTTAATCTTTGTTCAAGTTTACAGGCTGCGTCCCAAAGTCCTTTTTCAGGTACTTCATCATGTTCATCATCATAACAAACATTGCCTCTACATTCATAGAATTTATTTTCTTCATTATACTTAAAAGTATAACCATCAATAGTTTCTTTAACCTTCATCATTTTTGCTTTGGTTTAATATATTAATTAGTTTAGTTAATGGTTTAATATCTTTAAACTTTATTTCTTCTGATTCAAACATTTCTACAATCCATTCACCATTTTCTACCTCATCATTTGCTTGAGTAATAAAAGATAGTCCATCTACAATATCTAATGTATAGTAGTAAAATGACGGCTCTAATGTTTCAACTTGTTGTTCAAAACCTAATGCTCTTAATTGTTCTTCACTCATCTTCTTTGTTTTGGTTTAATTGTTTGTATTGCCATCCATATTTACGAGTCCATACTCTTTGTATATTGCCACTCTCTAAATTTTCAAGCAACCATTTATCCTTATCTGTTATGGTAGGTTCTTTACCATTTACTTTACAATATTTAGCATAGAACTCTAATAGTGAAATCTCACTCATCTTTGTTTTGGTTTAGTTTATTCTTTTGATTCTAAAAAACCCAACTCTTGTGCTTCTTTAGGATTATCATGTATCCAATTATGACATTGCCTACACACTGACATCCAAGTATTTACTACTAAATGGTATTTACCTCTTCCTTTTTTATGATGACAATCAGTTGCTGCACCATTGCAGCAATGCATAGAACATTGACATATAGGATTTTCTTCCATAAACTTTTTTCTAAGTTTAATGTATGCCTGATCTAAAATTTGCATTTTTTTTGATTTCTGATTAATAGGTTTTCTTTTTAATGGTTTAGTAGTTTTAACTTTGGATTTTTGCCAACAATTTTTGCAATACTTACTACCTTTATCATTTTTCCAGATAAATTGTTCAGTATTGCAATTATTGCATAGCTTTTTCTTTTGTTTTATCATACACTAATCTTTTGCTGTAAAGCATTAGGTTTTAATGTTAAATAGTTTTTAGGTAATAATCCTTTAGACATAAATAATAATATTACATCTTCATATTTTACACCTAAGTCTTTAAATGTTAATTTGTTATTGTAGTCATCAAGCACCTCTGTTACCGGAACAGATAAAATATAATTTATAATAGAAGAGGCCTTAAATGTATTTTTAAAGTAATCATTGGCTTTTTTATTACATATCATTTGTTTCCAAGCGTTAATTTCTTTTTGAGCTCTTTTCCAAACTTTTGATATTCTTCTTTTTTTATCCCAATGTAATTTTTGTATTTCTTCTTTACTATAAACATTAAGTCCGTGCAACACTCTTTTAAATAAAAAATGCTGATATGAATTTAATTTACTGTATTGAAAATCTTTTGTAAGTAAAATAGGGTGTAGTTGATATTCTTCTAATAACCCATAATAATGATAACGTTGTAGTGCTTGAGATAATAAATCTTTACTCTCTTTTTGTTTTATTTTTAATTGTTGGTCTTGAGATAGCATAATATATATTTTTTATTTAAGATTAGTGATTGGTAATAAGAATAAAAATGAGAGAGGCTACTGTATGATCCCACCAGTAATTAATTCCCTATAGGGAAACCTCAAGCATTCTTTAGAAATTGTTATTATAGTTCAAACGTTTCTTCAACGTTTTCTACTACATCTTCCTCTTCTTCTACAGTTACTTCATCAGTAACTTCATCTTCTTCTTCTTCACTATCATCAAATCCATAATCTTTTGCATTTGTTGCTGCAGTTGCATTAGAAATTGCACTGCCAGATCCATTTGCTTCTTTAATGGCTAAACCATTATTGTGAGCAATTAATACATCTTCCGCTGTAGCGTCTGCTACAAAAAATGTTTTCCTATAAATAGGTTGACCATCTACACAACATATAATACCAGTGTCACCTGCTTTTTTGTAATCTCTATCAGGATCATTTTTGCTAAATGGTTCTAATTGCTCTTTAATAACAATTTTACCTGGCAATGACTCCATTGATTCAAGACCCATTTCATTTAAATCTTCAAGTTTACCGTGTAATAATGTACTAATATTTGATTTTTTTACCCAACCTGAATTACCAAACGTTACTCTTGTTTGTTGTAGTCTTACATGACCAAATTCAGGGTTTGATTGAGATTGGCGTACAACATTTCCCATGTCATCCGCTAAGATGTTTACTTTACTTTGCATAATAAATTGTTTTGTGTAATTAATAAAATGATTGGTGTACCTATCTTTTAGGTATCATCCGAGTGGAAATACGGGTCATTCATTTTTTCAAAAGCTTCTATTTCATCTAAGCCTGGCTCATACTCATCAATGTTTTCAACAATGATGGGATCAGCTTTAGCTTTATGATTAGAAAACTTATTGTAAAATGGATCACCCACTTCTTTGGTATATGATGTACTTAAACCGTTGAGATCTTTAATGTCATCATCTGACAAAAATAAATATTGCTCAACTGAGCATTCAATTATTCTACCATTGGGCAATTGTATTATCATTTTATTTATGCTAGTAAGTCTAACAAAAATATAACAATTATTGCACGAATAGTATTAATTTACAACTCATTTGTTTAAATTCAAAATTTAATAGGCATATATATAGCTAACATAATTATTTTATAACTAAGTTTCTGCCTATTCTTACTACAAGATTCTTTGTTTTCAGTTCTTTTATCAAACGTTTGATAGTTCTTTCACTAACATTTAAGTCATTGGACAGTGTTGAAATTGAAGGAAAACATGATCTTTCTTTATTTGCGTAACAAGATAATGCAGCATAAAGTGCTTTTTCTTGCAATGTTATATCAGGAGCAAGTATTATATCACGAGATACTATACCATACCTATTATTTTTACCCTGTTGATTCAGCATTAAAAAATTCTAATTGTTCTTTTGTATTAAATTCTGGTATCTCTGATTTATTAATTATTATTAAATTAGAAGACAAGCATGTTTCTGAAAATTCTTGTATTTTATTATCTTTCCAGATAAACATATTTATTTTCATGCTTTCAGAATAAGGATTAAAATCACTTTGCCATCCTGCATCATTTGCAACAATGCCGTATACATAACCATCTTCAGTCATCAACCCTTTATCTATCATTACATCTTTGTCAAATGAAAGAGAATATAAATTAGGTTGAAATTTAACAACATCATTTTTTTTAATAGGTATATATTCTGTTTTTAATAAAGAGATTGATAATAGTGAACTAATAGAATCTTCAGGAAGTGTAAATAAAACATCTACAAGACTGTTTATATTTTTTTTACATCCTAAACTATCAGGTTTAATTAAAGAGCTTAAATGATCTCTTGCAGCACTTTTTCCAATTTTATATGTATCTGCCATATTTAATAAATATTATCAGTTACTATTGACATGGTAATTAAAGTTGCTAAACCTACAATTAATACAAATATTATTGTAGTGGTACTAATTAATTTTGTTTTTAAATAATTTTTCATAATTATAGTTTTAAATTTAAAGAGCAATAAAGCCCTCTGAATATTATCCAATCATTACAGCTATTACCATAATCCAAATTATAGCAATCAATAATACTGCTTTACCGTTTAATTCTTCTTTTGTTTTCATATCTAAATAGTTTTAAATTCAAAGGACAATTAAGCCCTTTGAATTGATTTTTGACTAGCCTTACTACCTAGTATTAATACAGTATTATATTACTGGTATTGTTAGGGTGTCATGTATGGCCCTTTTTATTTTTATTTATTGAGATTAAATTCAATTACAAAAAACGGTATGACAATAACTATTACAGGAGTAATTCCTGTTTTATCATAACCAATTGCTAAACCTATTGCAGGTGTAAATTTAATATCAGTTCCTGGTATTAGTTTAGTTTTAGGCATCATCACAAGATATAAGTATGCGTTAATCCATACTGCAAATAGAGTGGCAACGATTACTGTAACAGGAAATGTACCTTTAATTGATGTTTCTCCTGATAATAAAATAAGTGTGCATAATGATATTACTACTGGTAGAATAATTACAAAAAATAATTTTACTACATATTTAATTAATTTTTTCATTGTTTTAATTTTAAGTGAATGATTAACAATAACTGCTTGCGTAAGTAAGGTAGCCTTCTACATCTTGATTATGTAGTTCTATTAGATCATTTTCATGTGCTAATTCTTTTAATTCCGGATTACCAATTAATTCTTCTTCAATTGTTTGATATGATACGAGATTAAGTTCATCACGTTTTACTACGAGATGTTTGCCACCTGTAAAAAAGTTAACAGTGTTTTGGTTTTTATTATCATGCAATATAATACCTAATTGGTTACCGCGTTGCATAAAAGATTCTTTGGATGTTATGTGTATGTTTTTCATAATGATTGGTTTTATTTATTATTAATATATCTATCGTTAAATTGTTTTTGAGTTACCTCATCAACATTTATATCTAAGTTGAATGCTACCTCTACTACAAACTCTTCATTCTTTGGATTATAAATACTATTTTCCCATGAGTTTATAAATAGAAGTATGGTTATTATTAATGTTTTCATAATGATTAGTTTAATATACTTTTTCTGTAAGTTTCTGGATTAAATTTAGGAATAGGTTTTTTTTGTTTTTTAAGTTCATTGGTGAGTCTAGTAATTTCTATCTCTTGCCATTTGATTCTTCTTGCCATTTCTTTTCTAAGATTACGCAATTCATCATGTATTGATTTGTCCATATTATATTGTTTATTTGTTAAGTTCATATTTTAATCTATTCAAAAATGGTGTAATGTTGTGGCTACCATAATCATTTTTAATAATGTGTGCAATAGCAACAGCTAAATCAGTTTGTGATAAGCTTGGATCCACCTCATGAATAGCTATTCTTAATTTTACCATTAGTCTATTGTTCATAATTTAAGTTTTAAAAAAATGTAGGCTTGTTTTACCCTACTTGCCGGTTACCTTTTAGTCCGAGCTTCATTGCCACATCCTGGCTAACATTGTTAAGG
>TARA_R110002074_G_scaffold237359_1_pt1 | contig 12579 bp, 18 predicted proteins | sample TARA_R110002074 | Tara Oceans TARA_R110002074 (sample SAMEA4397215) | marine metagenome | biome: Polar Biome; feature: [MIX] marine epipelagic wind mixed layer (ENVO:01000061); material: water (ENVO:00002006), including particulate matter (ENVO:01000060) such as... | depth 10-100 m
AGGCTGGACCTCAAACTTTAACCCAGTCCTATCGATGCCGTTGGTTGAGATTGGCGCTAATGTTGAAGAGTATAGGCTTAATGGAGGAGCTGCTGATTCTTCTAGTTTTAGCTATAGACCTCATTTTGATAGCACTAGTGCTTACTATGACTTTATACTTAATACTATCAATAACCTCGGTGTCGTAGATAATAACGCCACCAATGGATGGAATTTTAGGGCTACTCAAAGAGTTAAGGTTAATTGGACTGGGAGCTTTGGAAGTAGCGCAGGAGCAGGAAACTGGGCTTTAGTTAAAACCTCTCATGCTCCTTGGACTAGTACAACTGCTTCAAATAACGCTATTGGTAATAGTCAATGGAATGGCTTAAGAGTTGCGTCCAGCAATTCCAGTGGAGCAGGTGAAGTTTCTCTGATATCTGCATCATTCATAATGGAGCCAGGTGATTATATTCAAGTTGTTAAAGCCTACACCGGAAACGAAACAGTAGCATACGTTACCGGCATTAATATGACCGTCGAAAAAGACTTCTCCAACACAAACATGGCCCATATTATAAAACCTGCCGTGATGACTTTTGGTAGGGAAGTAGCTCAAAATACTCTTGCTGGCACTAATGCTGCAACAACCTGGAACCCTATGGAGATAAACATATGGGAAGGGGAAACCTGGTTTGCTACAAAGGGGACAGGAACTCTAGGGGTTGGTGGGACTAATGTTTCAATAACTCTTGAAGCTGGTACTTATGAGATGCAGGCTCAAATAGTTTCTTATGGGATAAATGGTGGTTGGTTAAAGCTCTATGATCAAACTAACAGTGTAGATGTAGCCCGAAGCCCTAATATTTATGCCAATCAAACTTATAACGGCTCACACTCACCAATGATAAATCATACTTGGACTATTACTTCGAGTACAGAATACAGGCTCTTTGTATATTCAGTAACGGCTAAAACTGATTATGGCTTTGGTGTTCCCGTAAACAGAACAGGCTATACCGAAAAATACCTTACAGGGCAAATAAGAAAACTTAAATAGGGATAGAGTGATGGAACAAGCAAAAGAAATTAAGATACCAGAATTTAATCCAGCTACCCATCGATACAACTGGGAAAAGAAAGAAGTCGTTGCTTTTACACCCGAAGAGTTAGCAGAGATTGCAGCAAGGAAAAGAAAATCCGATTTGGAAACTAGATTCCGACCTCTAATTTCCAATAATGTTTATTTTTTAAAAGCATTTGGCGAAAAAATTGAGATGATTAATGGAGCGAGACATGCTGTACATCATTCCGACCGTATAGCAGAGTGGGACCTTGATAACCTCGACGACTTCGAACAAAAAGTTTTGAAGTTAGAGGCTGCCAAAAAAGAAATGGACGACGAAGCCGCTAGGAATAAACCCTCAGAGGATAGGCGCCAAGAGTACCGTCAAATTGATGAACTCTTAATGGAAGCTTTGGCTGAGAAAGAAGAAAACAACGCTGAAAAAATGACTGAGTATTTAGCGAAACGCCAAGCCATTAAAGAGAAGTTTCCTAAATGAAAAACGAAAACGAAATATTGGGGTGGGTGTATCTCGCCCTTATGTTCGTAATTTGTGGGTTTATAAGTGTGAATGTCCCTTTGGACTGGTGAGGTATGTATCACGGATAAAGTAGAAGTTCTTAGCAATATTTTAGTACAAGATTTCTTCCAGCTTATCCTCATCGTTGCAGGGATACTCGTGAGCATTGTTGTTTTCTTTATTAAGCAATTGCTAACAAGGATAAATGAAACGAACACTCTTGTTATTCAGTTGGATAAAAAGATCGCTCTCTTAGTCAATGATACTGCTTCATATGCGAAGAAGTTTGAGTTCATTGATAAGCGACTGAATACCTTGGAGAAAGAGGTATGGAAAAGATCAGGCTAAAACCCGAACTTGATATAAATGATCTGCTCAAGATTGACCCAGTAGTCCTTGAGATGATCGCCTTTACATCAGACTATTGCCTTCAATATAATTTACCATGTACCATAACCTCACTCATGGAGGATGTGCCTGGGCGAAGGACCTCAACTCACTCGGACGGAAGGTCCGTTGATTTCTCTTCAAGATCTTGGAGTGATTTTCATATTGCAAGATTCCAGCATGAGTTTAAAAAACGATTTAGAGGTAAGGGTGCTTTTAACAGAGCAGGTGAAGATAGACCTATAGTTTATCATAAGGTGCCGGGCGGTGTTGCGCATTTTCATATGCAAGTCAGACGACGAGATGGTGATAGAAAACTTAGTTAGGAGAAGTTTGATGGAAGAAAGATTAAAGGATAAGATCAATTGGTTCGCTTTCGGGCGAAAATTATGGTTCAAAGGAATCAGGTCGGCCCTGAAAGAGGAGATCACAGAAGTGACTACAAACAGTTTTGATGATCTCGGTCTTTCGCTAATCGACAGTGTCATCGACAGGCTTCTTCCAGATTCTGAATAGTAAATGATGAATCGGTCCTGCTACTTCTAACGAAGAGGTCTATCGGTGATGTCTCTTATTGTTGCATCTATAGGGTTAGCTGATAAAGTTTTAGATGTTCACATCCTTAACCATAAAACAAAATATAAAAGAAAACTCATATCGTTAAGGGAGGATTTGGAACATGAACTTAATAAGCCAGATCATCTTAAAATCGACGGTCTTATTGATGATCTTACTTTTGACTTGTGCTTGCTCATCAATATCTTTAGCGAAGAAATTGGGGCCCAGAGTATGGGCAAAAAGAACTTACCGACCTTGCACTAAGAAAGATGTGGCGGATAATGTCGGAAAATTATGCTATCGCTATTGTTCAAAACAGATACTATGGAATAAGTGTGCTGATACGAAGTTGATCACGGAAGATCTCAATGAGTCCGGTGTCTGGCAGAAATTTATTTCGGCAGGATTTGTTTTTAGAAAAAGGTCTCTTTAATGATGTATTTCTTGGTCTCTTCAAAGTTTTCAGGGGAGGTCACTAAAGCAATCCCTCCGGCCTTGTTAACTTCGTTCAGCACATATTCCTGAAGTTTCTCGGGTTTCTCTTTATCGTCTTTCTTTAATTCAAGAGCAATAAACCTACCATTAATGGCACCTAAAATATCAGGGACTCCTTTGAGAGTGACTTGCTGAATCTTGATCCAGTAAGAGTTCTTGATATCTCTTAGTTCCTCAAGAACTTTTTCTTTAAATAGAGTCTCCGGTTTTTTTGCCATCAGGTAGTCCCTCTTTCTTATCGCCCCAGCTCGTGTAGGAATGCCCGATACTACAGGTCAGAGATAGACCATGCAATGGTTTATATACTGACTCCATGATCTCTTTTAGAACAGGAATGATATGGAACTCGGAGCAATGAACTTCAAAAATGATCTCATCATGAACTTGAAGGACCATGTGAGAACGCTTGTCCCTGAGATAATTATGCAAACAAACCATAGCAGACTTAACAACGTCAGCTCCACTGCTTTGAATGAGGTGGTTAACAGCTTTGTATGCTTTTTCTTTTTGTACATATAATCTCCTGCCCATAAAATTTTCTATGTATCCCTTCCGTTTAACTTCTAAAGGAATACGTTGAATGAACTTGGAGATCTCAGGTAGTGCAGAGAAGTACTTGCTGATTAGTTTCTTAGCATGACCAATATCAACTTTAAGAGTGTCGGCAATCTTGCCTGCACCAGCACCATATAAAAGAGCGAAGTTGATGGTTTTTGCGGTTACTCGGTCCACCTCCATCAACTCCGCAGTCGCTGTATGCACATCCTTTCCAAGCAAGACCTGTTCGATTAAAGAACGTTCACAGGCGATGTCAGCAAGTAGTCGGTATTCTTGCTGATCATAATCAATCATTACAAATATGTGCTTTATTCTAGGGGTAAAGCATTTTCTAAGTGATGAATGGCGTGGAACATTTTGAAGATTCGGGCTTTGGTAACTAAACCTGCCTGTCTCCGTTCCACTTTGCTTAGGGAAAGGTCTAATGATGCCCTTACAGTGAGAAGCTATATACGTACTAAAGTACGTCCCGATAAACTTCTCCTTTTTTCTAATAGCTAAGATTGCTTTTGGCAAGGGGTGATCGATACTTTCTAGTACAGTTGAATTAAACGAAGGGTTCCCCTTATCGGTAAGAGGAACCCTAAGCGCAAACTTTTTGAACAGGTCGATTAATTCTGTTCTGGATTTGCTGTAATGACACATATACAAGCCAAGGAATGCTGTCTTTAAAGTATGAAGTTCGGCCAATTCTTTGTCAAACTCTTGCTTGCAATACTCCACATCAAGCTTGATGCCCGTAGTGTAGAGGTCTACTACAACTTGAGACAAGTCAGTTTCACTCTGACCAATCCTGACGGATCCTCTTTTTAATATAGTCTTTCGTTGTTCTTCTCCCAGCAAGTAACATATTTCTCCGTCGACATGGGCATATTTTGCCATCAACTCTAACGGTACAAAATCATAGTGCATCTTTTTGACTTGAGTCTCTTTCCCTCTGATAGCATGTTTTGTAAAACAGCGAAATTTCGCTAGATACTTCTTCACTTCATCAACTTTTTCAGGGAAATTATAGGCCTTTGCCAATGCATCAAGTGAGTAACTATGTCGGTCATTCCGAACGAGGCGAGCTAGTGTCATGGTGCAATAAACTCTTCCCTTTAACTTGATCCCTTCCTTAGCAAGCATGGCCATATCAAACACAGCGTTATGTATGTACCACTTCATGTCCTCATTATTGTAGATAGGGGCAAGTTCTTTTAGGAGTGATTTATCGAGGTAAGTATTATCGTTTTCTGACTCGGCATTGAAATTGAAATAAAAGGAGATAGAGGGAGTGTAAAGTACTAAACCGAATAACCGATCTGAGTACTCTACACCTGTACTCTCAACATCTAACCCCATCACACGAAGTTGCTTTAGCATGTTGATCGCTTTAAGCAAGTTGGCATGAGTGGATATTGTAACTCGCCTCATTTTTTAGGGCGAGGTTTTTTCCTTGATTTGATGTCAGCTCTTACTAAGTCGGTGAAATATTCAGAGAGAGTTTTCCGATCGTCTTGGAGGATCTTTCTTACTGCATCTCTGTCTTTTTCTTCAACATTTCTGATGTACATCACACAAGGTTTCGTCGCCTTTTTGGAAAAGCGTCCGAAGTTTTTAGTTTTTGGTTGTTCTACTGCGGCAGTTGCCATAATTAAATCCTTTAGAAAAATTCTTCTGGTTGTTCATCAGCAATCTTTACATAAGCTGATGAAAGATCGTCATATAAACTATCTAAGAGGCCTAGCTTCTTAGAGTCTGTTATCTCTTCAGTCTTCTTCACTTCCATTTTATAAAAAGTATGTCCGCCCTTTTTACTCGTGGCCTGATTGGAAGATATTTCTATGGCCCTAGCAAATGGTGGAACCCCTAGGTTTTTATTCTGGAACTGGGTCTGGTAAACCTGTCGGCCTGCATAATAAGAAGATGACTTGAATACCATCACGTATGGAATTGGCTTAGCATTGGCCTTAACATTTGCCTCTAGTTCTTCCATAGGGAGGCAGAAGAGCTGCAATGCTTTTACCCTTTCAAGTTTCCCTTCTTCGGTCATCTCATTTTCAGGAAGTTTCTGATCATAAGGGATCTCCTTATAAGAAACAACATTCTCCTGAGTGTCTTTCACACTTACGCACCAGATCTTTTTAATAGGAAGAACAGGAGCTATAATAATATTAGTTTTTTTATCGCCAAAAAGTTTATTCTCAACGTTATCTCTAAATTCTCCCACTCTTGCTTCTTCTTCTTCAACTTTTTTAGATACCTTTTGCATTAGCATAATTCTAGGGATCAAAAGATCTTCAGAATCAACTTTAAAATCTTCATAATAATTCTTAATAGCGACAGGTGTTTCTTTTTTCTTAGTGACTGATTTACTCATTCTTAATCCTTTTACTTTAATTTATTAAAACTTAAATTTTGTTCGAGCACAGGTTCACTCACTCCTGGGATACTAAAGTTAGGGTCATTCTCTTTTTCCTCATTATACAAGCTTCTAAGCGTTTGCGAGTGAACAGTAAGCAACATGCTAGCTTCATCCCCTTTTTCATTAAAGTAGTCAATCATTTTCTTCCTATCAGTAGGATTTTTAGGGACTCTAACAGAATATTTATTGACGACACTAATCTTGCCGATACCTTCGACACTGTAGTTAGGGAGACTTAAATCGGATAAGATCTTGACTAGCTCGTACTTTCGCTGATCGCACCTTAATTTCAAGTCGCTGCTCTCTTGGTGTGCATTCTGATATTGTTCACGCAACTGTGCATACTCTCTTACGAGATTATTAAGATCTTCAATTTGCATGTTAGTCCTTTGGTTCGATATTAGCGTGTTTAGCAGCAACTACCTGAGTAAGTCTGTCTGCCAGGTGCTGTTGAAATTTTGCTTTCCGGTAAGGGAGTTCGTCAACTTCATGGGTTTTCCAGTGTATGTATCCTGCTCTTTCAAACTCTTCAAATAAAGCCTTAGAAAACGGATTCGCTGGTTCATGGCCACTGGGCATCTGGTAGTACCCGTTCGGTAGCCGGGTGATCCTAATTTTAACATTTCGTTCTTCAAAAGGAGCTGCAGGTTTTTCATTTTTCATATCTTTAAATCTAGTATGATGTCGCTTATAGTTTGTTTTTGTTCTAGCGCTAGCTGAACCTCTTCGTCAATAGTACCTTTTGCAATCAGATCGATTTTTATTATACTGTCGTGCTGTTCACTTCCGCCTCTGTAGTTTCTTGCTTCAGATTGAAGTTCGGATTCGAGAGAGAAGTCTCGGCTGAAATTAATAGAGTATTTAGCTTCGACGAGATTGACACCAATCCCTCCAGCTTTTCTATTTGCAATGATAACTCTGATCTCAGAGCTTGAAGTAAAGTCATCGATTGATTGTTGTTTTGCTGGTCCATTCTGTTCTCCTGTTAAAAGTGAATACTTAATATTATTACGCTTGCATATATTTTGGGCGATTCTAACATCAGCTTTAAAAGTAGTCCAGACGATGACTTTATTGTTAGGGGTGAGGCTGAGGAGCATTTCTTCTAACGCTTTTTCTCTAGGAGTATCTTTGAATAAGTGTTCTTCACCTTCTGCTGTTTTCAAAAACCCGGATACAATTTGTTGCAGTCTAAGTAACTTCGTGACGGCCAATTGTGCAACAGACGCTTCTATCTTTTGAGTCTTAGCACTCTTTATAAAGGCGATAAAATCTTTGGCCATAGACTTGTATGCTCTCTGCTGTTCACCACTTAGATCAACAAAATACTTATGCTTAATCAAAGGAGGAAGGTCTAGGCAATCCTTCTTTAATATCCTGTCAGATTTTCTTTTTATTAGAAACTGAAGGTCTTTGTTATTAAGTTCGTTCGGTATCCACTTAGGAAAATGCACATTCCTAGGCATGTTGGCATTTTTGTCATAGAAATATTTGGCCCTAAAGGAAAAGAAGTTTTTACCAAAAGTCTCCCCCCCATCAAGGATCTTATATTGCATAAATATATCCATGGAATTATTCAGGATAGGAGTACCTGTCAAAAGAAGCTTATAAGGGATCTCACGAGAAAGACCATAGACTATTTTTGCCTGTTTGCTAGAAGGGTTCTTCAGCTTATGGGATTCATCACAGATAAGAAAATCTGCTTTATAATTATGGAGAATGTCTATAACGTCTATAGATCTTAGTGCTTCATAGTTAATGAGAATAACCCCTTCTTCGCATGTTGCAGCGAGGAGGTTCTCTGTTCTTTTTTTCCCTGACTGATCTAAGCACCAGACATTTTTAATTGTACTAAACTTCTGAATCTCACTTTCCCAGTTCCTTAGAGTCACTAAAGGAGAAAATATCAGTACTCTTAGAGGGCGCTTATGTTCTTTTGTTTTTTGCTTTAATATCTCAATAGCTGCAAGAGTTTTACCGGTACCCATTTCCCAAAAAAGCCCTAGGTTAGGCATACTCTTAGAAAGGGCCAAAATATTTTCTTGATGTTTATACAATTTCACTTTCACTTGAATACCCTTGAGTCATTTTCTGGAATGATCCCAGAAGTTCTAGCGATTCTTAAATTTAAGTTATACAGATCCTTAAGATTTCTAACGTCTGAAGAAAATCTCTTGTCTCCTGTTTTTAGTGAAGATATCTTTCTGTCTAACTCGTGTAGTCTATCCTCAAACCTTGCTACCAATATCCTAAGCTCCCCTTCGTTACCAATCGTTGCTATTACCATCGAATACTTCCTCTGTTCCGTTGTTTTTCTTCAGATGCAGTATATCTTTATTTAGTGAAATTCCATAAAGCCCTTTCGCATTCTTTCCCCCGATCCTCATCTGTGCCGAAGGCCATTCATGCTCTGGGTGTAGTTCTCTAAGACTTGACCTTAAGTCAGCAGTAAACTTTGACTGGGATCTCATATAGGGTTCTTCAAGTTCCTCTCTAAAGCACTCAAAGGCTTCTTTTGTATGCATTCTTAGTTCTCTGGACGTTGGTTCAACAGTACAGTGAGAGTCAAGCCAGTCATAAATAGGGTTATTTTCTCTCTTAAAGGACTCAACTTGCTTCTTGCTCTCATCACTTAAAGCATACTGAATAACGTAATTATTCCTAATGAGTCTGATCGCTCCTTCAATGGCCCAATTCATTATGCCACTTGCTTCTTTCTTAAGTTTAGTGACGAGGTCTTTGTCTTGCTTGGATTCAGGAAAATAAGCATTAAAAGGAATAATAAGAAGTCGTCTTAGAAGTCCTTTGGAAATGTCATTAGTGAAGGGGAGATGGTTGCAACTAATAAAAAACTTTACATCCATTATTGCTTCCATCGGTTGCTGGAACTTAGGACAATAATCCATAGAAGAACCCCCTACTATTTGCTTAAAGGCATCTCCTTCGAGGAGTCCTTTCTTAGGGGTCTCATCAACCATTGCGGCATTCTTGCCGACTAGAGCAACTCTTTTAACAGTGTCGGCAGTATCAGGAAGAGAGAAGGAAGTGACGTTATTATCATGCAAAATATACCGGACGATCTCCTGAAAAACTGATTTCCCATTGGCACCAAGCCCATGAAGTATAATGGCCTTCTGAATTTTAGCGTTTGGGATATTGAAGAGAGCAGCGCCAACAAATTCTTGAAGGCAATCTGTTATGACATCATTATCCTGAGTAACATCCTTTAAAAACTTTCTCCATATAGGGTAATCGCAATCAGGATCAAAAGAAAAACTATGTTTAAACTTGAAGGCGTAGGCATCTTTAGGCGACACATCTTTATAAATATCCTCATATTGATAAAACTTAATATTCTCGTTAATAATCTGGGCAATGCCATTCGAAAAAGGGATTAGGCCAGGCGGATTAAAATACTTATCATCAACTACCGTATTTTCTCTCTTTATATATTGAGTAAACTGACTTGCTTCACTATTATTGCAAGGCTTAGCTTTCTTAGGGCCTAAATATTTTTGTGGAAATGCCTCAAGCGCCCCCTCTGTTGTCCTTTCCCATATATGCTCATAATTATTATGCAAGTAATAACCAGGCAAACCTGAGTCATGAAAAATAACATGCCCAACTTTTTTCTTAAAATAATCATAAAGGTCATCGTACCTAGGAGCTCCGTATTTATTAGTTTTAGGGCTATAGTGACGAAAAAATTCAGGAAGCTTTTTTCGAGGTTCTCCTGGATCTTGCCCCACCTCTGTCTGAGTTCCTTCAGTCTGAACAGTAATCCGAGGTATATCATAGCCCTTTAGGGCCAGTGGTGTTTTCACTACACCAAAATGGGGACATGCCCTACATCCATCAAATAAGGTGCAAATATGAGCACATGTTTGGGGAGCACTTTTAAGCGCATGATCTATCTTTGTCTCTGTTTCATCAAAATCATATTCCGAATATTGATCAGAATATTCATGCACGAGTTCCCTTCCTCTAGGCAATCGACTTAAGAGAGAGACCATAGCAAACCAGTTCGGTTCAGGTTGCTCCTGATTTTCCTTCGTGTCTTTTAAAAAAGCGCATTCTTGCTCGATGGCCGTCTTGTCATAAAGATACTCAGTAACTTCGGGGTCACCAGCTTTAGGTGTTCTTTCCTCTTCAATAGTAAGGGGATTTGCATAACTAGAGAATTTTTCTTGAATCATGTAGCAAGGTTTCTCTACGCCCTTCTTAATATTTATTGTGTTGGGTATTCTCATGAGTCTTGCATGAGAAAAAACAACCGGATCAAATTTACCCTTCAATCCTACTGCTTCAATCTGCTCGTTTAGTTCTTGAATAAGTTGGCCGTACGCATGCCGATACCTCTTAAAATAATCTCTCTCCTCGAAAGGTTCTTTAATCTTAAGGAGAAAGTGGAGGCCGTTCCCGGTCCAGACAATACCAACTCCTTCCTTGCTGACGTCTGGTGAATATTTTCTAACAGCACCAGTAAAAATATCAGTATACAAGGATATATTTTTCTCATCGGCATCATCCAAATCAAAGGGTATTATCTCTTGAGAAACTAACTCTCTATTTCCCTGGCAGTGAGCAACAGTGTAAAAAAGGTTGTAGCGTTCTGCATCTTTGAAACTATCGAGAAATTTTTTGTTGTTTGCAAAAAGAGACGGCACCGACACGCCTTTTTGTGGACAGGCCGCCCAAGTGGTGCTATCACCTGTTTTACGTTGTTTAAAGATTTGGATATTTGATTTCATGATTGTCCTAGTGTGGCTATTAATTCAACACCGACGCCGATGTTGAGTTTTGTTTCGTTTTTTTTGGTTACACTAGGACAACTTTTTGTGATTTTCAATATAGACAAATAATTTTCTTTCTGATATCTACCTTTCAACATAAGAATACCGCCTAGTTTTTTGAAAAGTTCCATGTGGAACATTTGTGGCACTCCTCGAATGTTCCATGGGTGCGTTTGGTGATGACAAAAAGTTGAGGGAACTAAATTTGACAAGATCTTTGGTTCCCTCGATTTTTTAAGCAACACTGTTTTTCTTCATTTTATTCTCAGTCACTGAAATCACTTCTACTAAAGGGCCTTTCGCTTTCTTGCACTCCCTTTCGAACTCTGGAAAAAAGTCGTCACCTAAAGCCTTCCTCATGTCTTCCACTTGCCATGCTCTGTTGGGGTTTCTGTGCTTCATCACTGCTGAAAAGTTCGGGCATTTGATAATGGACTCACCTTTTGCATGAAGAGCACCAGAAATTTCTTTCTTCAACTCTTCCAGTCTCTCTTTCATTACCTTGGTTTTCTCTTTCAGCTTAAAAAACTCTGCTAACGTTTCATCAAAATAATCTAAATTCATGCACTCCTCCTTAATTTTTTTCCTTCTTAAAAAATTTTACCACAATTATCATTGCTATGTGTCATGGTGGTGTCAATTCTTTGTTGCTTATTGAATTCTTCTGATTTCATAAGGCAATAACAATCCATTAATTTTAAATATTCTTTGGCCATTTCTAAATCCCTTTCTGAAAGTTTCGTAAAAAATTCTGCAGATTGTTTCATAAACTCATCGGCCATATATTCCTCCTTACTTTTTATTAAATATCTCAATGGCCTCATCTAGATCGTAGACCTTTAGGTTCTTAAGCTCTAAGTCACAAAAGGAGTCACAATCGGCCATAATTTCTTTTTGGCGATGTCCGGCCCCTATAGGTAAGTCATCTAAATATAGTCCCCTCATACAAGACGCCCCAATTTCCTTTTCCATATTGGCCGTATCTTTGAACACTTGAGGGAAGTCTACTCTAATCTTATTCCAGTAACCCATGCCCCCTTTAAAGCATCCAATGCAATTATTATTCTTGTATCCAAGTGAATACATTGTTGGTTTTTTTATCCCTGCTCTTTCCATAATGGCCATACACGCTTTTTTTGTTAGCTTCCTTTCAATAAGGGGAAAAATGGGTTTAGCATCTGGGTATTGCTCCATAAACCTTATGGCCCTATTAACTTCCTTTTTGCTATACTCGAAACCGAATACCTGACCATCAATTGCGGATTCCTTTTCAATTTTAAACCGAAGGTTTTTCTTAAGTTCTAAAGTGCATCTTGCACCCCCGACACCATTAATCCATTTCTTTTTACGGGCAACGTCTAACGGGCTATCAAATTTTTTACTTTTAAATACTTCAATTTTTTTACCAAACCATTTCTCGCATTCCCTTATAAACCTCTCATTATCGGGATGAGCGGCCCCCGTATCAAAATAACAGACTCGAACATTTTTATATGATTCTAAAGCTAATTTTGTGGCCACAGTAGAGGTGACCCCCGCAGAAAACCACGACACAATCTCCAGTCCCATATATTCCTCCTTTTAGTGCAATTCTTCCCAATCATCCCCGAACTCATGCCTTAAAAACTCTTCAATAGTTCTCACTTTTTCCTCAAGAGCACGAACAGACCTTTTGTCATGACCTTGCTCCATCACAATTTTCTGAATATCAGTCATGCTTGAATCACCTAGGCCGCCTAGAACAGCATAAGGGTCATAGATCTTATCCATTTGGTCCCTTAGTTCTCTCATTTCTTCTGCTACTTCATCACTAATA
>TARA_R110002074_G_scaffold151389_1_pt1 | contig 12570 bp, 18 predicted proteins | sample TARA_R110002074 | Tara Oceans TARA_R110002074 (sample SAMEA4397215) | marine metagenome | biome: Polar Biome; feature: [MIX] marine epipelagic wind mixed layer (ENVO:01000061); material: water (ENVO:00002006), including particulate matter (ENVO:01000060) such as... | depth 10-100 m
AAAAGAAATTCAAAGTCAATGTCATACTCTTCCATAAGTGCATTTTTCTTAGCGGTGCTCCAAGTTACTAGTCTATCACGACCTGTATCTGCCGCACCAAGTATCATAGGAATAATTTTGTTTCTTTCTGAATGATGCACAATGTCTACATCGTCTAAAACAATAATTCTGTGACTAGCGGCATTCAATGCCAATTTAACATATAAACTTGCGGCTGTGATTGTGCCACCTTTGATGTATTCAACATTATTTTGAACACCAGCATCTTTTAGGGCTTTTTTAACCCAAAATGTTTTACCAATACCTGCATCGCCATATACAAGTAATCCGTTGATTGCTGATTGTGGATTTTTTGCAAAATTAAAAACTTGAGCATATACACCTTCAAATGTATCTACTACCTTTTTTGCTATTGGATCTATTTTCTTCATAATTAACTCCTTAAAGTTTGGTTTGTTTGCAATGTAAGTCTTAACTTCATTGTCTATACAGTATAGCATAACTGTAGAAAAGGTCAACCTTTAGTTTACCAATATCTTCTATTTATAGCCACAAATCAGTGGTAAGTTACCGTGATAGTATAAATATAATAACAAGCAAAAGGAGAACTTATATGACAAAATATAACAAAATAACTGAGCCTGTATTTGTATCAGGTCTTAAAGAAACAAGAACCAAACACGGTGGCGGTGTTTTATACCAATTAAGTTTGAGAGGAATCAAAACAGATTCTAATTACACTTGTTGGATTGAACCTAGTATGATGAATTGGAAGAATTGGAAAGAGATTGTGCATTATGCAAACACCAAAGGCCAAGTGCTTACTAACCTTAAATTCAAAGATGAATCTAAATTGTTGGTCAATGCAGACAGTGAAGTTACTTGCAATTACAGAGTAAGTCAACAAGAACTAGCTGATATTGTAAATGAATACCAAGCTACACAAACACAGTTTGGTAAGTTGTTCGCATGAGGATATTCACAGTTAAACAAGGCACAAGTTACACCGCATTTGATGTGGACAGAGTGCGAAGCGGAACAAAGGCTTGGATAGACCAAGAACATTCATTTCATTGTATCACAGAAGACAAAACAGGGCTTGACTCACCAGGACTTAATTGTGTGCGTTTGCCTAATGAACCTGCACTGAGAGGTTGGTGGGCCAAACTGTTTCAATTTCATTTGGTAAGTGATGAACCTACACTTTATTTTGATTTAGATGTATCTCTTAGAAGCCCTGTATGGCAGTTGGGTGATGCAAGTGCAAAGATAGGTATGCCTTTGGACTATTTGGCCGCATACCGTCCTGAACGAAATATTGAATATACAAATTCAAGCATCATGTTTTACCAAGGCGACCATAGTGATATTTTTCGCAACTATATGGACAACTACCAAGACATTCAAAGACAGTATAGAGGTGACCAAGAGTTTCTATGGGGTGAATACAGAGATAGAATTGAATACTTGCCCAAAGGCATTAGTGAAAGTTATGAATGGGCCGCAAAGCCACGTGGTTATGCTACTGCACCTGTTGTGATATATCATGGCAAAAGTGCAAAGAAGGATCTACGATGATTGCTGAAGAAAACTACGGTCAAAAACAACTACATGGTCTACAATGGGGCATACACCGCTTTGACAAACCAGGTAATAAAATTAAACTTGTAAAGTTTGGTGGCGATGTAGAAAGATTAAAATATCAAAATTTAAAAACAGTAACACCTAAAGATAGATTAATTGTAATGGGCAATGTTTGGGTTCACAAAGATCCTAGAGAAGCAAGTCTGTTTAGACATCCTAAAGAACTTGCACAAACAGGAGCCACTTGGTATTATTGGGACAATCCAAGTTTACCACATTTACTTTACAAAGGTGATTGGAACCCCTATGGTTATAAAAATTGGATGCGGTTAGTTAAAAATGCAACAGCAACTCACACACAAGTGGGCACAGGTGAAGCAAGGATTAATCAACAACTAGATCAACTTACCAATGGTAGAATTACAGCATGGCAAGAAATAGTTGGACCAATTAGACCAGTAGAAGTAAGAACAAAAACTGTTTTACTATGCCCAAGTGGATCACACATATTTCCTAACTACTACAACACAACAAAAGATGCATGGGTAGAAGAAAAAAAGCAACAGTTAGAAAATTTAGGTTGGCGTGTTATAGTAAGACCCAAACCTAGCAGACAAGGAAGAGAAATAAACAACAACAAGCTCTATGAAATACTTGTAAAAGAACGCATTGGGCTTACAGTTAGTATGCACTCAATAGGTCCTATTGAAAGTTTATTATGCGGAGTGCCCAGCATCAGTGAAGGCGCACATGGAGGTGGAGAATTAGTTACACCTTGGCAAGAATTTTTACAAACACAAGAACTAAGACAACCAACCCAACAACAACGATTTGATTGGGTCAACAATATACTGAGTGAAACATTTCATAAAACAGAATGTTATGAAGGCACTTGGAAAGGAGAACACAATGGCATTTGAAAAAAAATATACAACACTAGAGATGCCGTGGAGTATTAGATATGCAAGAATGAAGGCACAGGCAAAATTTAGACGTGACGAATGGAGTTTAAGTCCAGATGAATATATGAAATGTTGGCAAGACAGTGGAGTTATGGAACATTGTGGAATAGCAAGCCATCAATACTGTATGGTTAGAAAAGATCCAATTGAAAGTTGGTGTGCCAACAATGTTATTGTTGTATCAAGACGTAAATTTCTAAGTAAAAAAATGTATGAAGATATTCATTCATTACCAAGAAGGGATTACCAAGACAGTGACGGAGTAAAAAATGTCAAAAAGTAAAAACCTATATTACACTGAATTGAGAAAAGAATATCCACGCACTTGGCGTATTTGGTATAGAATGAATAGACGTGTATCTGAAAATGTCAAAGGTTACGTTGACATCATAGTATGCGATGAATGGAATATTGACACAAGTGCTGAGCAAGGATTTTTAAATTTCTTTGATGACATGGGTGAAAGTGAAGGCAAATTAGAAATAGACAGAATTAATCCTTTTGGTGATTATGAACCAAGCAACTGTCGTTGGGTTACTAGAACAACCAATGTTAACAACACTCGCAAACATTGCCAAGGTGATTACAAAATGCTTCATCTTGCTTATAGTAATAATATTCCTAGACACACTTTTTATGGTAGAATTAAAAGAGGATGGACACAAATTGATGCGGCAACATTACCAAGTTCTAAAATACCTTATAGGAATAGATTGATATGAAACCAGAGTTTGATGCATACCAAGAACTAATGAATCTAATTAAATTTGCCAATGCCGCTGACCAGCACTTAAAAAATTTAATGGATAATGAAAAACATTTGATTAGTGCCATAAATGCACAATCAGAAAAATTAGAAATGTTAGTAAAAAGAATCCAATTATTAGAATTGGAAAATACAAACAAATCACTAGAGGAGAAATAAAATGAAACTACCTGAACGCAATGAAAGATATTTAATTTCAACAATGACACTGATTGGCAGTATTTTATTGGTTGGAGATATTTGGGGAGGCCTAAGCAGTTGGTGGGCTTTGTTGTATGTTCCATTATTTTTTATGGGTCATAGTCAAGAATATAAAGAAATGTTTTTATGGCCAAAGAAATCGCAATAGTAGGCAACGGACCAAGCAGGCACTTATACACTGAACCATTTAATGGCGATGTTTGTGTCTGCAATGTTCCGCATGACATAAACATCAAATACGATTATATAACTATTGTTGATCGTATGGCAATGAATTATATTCATAAGAATAAATTAAAGTTTGATGCACCTATTCTAACTACAAACGATCAATGGCAATTTGCACATACAAACGGATTTAAAACTGAGGTGCGTGATGTGTATAAAACAAAATTAATGAATACCGCGGCAACTGCCGCATACTATTTCTCAGATATGTATGATACCATATATCTGTATGGCTGTGATGCTCTTTTTTCAGAGGTTACCACAAGCTATCAAGACGAAATTATCCAAAGAGGAAAAAGATCTAATACATTGCACACGCAATGGAGAGACAAATGGGCAACAGTTTGGAACACTGATTGCAATTTTGTTATTTGTTGTCCTGAGGACACAGAAACGATTGATTATAGGAAAAACGTCAAATGGTATCACTCAAAGAACAGTTAATAACATACATAGAAAAAACAATTACTAAACCACAAAAGAAATTAGGTGGTTTACCTGTGTGTCCATTTGCTAAAAAGTTCAGAAAGGATATAGAAGTGATTATTTGTGAAGATTGGAATGAAAAAATAGACCAAACCTGTCAATTGATAGGTCCTTTGGGGTTAGAAGCAGTAGCAATTGGTGGCCCTAACACAGATTTTGACAAGTTAGAAAAGATTTGTGACAAAAATACTCGTAAACACAAGAACAAAGATGTTGAAATACTGTTTATGCACCCAGAAAGTATAGAACCACCACTGCCAATCAAGTATAATTTTAAATATTCACCAATTGTTATAGTGCAACGTGCTTCTACTCTAAAAAAACACCGCAAAATGCTCAAAAAACATTCTAAATATTACAATTATTATAAATAGATGTGTATACAATTAAAACCGTGATTAAGGAGTTATTTTATGGCTATAGTATTAAGACAAGAAAGTGCCACAGGCGCAACTACCAAAGGTAGTGCTCTTACATTTGCAGAGTTAGATAATAACTTCAAAGATGTATTAGCAAACAAAATTCAAGCATTACAAATTGTAGGTGATTCAGGCAATGTAAAAGTAGGTGAATCATTATCAGAAGGTGTGTTTACAATTACAGGTGCATCAGGTGTTAGCACAGCAGTTACAGAAGACTCAGCAGGTAATGCTGATCTTGTAATTACAGGTTCAGGACTTGCAAATATTGTGGAAGACACGTCACCACAACTAGGCGGCGGTTTAGACGTTAACGGACAAAGCATTGTTAGTGTGTCAAACGGCAATATTACTATTGCACCAAACGGAAGTGGAAATATTCAATTAACACCTGCATCAGGAAATATTACACTAGGCGCAACTAATTTTCCAACAGCTGACGGAAGTGTTAATCAATTTATTACAACAAATGGTAGTGGAACACTAGCATTTACATCTACCCTAGTAGGTTCAACATTTACAGATTATAAAGAAACAATTTACACAGGTGGCACAACTACAGGAACAATTACTCCTTCAGTTGCAAACGGCAATGTGCAATCAATTACACTATCAGGATCAATTACACTAAACGCACTAGGAACTCCTGAAACAGGTGATTCAATGACACTAATTGTTACACAACCAGCATCAGGTGGACCACACACACTAACATCAAGTATGAAGTTTGCAGGCGGAACAAAAACATTGTCAACAGCGGCAAATGCAATTGATATTATCAGTGTAGTGTATGACGGAACAAGTTACTACGCATCACTATCAACAAACTTTAGTTAAGGAGTAAAAAATATGCCATTAGGTGCAAGTAGACTAAACTTCTTATCAAAAGTATTATCAGTAGGCGCGGCGCCAATCACATGGGATCCTTTAGATCAAATGATTGACACAGGTCTAAGATTTGATGCTCAATCTCAAACATCATCAAATACTATTGCAGGTGTTTCATTAAAAACTGACGAAACTAAAATGTATCTGTTAACAACTAGTGATGTTATCTATCAATATTCACTAACAGCAGGTGACCTTTCAACAGCAAGTTATGACAGTAAAAGTTTTAACATGGCTGGCGAAAGCGATATCAAAGAAGATTTGTGGATCAGCAATGACGGAACAAGATTGTTTGTTTGTGGTAGAAGTTTAGACACAGTTCGTTCATACACAATGAGTTCAGCATGGGATATTTCAACTGCAAGTTATGACAGTAAAAGTTTAGATGTTAGTGGAAAAGAAACTGCTCCAAGATCTTTAGCATTAGATCCAGATGGAAATTATGTTTATGTCGCTGGAACACAGAATGCAGATGTTCATCAATACACAATGAGCACACCATTTGATCTAGCAACAGCAAGTTTTACAAGAACATTTGATACAAGTGGTGAAAGTTTAGGTCAACCTATGGGCATGGTATTTAAACATGATGGCGCAACGATGCTCTTAACAGATGGTGACAACAACGGTATTCAAGAATATACATTAAGCACAGAATGGGATATTTCAACTGCAAGTGCAGGCACTAAATGGAGTAGACCAGACACTGGTAATCCAAACGGTTGGTGGATTGCTGAAGATGGCAATAATGTGTATAGTGCAATGACTTATGTATATGAACAACCTGACATAAGACAACACAAATTAACCCCAGGTTATACTATTAGAAGTGATGCAAATTCAGCAAATCTTGATTTAGCATTACCTTTTGTTTATGAAGTAACAGGCTTTGATGATATCAGCACAGCAATTAATTCAGGCAACACACAAAACATAGCATGGAATGGCGGAGAGCCAGGCAGTCGTGTTACACAAGATTCATCAGTTACCAAATGGACAAGTCCAGCCTATGGCGGAAGTGCTAAGTTTGATCAATCAGGTGGCTTGGTAAACAGTTACCACACATTGAAATATGATATAACTGCTAACGGCAGAACAGCATTTGGCAATGCGGCAAGTGCTTCATACACAGTTGAAGGTTGGTTTAAAGCAACCAATTCAACATCAAACAACAACTGGTGCCTATCAAGTGGTGACAGTGGAGGTAGATGGTTGTTTGGTATTAACTCAGGCGCAAGTGTTACTTTTGGTAATGAAAACAACATTGGCCTAGGTGATACTAATTTCCATCATATTGCTATTGTAAACAACGGTGGCACACACCTGTTTTACTTAGATGGCATATACAAAGGCGCTTGGTATAGTGTAAACACAGGATTTTCAACATTCCATGTAGGTGCATTTACTGCCAGTGGCGGAGCAAACTTCCGTGGTAATATAGCAGACCTAAGAGTTTATATAGGACTTGCAAAATATTCAGGCACAGATACAGGTAGTGCAAACTTTACACTACCAAGTTCAATAATTGAAAGTTTCTAAGGAGTAAACAATGACTGTAAAATATACAATATATTACACTAACAGCGGCAACGAAGAAACTTATGTTCATACGTTTGACGAAGGTGTTGAACCAACATTTGACGAGATTGACGCATTAAAAGATGACATCACATACGACACAATAACCAATTGGGTTAGGGAGGACATATAATGGCATGGCCTAGTGGAACAAAAGCATCAACTGCCAATGTAGATGCAGGCACTGATTCAATTACAAGTGCAAGAGCAGATATTAAACAAAACTTTGATAATGTAAACGACATTATTGACCACCTTAACATTAGTTCACCAAGTGATGGAGATCTATTACAGTATTCAAACAGTTCAGGCAAATGGGAACAGATTGCTTCAACGTCAATAGGCAGTCAAACTAAATTTGCAGTTTTTAATTTAGCGACTGGCGCAAACGAAGAAAATGTTGCAGGAAATATATATAGAAGATTGCTTACAATACAATTAGATCCAAACAATATTATGGATATTGATTCAACAGGCGATTTTACTTTTAATCTAACTGCAGGAACTTATATCGTTATGCCAATGAATATTATTGCAGATGACACAGTAGCAAGTCCTAGTTTACACAATGATACAGACGATGCTCTTATTATTAATGGTAATTTTGACGAAATAGGAAACAGTGGTCAAAGTTTATTAGAATTTACCACACCTGGATTTACCCTAGCTGGCACTAAAAGTTGCAGTTGGCGTATGAATGCCGCTGTCAGTGGCGACAGATTCTATAGCGGATCACATCTGCTTATAAAGTTATAGTATTGCTTTGGTTTTTTGGTATTCCAATAAATACAACTGTTATAACAAACGCAATAAAAACCTTATAAGGAGACAATAATGAGTGACGCGAGCACCTATACAGAGAATAGAACACTTGACTTTTGGTTAAAAGCTAACAGTCAATCAACATCAGCACCAGGAACAGTTTATCTTGCATTATTTACAGGATCTGCAGATTCAGCGGGACAAGCGGCAAATACAGCGGCTAACCTAGAAGAAGGTGTATTAACAGACGAAGTTTCAACTTCAGGCACAGCATACGCTAGACAAACAGTAGCATTTGGATCTATTTCAAATGGTAGTGTTGCAACTAGTGGCACAGTAACATTTCCAACAGCAACAGCAGACTTTGGCACAGTAAGTCATGTGGCAATTATGGATGGTGCTACTGAAGGGGCTGACAACGTAATTTTTTACGGAGACCTTACAAGTGCAAAAAATATTGAAAACGGGGATACTTTCCAAATCACAGCAGGATCACTGACTATTACACTAGCGTAATATTGTCATTAGGAGGACATCTTAGTGACTCAGTATGTTGAAACCGCCAGCTATATTGCTGACGATTATGTTGTTACAGATTATGTAGGAACAGAAGATTATGTAGCTTCAGGCTATGTAAGCGGCATTACCTTTGGTGAAGCTTCGCTTACTGCTACGGCTACGGTTTCAGCATCTGCAATAATTGTTACATTTGGTGACGCAGGGCTAACAAGTTCTGCAACACTAACAGCAACTCCAACTAGAATACAAACAGGCAGTTTAGGCTTATCAAGTGCCTCTACACTAACAGCGTCAGGTGGCACAACTAAGACAGGTTCTGCATCAATAGAAAGTAATGTTGGTGGAACGGTATGGAACAATGCAGGAACTTGGGCTCAACCAAGACAACCCCTATGGGATAGTTTTTACGTTGAAGCACAAAAAATCAAAGGCGGCACAGCAACTCTATCAAGTAACTTTACACTATCAGCAACTGCCAATGCTACAATAGGATCAACAGGGATTCTTGCTTCATTAGGCACACTAACAGCAACACCTAACAGAATTGTAACATCTACAGCAGACCTAACAGCACTTGGTTCAACTGTTCAAGTAGGAGAAGTAATACGCACAGGTGATGCTAGTCTTGCAAGTGCATTTGTATTAACAGCAGATTCACAAGTTGTAATGACAGGTTCAAGCAATCTGTCAAGCTCTGCAACACTAACAGCAACAGGAAGCACTACCAAAGAAGGTGTGGCAATTACTGCAAGTCTTGGAACAATGACTGTAGACGCTGTTAGAATAAGAACTAGTTCTAGTCAAATAGATAGTGTTGCAACACTAACAGCAAGAGCAACTATTGATGGTGCGGCAATTATTGCAAGTCTTGGAACATTAACAGCAACAGGTAAAGTTCAAGTTAATGGTAACGCAGACCTAACAGCAACAACAACACTAACAGCTAACGGTGGTGTATTGTTTAGCGGTCAAGCAGATCTAACAGCATTTGCAACAACACTTGGCACATTATCAATCTACACAATTGATCCTTATAGAGTTTATACTGTTCCAACAGAGACTAGATTACTTCAAATCGTGCAAGAAACTCGCAAATTTGACGTAAATTCTGAGAATCGTGTAAATACTATTGAAAACGAAACTCGTAATTTTGCAATTAAGAGCGAAACAAGAAATTTAAAAGTCCAAACTCTTGCGTTAACAGATGTTTATGCAACTCCTTTGGATATAAGGAAATAGGATAATGCCAAATTTAACAGGATTTAAAGAAGACAGAGTTGGGGTATACATTGAGAAAGACCCTTATGCTATTTTGGATTACACATTAGATTTTACTAATTGGTTGCCAAGTGGCGATACTATTGCTTCTATTACTGTTACCGCAGAAACTATTTCAGGCGATAGCACACCTTTAGCAATAGCAAGTTCAACCAACACATCAACACTAGTAACAGCAAACATCTCAGCAGGCACAGCAGGCAATATCTATAATGTAGAATATAAAATTATTACAACAAATGGCCTAAGAGATTCTAGAAATTTTAGAATCAAAGTCGTAGAGAGACAAGCATAATGAGTGAAGAAAATAAAACAACAAATGTCAAACATAAAACTATAGATAGAGATCTAGTTTATAAACTTGCTTGTATTCAATGCACTCCAGAAGAAATTGCTGAAGTGGTTGGAATTGGTCTTGGCACGTTGAAAAAGAAATTTGGTCCTTTAATGGAAAAGGGCAAACAAGCAGGTAAAAAAAGTTTAAGAAGAGCCATGTGGGAAAAAGCAGTAAACGGTGACACACGAGTTCAAATCTTTTTATCAAAGCAATATCTTGGAATGAAAGACGCTCCAGAAGATACATCAAACAGCACACCGTTGCCTTGGGAAGACTAGAATGCCATTAAGCCCTGCACAAGAAACTATTGTTAAAGACGACAGCCGTTTTCGTGTAGCTGTGACTGGTAGACGTTTTGGTAAGACTCACGTGGCTATGAGAGAACTGGCCAAACACGCATCAAAACCAAATCAACAAGTTTGGTATGTTTCTCCAAGTTATAGAATGAGTAAGGGTATAGTTTGGGATCAGTTCAAAGCAAAATTAAAAGACTTACGTTGGATTGAACAAAGCAATGAAGCAGAATTAAAAATACGTTTAAAAAATCAAAGTGTTATACATCTTAAAGGTGCAGACAATCCAGACAGCCTAAGAGGCGTTGGACTTGACTTTATTATCTTAGATGAATTCCAAGACATAGACAAAAGAACTTGGACTGAAGTTTTAAGACCTACACTATCAGACAAAGGTGGTAAGGCCATGTTTATGGGCACACCCAGAGGTGTAGGCAGTTTTTCACATGAAATGTATTCAATGGCACAAACAACAGACGGTTGGGGTGCTCATACATACACAACACTTGATGGCGGCAATGTTCCTGAAAAGGAAATAGAAGACGCACAACGTGACATGGATGAAAAAACATTTCAACAAGAATACCTTGCTACGTTTAACACTTATTCAGGTGTGGTATACTATAACTTTAGTAGAGATTATAGTGTTACACCATGCACTGGTAAAGACACAAGAGAAATATTTGTTGGACAAGACTTTAACGTAGGTGCTCTTGCAAGTGCTATTGCTGTGATTGAAAATAACACAATTTATTTTGTTGATGAACTATTATTAAATGGATCAAGCACAGAAGATGTTTGCGATGAATTAAAACGTAGATATCCAAATACAAAAATTAATGTTTTTCCAGATCCTGCTGGTAGACAACGCAGAACAAGTGCAGGCGGTAAAACTGATATTAGTATTTTACAAAATGCAGGATTTAATGTGTTAGTTAGAAATAGCCATACACCAATTAGAGATAGAGTAAACGCTGTTAATGCTAAATTAAAAAATACCAGAGGTGAAATGAATATGTTTATTGATCCAAAATGCAAAAATGTTATTAGCAGTTTAGAACGCATGGTATACAAACCAGGGACTTCAATTGTGGAAAAAGATGGAGTGCATGATCACATGGCTGACGCTGTTGGTTATCTAGTTGATTATTTGTATCCGCTAAGAACAGATCATGGCGATACTACACCACAAAGATGGGCATTTTCTGGAAACAATAACAACGCAAGGAGATGGAACTAATGCCCGTAATTAGAGATAGAGTAATTAAAGGTGACAGCGTATTTGCTGTTGATTATATAACAGAATCACATGATGCTTACAAGTATTATATTAATAGATGGAATTTTTTAGGTGATAGTTTTAATGGTGGCTATGACTTTTATGCTGGCCGTTATTTAGAGCCGTATTATTATGAATCAAAAGACGATTATGAAAAACGTCTAAGACAAATTGCGTTAGATAACCATGTTAAAAGTGTTGTTGGCATTTACAACAGTTTCCTATTTAGAAAAGAAATCAAACGTGACTTTGGATCAATTGAAACTGATCCAGGCCTAGCTCCATTCTTGCAAGATGCAGATTTAGATGGTAGATCATTCCAAGCATTTATTAGAGAGATGAGTGCTCATACAATGGTTTATGGTAATGTTTGGATTATTGTAGACAAGCCTAATTCAGATGCTAACACAAGAGCAGATGAATTAAACCAAGGCATACGTCCTTATGTTTCAATGTTTACTCCAGACAATGTTTTAGATTGGACTTACGAGCGTCAAGCAAGTGGTCTATATGAATTAACATATCTAAAAGTAAAAGAAGAAGTTGTTCAAAACAAACAATACATTAGAGAATATACCAAAGAAGAAGTCAATGTTTATTTGATTGATGGCAATGATAAAACAGGTTCATTACATGAAACAATACCAAACGCACTAGGTAAGATTCCTGCGGTATGTGTATATGCACAAAGATCAAATGTTAGAGGTGTTGGTGTAAGTGCCGTTGGTGATATTGCAGATGTGCAAAGAGAATTATATGAATTTAATTCAGAAATTGAACAAATTATTAGATTAACTAATCATCCAAGTTTAGTTAAAGAAGTTGGTGTTCAAGCAAGTGCAGGTGCAGGTTCAATTATTGAAATTCCGCAAGGCAGTGATCCAGGAAATAAGCCCTACCTTTTACAGCCTAATGGCGCAAGTATTGAAAGCGTTTTAAATGCTATTCAACGCAAAGTAGATTCAATTGATAGAATGGCATCACTTGGTG
>TARA_R110002074_G_scaffold401092_1_pt1 | contig 12550 bp, 8 predicted proteins | sample TARA_R110002074 | Tara Oceans TARA_R110002074 (sample SAMEA4397215) | marine metagenome | biome: Polar Biome; feature: [MIX] marine epipelagic wind mixed layer (ENVO:01000061); material: water (ENVO:00002006), including particulate matter (ENVO:01000060) such as... | depth 10-100 m
AAAGTGATGCAGTCGCTGGGAAGGCGATATGTTCAATATATTAATAAACGCTACAAGCGTTGTGGCACATTATGGGAAAGTAGGCATAAATCGAGCTTGATTGATGCTGAAAGCTATCTCCTTAGTTGTTATCGCTATATCGAGTTGAATCCTGTTAGAGCAAATATGGTTGTACATCCGGCTGATTACCAATGGTCGAGTTATCGCTGTAATGCATACGGCGATAGTGACGAACTTGTTACGGCGCATGATGTTTATCTCTCAATTGATCTCGACAATATGAGTCGACAGATCGCCTATCGTAATTTATTTGACACTGCCTTATCCAAAAAGTTATTGCATGACATAAGAAATGCTACTAATTTTTCAATGCCTTTGGGAGAAACCAAGTTTAAACGACAGATTGAACAGGCCTTAAACAGATCAATTGGTCATGCAAAAAGAGGCAGACCAGTAATTGGAAATAAAGGATGCAAATGATTCTCGTTTGTCACCGACCCCTTAAAAAAAATCCCCGCTTATTTGAAGTGAGGATTTTTTTGTTTACTTACTCAATTACACCTTAACCCTGATCACGCCCCTTACCTGCTGCGATTCTCAATCTCAAGGCATTTAACTTAATAAAGCCCGCCGCATCTTTCTGATCGTATGAACCTTCATCATCTTCAAAGGTCGCTATTTTTTCATCAAACAATGAATCCTCAGACTTACGACCAACAACTACGACATTACCTTTATAAAGCTTCAATCTAACCACACCATTCACGTAATGTTGAGTTTCGTCAATTAAGGCTTGTAGAGCTTTACGCTCTGGTGACCACCAGTAGCCGTTATAAACCAATTCGGCATACTTGGGCATCACACTATCTTTTAAGTGGGCAGATTCTTTGTCCAGCGTGATAGATTCAATGGCACGATGCGCTTTCATCATAATGGTGCCGCCCGGTGTTTCGTAACATCCACGAGACTTCATGCCGACGTAGCGGTTTTCGACAATATCTAAACGACCTACCCCGTTTGCACCACCTATTTCATTTAGCTTGGCTAAAATAGTCGCGGGGCTAAGTGCCTCACCATCAATGGCGACAAGATCACCCTTTTCGTAGCTAAGCTCTATATACGCTGGCTCATCTGGTGCATTTTCTGGAGAAACTGACCAGCGCCACATTTCTTCTTCTGGTTCTTGCCATGGGTCTTCAAGGATATCGCCTTCATACGAAATATGAAGTAGGTTTGCATCCATTGAGTAAGGTGATTTACCTTTTTTCTTTTCGACTTCTATACCATGTTCATCACAATAAGCTAATAAACTTTCACGTGAACTTAAATCCCATTCTCTCCAGGGTGCGATGACATGAACACCAGGTTTAAGCGCATAGGCGCCTAATTCAAAGCGAATCTGGTCATTCCCTTTACCCGTTGCACCATGTGAAATAGCATCTGCACCGGTTTCATTGGCAATTTCGATCATTCTTTTTGCAATTAAAGGCCGGGCAATAGATGTGCCTAATAGATATTCACCTTCGTAAATGGTATTGGCGCGGAACATAGGGAATACATAATCACGGACAAACTCTTCACGCACATCTTCGATGTAAATTTCTTTTACACCTAAGGCTTCTGCTTTAGCGCGTGCTGGCTCTACTTCTTCACCTTGGCCAAGATCGGCAGTATAAGTGACGACTTCACATTGATAAGTTTCCTGTAACCATTTAACAATGACAGACGTGTCTAAGCCACCGGAGTAGGCTAAAACGACTTTGTTAATGTTTGACATAAAGCAGCTCCAAATTGTCGTGTTAAGTTTTTATTAACGCTTCAAGTTTCAAAAGAGGAGCATTTTACTTGCACCTAGGCCTTAAACACAATAAGCAGCCTAAAATCATTATTCTCGCTCTAAACGGACGGTGGTTCGTCTATTTAAGAATTTATTTTTTGAGGTGTCATTTCCAGCAATAGGAAAGCGCTCGCCATGATAGCGCGTTCTTATAATTGAGTCGGATATACCTTTAGTGACGAGATAATCTCTGACCGCTTCTGCACGCGCTTTAGATAACCTTCGGTTATAGATACGTCTACCGGTACTATCGGTATGACCATCAACAAAAATAGCATTCACGCTTGAATCTGCATTGACGTATAAGCTAATTAAATCTAACTGTTTCATATCGCCTTCTGTCATGTCTGCTTTATCAGATTCAAAGTGGACTTTTGAGCGCTCTACTTGCCTGAAATTGACAGGTAATAGACCTGCAACACAGTCTAAGTAACCGTTGTAAATCGTTGAAAAATTAATGCTATTTACCTGAATGCGAATGGACTCATCGGAAAACCAGGCTTTTCGAGTAAAGGTCGGCGTCATACCGGCCATTAAACCCTGCATCATGGCCGTTGCTCTTTTACGCTCTACTATTAAAGGTTTTACGGAGTCTTCAACTTGAACAAAGCCTAAGTTTTGGATCTCATTTCCAGGCCGCCATGAAGAGGCTTCAATAACCAGTGCCGCTTTTCCTGGCCTCATCGGATTTTGAATCGTACTTGTCCAGAATGTTAACTCTTCGCCAGCTTCGTGATAGAAAACACCTTTACCATAATTTGGAATATCATGAATCAGACTACATTCGAAGATTGAAGACGACAGATACCACTGACTTTGATCAAGTTTAGCGCTATATGTTTTAGCATAAGACTGAGATATTAATCCCAGTAATAAGCCAAACTTAAGCAAAAAAGTGAATATGTGCCAAACAGATTGAATCATATTTTTCAATAACCTATTAAAACATGGCAATTGTTTGCCCTTTTTGTAAAAAAGCTCTGATATACTTCGCATCAATAGTCGACTGAACACACCCTGTTAAGCGACATACGGAATATATTAAGGATAAACGTGCAAAACCATTCTGATAAAAGCAATTCTCACGCCATCTCTAAACGTTTCAGAGGTTTTTTGCCTGTTGTTATTGATGTCGAAACCGGTGGTTTCAATTCAAAAACAGATGCTCTACTCGAAATAGCTGCCGTTATTATCGATATGAAATCTTGCGGTGATTTATATTTGAAAGAAACCATTCACTGCAATGTTGAGCCTTTTCGGGGCGCGAACATGGAAGCATCTGCCCTTCAATTTACAGGGATTGACCCGCACAGCCCATTTCGTAATGCACTATCTGAGAAAATGGCACTCGATAAAATATTTACACCTATAAGAAAAGCGATTAAAGATACAAACTGTACTCGCGCTGTACTTATCGGCCATAACGCATCATTCGATCATGGCTTTGTATTTGCTGCGGCAGAAAGAACTGGTATTAAGCGAAATCCATTCCACCCTTTTTCATCTTTTGATACGGCAACGCTTGCAGGCTTAGCCTACGGCCAAACAGTTTTAGCAAAAGCCTGCGCCTTAGCAAGCATTGATTTTGATGGAAACTCAGCTCATTCTGCAAAGTATGATACCGAAAAAACGGCCGAGCTTTTTTGCAAGATCGTCAACAAGTGGCAAAACCTGGGTGGCTGGCCGGTTTAATTATTGGGGGCTTTCTGACAGCCACAAAAAAGCCGAAAAAATCCGGCTTTTTTGTGGCTGTCGGTGTTTAAAGCTTATAAACCTTCAGCATTCTCTGACAAGTATGCAGCAACACCTTCTGGAGAGGCATTCATACCTTTATCGCCCTTCTTCCAGCCTGCTGGACATACCTCTCCATGCTCTTCGTGGAACTGAAGCGCATCAACCAAACGGATAAGCTCGTCCATGTTACGTCCAAGTGGCAAATCATTGACGATTTGTGAACGAACAAGCCCTTCTTTGTCTATCAAGAAAGCACCGCGAAATGCGACACCACCATCTGACTCTACATCGTAAGCTTTACAGATATCGTGATTGATATCAGCGGCCATGGTGTAAGAAACTTCACCAATACCACCTTTATTTATCGGCGTATTTCTCCAAGCGTTATGCGTGAAATGCGAGTCAATAGACACAGCAATAACTTCTACGCCACGCTCTTTAAAATCTGGAATTCTGTGATCTAAAGCGATTAACTCAGATGGACATACAAAAGTGAAATCCAAAGGGTAAAAGAAAACCAGTGACAACTTCCCTTTTACGGCTTCTGAGAATGTAAATTCATCTACGATTGAACCATCTGCTAGTACTGCTGGTACGGTGAAGTCAGGTGCTTTTTTGCCAACTAAAACGCTCATTTTTCCTTCCTTTTTCAAATAAATGTGGATTAACTTTGTTCTGATCTGGAGAGGTACAATATAAAGACTCACCATCAGATTATTATTTCAGTGTGGTATCCCTGGTTCCCATCACGACGATGGGCTTAAAGAGATTGCCATTAAAACCCTGTTTGACACTATTTTCAATAGTTTAAAGCCAGCCAAATTAAACAGGATGAATTTCACCATACTTAGAGACCAAAAAAGGAGCAATCTGCTCCTTTTTTGGTCTACACTATTTCTACAACAATATTACCAATGAATACCACGCATAATGGCGGCAAAGGCAATCTGCTCGGTAGACACCTTAGGCTTTTCTTCTTTACTACCCTTGCCTTTAGATGCAACTGAGTCCGGAAACATTTTATAGCCTGTATTCATTACAATCTCGCCAAGCTTAGGCGCTAGAGAATGAAGAACAGCTGCAAATGTACCTAACCTGGTTGCTATACGCTTAGGCCTGTTGATAATTGCATCCGCAATGAGGTCTGCCGCATCATCGGGTGATAATGTCGGAACAGAATCATATAATTTAGTTGGGCCGATCATTGGCGTTCTAACCAATGGCATATTGATAGTGGTAAACGACACATTACTATCTGAAAATTCTGCAGCTGCACAACGTGAAAATGCATCTAAAGCGGCTTTTGATGCCACATAGGCTGAAAATCTTGGCGCATTTGTTAGTACTCCAATAGATGAAATATTCACAATATGGCCTTTACGACGCTCTAACATTGAAGGTGAAAAACCCATAATTAGTCGCAATGAACCAAAGTAGTTTAACTGCATCGTTCTTTCATAATCATGGAAACGATCAAATGCATGATTAATTGAACGCCTTATAGAACGCCCTGCATTGTTAATAAGATAATCAACATGTCCATGATCTTTCAATACGGCAGCAACAAATGCATCACAATCTTCCATGTTGGAAAAATCACACTTGTACGCATGAACCTCGCCTTTTTTCATTGCTGCAAGTTCGTGCTTAACTTCATCCAATGTTTCTTGGGTTCTTGCTGCAATACAAACGATTGCCCCTGCATCTACCAGTTTTGTTGCCGTGGCTAAACCAATACCTGATGTGGCTCCGGTAACAACGCATATCTTATTTTCTACCGTGCCCTTTAAAGAACGATCCTTATATAAATCCGGATCTAATTTACGCTCCCAAAAGTCCCAAATGACAGGCGCATAAGATTCTAAACGAGGCACTTCAATTCCGGAACCTTTCAGAACACGTTCCGTTTCTCTTGAATCAAAGCGTGTTGGGTAATTGATAAAGCCTAATGCCGAGTCTGGAATGCCCAAGTCATTTAAAACAGCACCCGTGATACGCTTAACAGGTGGTAGATTTTTTAATCCGTTTCGCACCATGGAAGGGATAAAGCCAAACATTTGAGAATCGATACGCATAGTCATCGTTGGTGCATGACCCGCCCTAGCAAAGATATTTAATACTTCACCGACTTTATGCGGGTCTGGGTCTGTTAAATGAAAACATTTACCATCTTCACCTTTAGCGTGTGAAATATGATCAAGCGCGCTCACTATAAAATCGACGGGGACAATGTTAAGTCGTCCACCTTCAATACCAACGGTTGGCATCCACTGTGGAATCATTTTGCGGATTTTTTGAAGCATTTTGAAAAAGTAATAAGGGCCATCTACTTTATCTATTTCACCCGTTTCAGAGTGACCGACTACCATACCAGGGCGGTAAATACGGAATGGCACGTTACATTTATCCCTAACAACTTTTTCTGAATCATGTTTTGTCTGAAGATAAGGGTTATCAAGTTTTTCAGCTTCTTCAAACATATCTTCTCTGAAGGTACCTTTGTATAAACCTGCTGCAGCGATAGAGCTTACATGATTAAAGCAGCCTGCATTCATAGCCGCTGCTGCATCAATAGCATTTTGGGTACCTTGGACATTGACCGCTTTCTGAACGTCAGCGGGTGCGTATAAATCATAAATAGCGGCGAGATGATAAAAATGTTTGATATTACCCTTTAGCTTAGCAATAGCTTTGTCAGAAATACCTAGATTTGGCCTAGTTAAGTCACCCGTTATAGCTTCAACTTCTTTGCTGCTTACATCTAATCGTTCCAGAAGCTTTTCATAACGCTCCATGCTCGACTCTTGAACCAATAAATAAATTTTTTCTTTTCGCTCTAGTAATTTTTCAACCAAAAAACGACCAATAAAACCGGTTCCACCGGTTACAAAATAGCTCATTACTTCATACCCCAAAAATTATTAGATTGTTTGCGCTTCGCTAAGAATTCGCTTACCAACTTTTATGGTTAAGTAGATAATCCCTGCAATTATTTTTATATCTCGATTGAAGCCCATAAAGCTGCATTAAAGATTATGTAAGTATATATCCAATTCATAAGAGGGCAACCGTGGGAAGCCGCTTAAAACCTACTTTTTATAATTTTTTTGTAAACGTTTAATTATTGATAACTAGATTTTTTACTCTATTTTTCAGCTTCAATTATGATAATGTTGATATTCTTTATCGATGCCGCATTCACTTAAATTAGTTTTAGTTGAACTTGGCATTCGCGCTACCTAGAATGATTTCCTTTTTAACCTCAATAAACGTGAGATTTTTGTGATTAAATATTTTCTGGTTTTATTTCTTTTTGTTTTTAGTTTGTCAGGAATGTGCGCTCAAGACATAAACAAACATAAGTCAATGTCGATACCCAAGAGCCCAAATGACCAGCGAGAATACCTTTCCATCACATTAGACAACAACTTAGATGTGATGCTTATATCTGACTCAACAAGCGACAAAGCCTCTGCCGCTTTAGATGTTTATGTCGGCAGCTCTAATGATCCTCAAGATTTTTTAGGGCTGGCCCATTTTTTGGAACACATGCTTTTTCTCGGGACTAAAAAATACCCTAACCCTGATGAATATCAAAAATTTATCAGTGATCATGGAGGGTCTCACAATGCATACACCTCTTTAAATCATACTAACTACTTTTTTGACATTCAATCTGACTTCTTAGAAAAAGCGCTGGACAGATTTTCTCAACAGTTTACTGCCCCCTTATTTAATGAAGAATATGTCGAACGAGAGATCAATGCAGTCCACTCTGAATATACTGCAAAAATCAAAGATGATGGGCGCCGCTTCTTTTCAGCGATTAAAGAAATACTCTCTGATAACCATCCATATAGTAAATTTTCAGTAGGCAATTTAGAGACCCTGACAGACAATCCAGAAAAAAGTTTAAGAGGTGCGCTTCTAGAATTTTATGCCGATCATTACTCGGCGAATAAAATGAAGCTTGTCATACTGGGTAAAGAGCCGCTGGAGACACTCAAAAAATGGGCGATTGATAAGTTTTCTGACATCCCAAATAAGAACATCGAGTTAGAGCATATTAAGCAGCCATTCTTTGGCCCCAACGATCTTCCTGCTCAGTTGAATGTTCAATCAATAATGGACAAACGAAGCTTAACCGTTGCATTCCCTATTCCTTCAGACTCACTTTACAAAGCATCAAAACCGATCAACTACCTCGCCAACCTTATTGGTCACGAAGGTAAAGGAAGTTTACTCTCGAAACTTAAAGCTAAAGGTTTAGTTAACAGCCTTTCTGCTGGAAGTGAGTTCGATACTCAAATAAATGCCATGTTTATGATCAATATGTCTTTAACCCAAAAAGGCTTAGATAACCATGAAGACATACTAAATATACTTTTCAATTATTTATCTTTACTGAAAAGTGAAGGCATCCAAAAACTTTATTTTGATGAGCAAGCTCAGCTTCTTGACATTGCCTTTAAGTTTCAAGAAAAATCAGAGCCTATTCACTTTACAAGCTCATTGGCGACAGCCTTGCAGGAAAGTCATGCCGACACTGTGTTAGTTGAAGACTATCAACTAACAGATTATAAGCCTTCGTTATATTTAGAGTTTATTGAGCATTTATCCCCTAAAAATATGTTTGCTGCTTTGTCTGCTAACGACTTGGAAACCAATAGAAAAACTCAATGGTATCAAGCACCTTATAAGTTTTTTAAACTTGATCAAAACTTAATTAATGAGTTAGAAAGCGTCGAAGCAGATCCAAGCCTTCATATGCCGATTGCAAACGAGTTTATTCCTGAGAGCACTGCACTCCTAAGTAAACCTAATCATAAACCTGAGTTATTGAAACAGTCGAAAGGGCTTGATGTTTGGTATGCATTTGATTCCTCCTTTGGCACACCAAAAGCAAATATATTCCTTACATTACGGTCGCCCATTTCAAATAGCTCTGCAGACAACTTTAATAAAACTGACATACTGGTATCACTATTGAAAGATTCTTTAAATGAATACAGCTACCCGGCTTATTTAGCTGGCTTACATTTTGAGTTATATCAGCATATGCGCGGCATTACCGTAAAGATTAGTGGTTATAACGACAAGCAAAGCAACCTACTCATTAAAATCATAAACGCTTTAAAGGGCGCTAAGTTTAAACTTGACCGTTTTGAAACGATAAAAGACCGCTTACACCGACAGTTAGAAAATGCTGCAGATAAAAAGCCATTTCAGCAAGCGATATCAAAGGCTCAGAATAACCTAATATCACCCTCATGGAATGAAAAAGAAAGGCTTAAAAGTCTCAGCAAGCTAGAATTTGAAGCTATAAATAACTACAGAAATGAATTCTTAGAAGAGTTAGAGGCTGTGCTTTTAATCAATGGCAACATAACGCGTGCCAGCTCTTTAAATATTGCCAATCAAATAAAAGCATTCCTCCTACACGACATTAAAAATTCCCATGTCGAAAGAGCGAAGATAAATAAATTAACGGGGGCTAAGGTTTGGGCTTCAGCTATCGATGTCGACCATAGTGATACCGGGTTTGTTTATTATTTACAAGGCAATGACAAGTCAATAGCAGAACAGGCAAGGTTTATGCTGTTAAACCAAATAATATCGACTGACTTTTATGGCACAATTCGAACAGATAAACAGCTTGGTTATATCGTATTTTCAACCAACTTTTCGTTATTAGATATGCCGGCTATTGCCTTTATCGTGCAGTCACCTACAGCTAAAAGTGATGTGCTTTTCGCTGAAACTCGAAGCTTCCTAGAAAACCAACTATCAAATCTTGCCATGTTATCAAGCACCGACCTAGAGAAGTTTAAGCAAGCTGTCATTAGTAAGCTTCTGAAGCAGGATAATACGCTATACAGCCGCTCTAATCGTTACTGGCAAGATATAGACAGAGAGAATAAAGCCTTTGATACAAATGCTGTTTTAGCTGACACCGTTTCAGAGGTTAGTACTAATGATTTGCAGATTTTACTTAAAAGACTCATATCAGAAAAAGGTCAAGGCTTGCTAACTTACACGTTTACGGACAAAGATAACTTGAACTATAAAGAGCTTGGCTTAGAAGAATTCTCAGAGAAAATTCAAAATAGCCTGACAAAAATCAAATAAACCTAAAGCGAACTTCAACTTGAATTCTCTTATTCAAGTTGAAGAATTACGGACTAATGATAAGGAATAATTGACTCTCCATAATATTTTAACTCTTCCAGAATATTCATATCTTTTGCTGAAATATTTTGTTCACTGGCTAATTGATGTATTCGCTCGTAATACTGTTTGAATGTTAGGTATTGAGATTTATTATCTAATAATTTAGTTGCCCTATAATGCTCCCATTTATCTTGTTCTTCATCCGTCAAACTTCCTGGGAAATTTCTTGCTTTATAGCGAAAGAGCATTTCAGGTAAACGCTGATCAATAAAATGAAATTGTTTTTCTGCTAGCTCTAGTTCAGAGGATACCCTGACTTCAGAGGCTAGTTTCTTGTCTATTCCACCCAAGAAGCCGCTATAAATCATTAAGTCTGGATCAGACTCACTCGGAAAAGAGCTTTCCTCACTAAAAAGCGCATGTAGCTTAGAAATAAATTCAGGATACGATCTCACCCAATTCAAGTTGTGGGTCATTCTTTCCATATCTAAATCCCACGCTGTCATCCTTTCTTGAGGAATAGACTTAATGACAGATGCAGGGCAAATCATTGGGCATTTATTGATATGAATAGTCTTTAATGCAGGCCTAAATTTATTCTGTGCTTGCAAGTCAGCACTCTTACTATACAACCTCAGTTTAATTTCCTCATTACTAAGTGAATTTAGCGCTTCTGGGCTTTGCCTAAGGTCGAATACCACATAACCATTTGAATTTGCCGGATGCTTAAACAAAGGTAATACTAAGGCGGAACAGCCATTGCTTGCAGGGAATTTAGATGAAACATGAAACAAAGGTTTCATTTCTTTATTTTCAAAAAATGCAGTTAATGCACGTTTAGATTTATGCTTAAAAACATAGTCATAAAGCTGAGGTTGCTTTTCTTTTATTAACTTTGCTACTGCAATGGTGGCATAGACATCTGACATGGCATCATGAGCCGCCTCATGCGCTATGTTATTAGCTTCTGTCAAGCGTTCAAGCCTAAAGCTTACCTGCCCACTATCATCTTTAGGCCAATTAATCCCTTCCGGTCTTAATGCATAGGTTAGCCTAACCAGATCTATAATATCCCATCGAGAGTTGCCATTTTTCCACTCACGTTCATATGGATCTATAAAGTTTCTATAAAATAAATTACGTGAAATTTCATCGTCAAACCGAATGCTGTTATAACCAGCGACACAGGTTTCAGGAATGGAAAAAAGCTTATTGATAAAATGTGCAAATTCAACTTCAGCTACACCTTCTTGATAAGCAAGTTGAGGCGTAATACCCGTTATTAAACAAGCATCGGGGGAAGGTAAAAAATCATCGTTAGGTTTGCAGTAGATCGTGATAGGGTCATCAATAATATTAAGATCTAAGTCTGTGCGAATGCCAGCAAATTGACATGGTCGATCTTTCCTTGTATCTGCGCCAAAGGTTTCGTAGTCGTGCCAAAAAATACTTTGCATTTTATGCTCCCTAAAATGAGCATAAATTGTAATACCTTAAGAGGAATGCTTACAGCCATTTCAAGAAGATATTCCTAGAAATGAGTCAAAACAGCTTAAAAAAGATCATTACCACGATTGATATATTCGACACGGACACGTTCGGTGCCCGAGGCATTAACGCCAGTATTCATATCTATCTGTAAAGAGGTAGGAATGTTTATAAACACTCCCATACCGGCATTTATAACACCTTCACTAGTAGACCATTCCGTCGCTTCTTTTTGGAAAGATATGAAAAAGTCGTTAGTATAATCGATTTGATTTGTTGTGGTGTTACGTTGCCCAACATCTAGAGTTTTGTAATCAGCTAGACTATAACAATAAAAACCAGAGCTACAGTTTGTAGCCCCACCTACCTCTGATCCGGCAACACCAAAATACTGTGCACGAGTATTATCAGCATTACCATTTTGATCGAGTAAGCTTGAGCGGTAATCATCACCAAAAAAGTCAGTAATATCTACACCGATATTCCCAGAAACACTAGAAAAATCACCGCTTAGTTGGCCTCTAGCTTCACCAAAACCTAAGCGAAAACCGGTAAGTTCTTCTGATGAGTTTTGAGCAATCTCAAAAAATGGATCATTCAATTCAAAAGGCACAATATCATTAACAGCGTAAGCTTGACCATCAAGTTGCGTTTGTGATGCATTAGTGGAAATCGAACCAAATGCAAGGTTAGTAGCTGCAAAGTCTGCTGCTAAGGTTTCACCTGCGCGCGAGTAGTTCCCTAACTCGACGTTATTTATATTCATTTGCAGGTCAGTCTCCATACCTAACGTTACTCTGGTATAGCTGTTGGTACCAATTTGATCAATATCAAAGGCAACGGCAGCTTGACCAACATACTCACTAAGCTCTTCATCTGCGATAGGACGCATTTCTGCAGACGCAAACGAACTAGTCAGCATGACAGCGACTAAAATACCAAGCTTGTTTATATGTCTATCCATTTATATTGCTACCTGCGAGTCCATAATTGCAATCATTAAAAGTTAAATATCAACTATTTCAAATTGTTCACCGATTGTACTTTTATGTTTCTAATTGTGCTGTGACTAAACTCACAGGCTAGTAAAAAGTAAGCTCGATGAATGATATAGCGTTGATATAAGTATAAATACTTATCTGGGTAAATATATGGCAAAACCCCATGTATAACAGTTGTTCACAACCCACTTAAAGTGCAACGTTTGTCCGTCCATAGAGCACACTCTGTCATTTTATTATCTGAGGCATAACTGGTGGCATTGGCTCTAAAAAAAGGCAAAAAAAAGCCCAGCTGGTTAGCTGGGCTTTTCTATTAGAA
>TARA_R110002074_G_scaffold54495_1_pt1 | contig 12548 bp, 10 predicted proteins | sample TARA_R110002074 | Tara Oceans TARA_R110002074 (sample SAMEA4397215) | marine metagenome | biome: Polar Biome; feature: [MIX] marine epipelagic wind mixed layer (ENVO:01000061); material: water (ENVO:00002006), including particulate matter (ENVO:01000060) such as... | depth 10-100 m
GATGGTATGAGTAAAGGTGTTCAATTTTTATTAAAAAAGAATAAAGTTGACGTTATTAATGGCTATGGAAAAATTAAACCTGGTAAAAAAGTAGAAGTAGATGGTACTGAGTATAGTGCAGATCACATTATTATCGCTACAGGAGCACGTTCGCGTGAATTACCAAGTTTGCCACAAGATGGTAAAAAGGTGATTGGTTATCGTGAAGCATTGGCTTTAAAAAAGCAGCCAAAAAAGATGGTTATTGTAGGCTCTGGTGCCATTGGCGTTGAGTTTGCTTATTTCTATAACGCCATGGGAACTGAGGTTACAATTGTTGAGTTTATGCCAAAAATAGTGCCTGTAGAAGATGATGATGTTTCAAAACAGCTAGAACGTTCCTTTAAGAAAATTGGCATCAACATAATGACATCGGCTGAAGTTACAAGTGTCGATACATCAGGAACAAGTGTAAAAGCTACTGTTAAGACTAAAAAAGGTAAAGAAGTACTCGAAGCAGATGTAGTACTTTCAGCAGTAGGTATAAAATCGAATATCGAAAATATTGGCTTAGAAGATGTTGGTATTGTAGTTGACAGAGACAAAATAATTGTAAATGATTATTACCAAACCAACATTCCTGGATACTATGCTATTGGTGATGTAACTCCTGGTCAAGCACTAGCTCACGTAGCTTCTGCTGAAGGTATTTTATGTGTCGAAAAAATTGCTGGTCAACATGTTGAAGCATTAGATTATGGAAACATTCCTGGTTGTACGTATTGCTCTCCTGAAATTGCAAGTGTTGGTTTAACCGAAGCTCAAGCTAAAGAACAAGGTTTCGATATTAAGGTTGGTAAATTTCCATTCTCTGCATCTGGAAAAGCAAGTGCTAGTGGACATAAAGATGGGTTTGTAAAAGTAATTTTTGATGCTAAATATGGCGAATGGCTAGGTTGCCACATGATTGGTGCTGGTGTAACTGATATGATTGCTGAAGCTGTTTTAGGAAGAAAACTAGAAACGACTGGACATGAAGTATTAAAAGCGGTGCATCCACATCCTACAATGAGTGAAGCAGTTATGGAGGCTGTTGCAGCGGCTTATGGCGAAGTGATACATTTATAGAAAAAGAATAAAGATTGTTTGCTACTCAAACTTTTAGAATTAAGAATATAGACTAAAGGAGGCTATCTAAAAAGTGCTTTTGTTATCATTTTGAGCTTAGTCGAAAAATCTCAATAATCTACAAATCAACTTATTAATTTTTATGAGATTCTTCATTTTCATTCAGAATGACACTTTTTAGACAGCCTCTTTTTTATTATTCTAAATAGAGTCTTAATTCTAAAAATGAATAAAATGAATATTCTATAAGCGAAGCGGTCTAATTTATAAAACTTTGAATAGCCAACTCATAACTCTGCAATCCAAATCCAAGTATCACACCTTTGGCGTATAGAGAAATAAATGACTTGTGCCTAAACTCTTCCCTAGCAAAAGTATTAGAGATATGAACTTCAATAACTGGAGTTTTAATGGCTTTTACAGCATCGCCAATACCAACAGATGTATGGGTATATGCAGCTGCATTTAATATAACGCCATCATAATTATAACCTACTTCCTGCAATTTATCAATCAATTCACCTTCAATATTGGATTGAAAATGTTCTAAACTTACCTGTGGATATTTTTTTTTTGTAGCATCAAAAAACTCCATGAATGTTAAGCTTCCATATATGTTTGGCTCTCTTTTACCAAGTAAGTTAAGATTTGGACCATTTATGATGATTAATTTTTTCATTCTTCATTATTTTGGAAAAGTAAAGGTATAAAAAAAGGAAGTAATCTCTTCCTCTTATAGTTATTTGAGTTTGATAACTTCATTACCAAGCGTAACCAATCGAAACCCCTAAACCAATAGAAGTATTGTTAACTGTAATTGCTCTATTATCAGATCTAGCAGTAACAAAACTTAATCCCGCAAAAACATCAAGTACAAAATGTTCTCCAAATATCCATTGGTGACCAGCTTCGGCTCCAACAATAAGTAAACCACCAGAGTTATCAAAGTTATCCTCCAATGAATAATACCCTGCAGACGGTCCAGCATGCCAACCCCTTAGAGCATCATCAGTAGAAAAATATCGTCTATATTCTAATCCCGCTCCAAAACCTGAAACATCAGAAATATTATAATATAATCCAGCAATTGTAAGTGTTTCGTTATCATTTATTGAAAACTCATACCCAACATTTGCAATACCAAAAACTAAACCCACAGGATTTGCCTTGATAGCTTGCTCCTGAGCATTTCCTATATAGCTAAGTAAAATAAATGTGATAATCAATAATATTTTTCTCATAATAAATTCGTTTTTGTTTTAATTATTAATAAGTAAATGTATATCGTAGATATTAACAATGCAAGAAAATCAACTTTAATTTGATTTATAATTCCTACATTAACAGTAAGTGATTAAAAAAAAAGAGCGCCAAATATGCGCTCCTTCTTTCTTTATTTGCTATTAATCAATACTGTTAATATAAAAATTCGTGAATTCAGTTTCGATTAATTAATAGCTAATTAAAAAATAAAAACGCTTTTGAACAAAAATTTAACCCAAAAAATAGTATTTTTATCGATAAAGTTGCATTATCACTAGTATTTATGGAGTAATATTTATCCTACCTTTTGTTAATAAACTAAAGTTATAAACATGAAATGGCATCAAGCCTTAGAAGATTACACCAATTATTTAAAGATTGAAAGAGGACTTTCCAATAACTCAATTACTAGTTATTCTAGAGATGTAAAAAAGTTGATTCAATTTTTAGAAGCGCATGAAAATTCAATCTCTCCTATTAAGATTGAGAAAACAATTATACAAGAATTCATTTATCATATTGCAAACGAAGTTAATGCCAGAAGCCAGTCAAGAATTATTTCTGGATTACGAAGTTTTTTTGATTTCTTGATATTTGAAAATTATCGAGAGAGCAACCCTTTAGAGCTTATAGAGGCTCCAAAAATTGGAAGAAAACTTCCAGACACCTTATCTGTTAAAGAAATTGACACTATAGTTTCCACAATTAATTTGGGGACTCCACAAGGAGAACGCAATAGAGCTATTATTGAAACGCTTTACAGCTGTGGTTTAAGAGTTAGTGAACTTCTCAATCTTAAGCTATCAGATTTATTTTTTGACGAAGGCTTTATAAAAGTAACTGGCAAAGGAGATAAGCAACGGTTTGTTCCAATAGGCCATCTTACTCAAAAATATATAAATCTCTACAAAAATGAAATCAGGATTCATATTCCTGTACTTGGCGAATATCGTGACATTCTATTTTTAAATAGAAGAGGCAAACAACTCACCAGAGCTATGATATTTACCATTGTTAAACAGTTAGGGGAAAAAGCTGGAATAAAAAAGACGATTTCACCACATACCTTTAGACATTCTTTTGCTACGCATCTTTTAGAAAATGGTGCCGATTTAAGAGCCATACAGCTCATGTTAGGCCATGAAAGCATTACTACTACCGAAATTTATATGCATGTAGATAAAAGTCATTTACGTAAAGTTGTTGACACTTATCATCCTAGAAAATAAAAAAAGGTTGTCTAAAAAAATACTTTTTAGGCAACCTTCAAATACTTAATTATCAATATTATTTTGCAATATTTACGGCTCTGGTTTCTCTAATTACTGTGACTTTAACCTGTCCAGGATAGGTCATGTCTGTTTGTATTTTTTGAGAAATCTCAAACGATAAATTAGCCGCTTTTTCGTCGCTTACTTTTTCACTTTCAACAATTACACGTAATTCCCTTCCTGCTTGTATGGCATAGGCTTTCTTTACTCCTGTAAAACCAAACGCTATATCTTCAAGATCTTTTAAACGTTGTATGTAAGAATCCAGTACTTGGCGTCTAGCTCCAGGTCGTGCTCCCGAAATCGCATCACACACTTGAATTACTGGCGACAATAGCGACTTCATTTCTATTTCATCATGGTGAGCTCCAATGGCATTGCACACTTCTTTGTTTTCGCCATATTTTTCGGCCCATTGCATGCCCAAAATTGCGTGAGGTGTTTCCATATCTGCTTCGGCATCTGGCACTTTACCAATATCGTGTAATAATCCTGCACGTTTGGCTAGTTTTGGGTTTATCCCTAATTCGGCAGCCATTACACCACAAAGTTTAGCTACTTCACGAGAGTGTTGCAGTAAATTTTGACCATAAGACGAACGATATTTCATGCGACCCACCATTTTAATTAACTCTGGATGTAAACCGTGAATTCCTAAATCGATAACTGTACGTTTACCAACCTCAATAATCTCTTGTTCTATTTGCTTTTGAGTCTTTTTAACAATCTCTTCAATTCTTGCAGGATGAATTCTTCCATCTGTTACCAATTTATGCAATGATAAACGAGCTATTTCACGTCTAACAGAATCGAAACAAGATAGTATAATAGCTTCAGGAGTATCATCAACAATAATTTCTACTCCAGTAGCAGCTTCAATGGCACGAATATTACGTCCTTCCCTACCAATGATTCTGCCTTTAACATCATCAGATTCTATATTAAACACCGAAACACAATTATCGACTGCTTCCTCAGTACCAATACGTTGTATAGTGTTAATGATAATCTTTTTGGCATCTTGTTGCGCTGTTAATTTAGCTTCTTCCATTTTATCCCGAACATAAACCATTGCGTCATTTTTCGCTTCTTCTTTTAAAGACTCTATTAACTGAGCTTTTGCATCTTCGCCAGATAATCCAGAAATAACTTCTAGTTGCTGAATTTGTCTTTTATGTGCCTTTTCAACTTCACTTTTGCGTTTTTCAAGATGCTCAATACGATAATCGTAATCTTTTATCTTTTCTTCTATATTGCTATTTAGTTTTTTTTGTTTTGATAATTCAGAAGATATTTGAGATTCTTTATCACGAGTTCTCTTTTCAGATTCAGCTATTTTTTTGTCCCTAGACAAGATAACCTTTTCATGTTCAGATTTTAATTCTATAAATTTTTCCTTTGCTTGAAGAATTTTATCTTTCTTAATAGATTCCCCTTCATGATTAGCTTCTTTAATAATGCTCAAAGCCTCCTTTTTTGCATTTTTAATTAGCTTGGAAGCGTTGCTTTTTTCAAGCGTTTTAGCAGTAAAAAACCCAACTATTAGTCCTAGTATAATTCCTCCAACAATTAATAAAATTGTGTTTGTATCCATTTTGTTATGCTTAGTTTAAAAAAAAAGCCTACATCAGTTTTGTTTTGTATAAACTCCTTAAAAACAAGTTTAGGGTTAACAAGCTGATCAAGTATCTGCTCAAGATACTGTGTTATTGAAACAAGTTCAGCACAGGCAGCACTAGCAGCACGCTTTTACAACTTCAACTCACCCTTTTTAAAGAATTAACGTTGAGTTTATCAAAAATTAACTAATGTAGGCAGTAACCTTATTTATTTTAAAGAACTTAAGAGCTTAAACACTCTTTTAAAAGCTGGTTCATAGCTATTAGCTTATGTTCAACTTCTTCACTTAAATTATCTTTATCTATTTCTTTTTGTTCTGTTTGAGAGGCAAATTGTAAAGCACACATGGCCAATACATCTTGCTTGTCCCTAACGGAATAACTTTGCTCAAATTGTTTAATCATAGCGTCAATTTTCTGAGCGGCTTTACGCAATCCTTCTTCTTGACTTGAATCAATGGTTAATGGATATACTCTATTAGCTATAGATAGCTTTATTTTAAGCTTTTCAGACATTTATTAAAACTATGTTTACATTATTCAGATAGTTGTGATATACAATGATCAATGTCTCTAATTAATGCATTTATTTTAAGCTTAGTTTCTCTTTTACTCTCGTCACTGCCCAGTATGGAATTTGCAAATTTTAGTGTTTCGTATTTATCTGCCCAAGTTGCAACTTCTGCTTCTTGTTTAGATAATCTTTCTTGAGATATTGACAATTCTTCACTTAATTTAGCGTTTGTTTGCTTTAACACTTCTAGTTTGTGCAATACTTTACTAATTCTATTCTCTAAAGAATCTACAATTGTCTCAATATTACTCATTTATCAAATTCAATACTAATTACACAAAGTTAACATACCCATAGTTAATTAGCAATTGTTTTCGAGTAAATTTTAAAACATATTAATTATCAGTTAGTTATATTTAATGACGTGTGTTTTGAATATACTTTGCAAATTTGAAACAAATTAATATTTTAGCAGTAATATCTTACTTATGACAAAATCCTTCATTATTTTTTTTATTATAATCTCGCAAGCATTGTTTGCACAAAATCCTTACCCACAAGATTATTTTAGAAATCCGTTGGATGTCACATTAGTATTATCTGGTACATTTGCTGAATTACGTTCTAATCATTTTCATTCTGGATTAGACATAAAAACCCAACAGCGTGAAGGTTTAAAAGTGTATGCTGCTGCTTCAGGATATATTAGTAGGATTAAAATTTCGCATTGGGGATATGGTAAGGCTTTATATATATCACATCCAAATGGCTATACCACCGTGTATGCGCATTTGCAAAAGTTTGCACCAAAAATTGAAGCGTATATAAAAAAACTGCAGTATGAAAAAGAAAGTTTTGAAATTGAAGTATTTCCAAAAATAACAGAACTATTAGTAAACACTCAAGAAGAAATTGCATATAGTGGAAACACAGGAGGCTCTGGAGGACCACACTTGCATTTTGAAATTAGAGATAATAAAGAACGCCCTATTAACCCAATGCTTTTTGGTATTGATGTAAAAGATAGCAGGCAGCCAATGATTATTGGTTTATTTGCCTACCCAATTGGGTTGGACTCTCATGTAAATGATACCAATGAGAAAACCAAACTAAGAATAGTACCAACCAAAAATGGCGATTACACGGCAGAAGCTATTACTGCTTATGGAAAAATAGGGTTTGGTATTGTGACTTACGATCAACAAGATCTTGCTGCTAATAAAAATGGGGTAAGCAACATACAGACTTTTTATAATGGCAATAAAAATTTTGAGATAAATTTTAAACGATTTTCTTTTAGTGAAACAAAGCATTTAAACCGTTTAATAGACTATTCACATTTTAAAGAAGAGAAGTCCAGAATACAAAAATTGTTTGTTGAACAAAACAATCCTCTTAGTATGTATAATAATATCATTGATAATGGCTACATCATTGTTGAAGATAGCACAGCATCGGTTTACAAATTAAGAGTAAGCGATTATAAGGGAAACAATACTTGGTTAACTATTCCAATTTCGGGTAAAAAAAATAATGCCATTAAAAGCCAACCAAGACAAACGACTGAGCATTTTATTTATGCCAACCAAAGTAATACTTTAGAAAAAGACAACATCTCAGTCTATTTTCCAAGCAATACCTTTTATGATGATTTTTTTATTGATTTCAATGTCGAAAACGATACCTTGACACTACATGAAAACACCGTACCTGCTCAAAAATATTTTACAATTAATTTTGATATAAGTCGTTATCTAGAACAAGATAAAGACAAGCTATTTATTGCTAGAAAGGTTGGTTACAAAGATTTTGTAACCTATTCTTCTACCAAAAGAAAAGGAAACACTTTAAGCAGCAGTACTAAAACACTTGGCACATATACATTAGCGACAGATGTTGATGGGCCAAAAATAACACCAATAAATTTTCAAGAAGGAAAATGGCTAAGTAAATATCGCTATTTAAAAGTAAAAATAACCGATGAGATTTCGGGAGTAAAAAATTATAGAGCGACCATAAATGGCAAATGGATTCTTATGGAGTATGATGCCAAAAAAAATAGCTTAGTTTATGATTTTAATGACAATATAATATTAGAAACAAAAAATAATTTAAAGATTATTGTTACCGATAATGTTGGAAATAGCTCTACATTTGAAGCAACATTTTTTAGAAAATAAATACCTCTTGAAAATCAGACCTTTTCTCTTACTTACTATTTTTATCCTATTGCCACTTATAGGGTTTTCACAAACTTCAACCTTGAGAGGCGTTATCCTTGACAAAAATAATTTACCAATCTCAAATGTAAACATTAAGACCAATAACAGTGGTACTATTAGTAACGAAAATGGTTTTTACTTAATAAAAATTGCAGCAAATAAAGACATTATAGTAGAGTTTACACATTTAAATTACAAAAAAACTACAGTTACTTTTAATTTAAAAAATGGCGAATCGTTTGAGTTTAATCCAGTTTTAAACACCCAAGTTGAGCAAATCGAAGCAGTTGTTATTACAAGTACCGACAGAAACCGTGTTGAAGGCGTAACCAACATAAAACCAGAAATAATTAGAACCGTAAAAGGTGCCCAACCAGGAATAGAAAATCTACTAAAAACACTTCCTGGAGTTAATATATCTAACGAATTAAGTACACAATACTCAGTTCGTGGAGGGAATTTTGATGAAAACTTAGTGTATGTCAATGAAATTGAAGTATATCGCCCTTTTCTTATTAGGTCTGGACAACAAGAAGGCTTAAGCTTTGTAAATACCAATTTGGTTCAAAATGTAGATTTTTCGGCTGGTGGCTTTCAAGCAAAATATGGAGACAAACTATCTTCGGTTCTTGATATAACTTACAGAAGTCCCATAAAATTTGGTATCTCAGCAGATTTAAACCTTTTGGGTGGAAGTATTACTGCCGAAAGTATTTCCAAGGATTCAAAATTTTCAGGCATCATAGGTTTGCGATATCGTGATAATAGTTTGTTAGTTGAAGCTAAAGAAACTGAAACAAATTACGACCCTACTTTTGCCGACATTCAAACCTATCTTACTTATAAGTTTTCAGATAAATTTCACTTGAGTTTTCTTGGTAACGCTTCTATAAATAGTTACAATTACCAACCTCAAACTAGACAGACCAACTTTGGTACCCTTACAAATCCTTTAGCTCTTTTGGTATATTATGATGGTCAAGAAAAAGATAGATACCAAACCTATTTTGGTGCATTTAAAGCCAATTATTTTGTAAATGATGATGTGACATTAAAGCTTACAGCATCACAATACAATACAACCGAAGAAGAATATTTCGATATATTGGCACAATACCGACTTGGAGAGGTAAACAGTAATATTGGTGATGAAAACCTTGGCGAAGTAGAATTTAGCGAAGGCATAGGAAGCCAGTTAAATCATGCAAGAAACGACTTAGATGCACTAATCACCAATGTGGAGCATAAGGGGAATTATAACTACAAAGACCACCTTTTAGAATGGTCCGTAAAATATACACGCGAAGACATAAGGGATCGTATTGTAGAGTGGGAAGTGATAGATTCTGCTGGGTTTTCAATTAATCCACCAAATATTGATAATTTTAACGAGCAGCCCTACCAAGCTTATCAAGGGCCTTTGGTGCCATTTCAAAATGTTAGAGCAACAAACAATACAAAAATTGACAGACTGCAAGGTTATGCGCAATGGAGCAAACGTGACGAGATAGGCAATCATGAAGTGTTTTACAATGCAGGAATACGCATGCATAGCTGGTCTGTAAGTGGTGAGGATATAAAAAATACTTCACAAATTGTATTTAGCCCAAGAGCACAATTTGCCATTAAACCCGATTGGAAAAAAGACATGTTGTTTAGGCTAAGTGGAGGTTTGTATTATCAACCTCCCTTTTATCGTGAATTGAGAAATAAAGATGGTGCCGTAAACTCTAGTGTCAAGGCCCAAAAATCTGTGCATATTGTATTGGGTAACGAGTATAGTTTTAAAATGTGGGAGCGCCCTTTTAAGCTAGTTTCAGAGGCTTATTATAAGAAAATAACCAATGTTAACCCTTACACCTTAGACAATGTTAGGATTAGGTATGAAGCCAATAACATCGCAAAAGCATATGCTTATGGATTGGACTTGCGATTAAATGGCGAATTTGTTCCTGGTACCGAGTCGTGGTTTAGTTTTGGGTACTTAAAAACCGAAGAGAATATTAACAACCAAGGTTATATCTCCAGGCCAACTGACCAACGTTTAAAATTTGGTGTTTTGTTTCAAGATTATATGCCAAACATCCCAGATTTAAAAATGTTTTTGAATCTAGTTTACAATACAGGTGTTCCAGGCGGCTCTCCAAGTTATGCCAATCCCTATAATTACCAAGAGCGTTTACCAGACTATAAACGAGCAGATTTTGGGCTCTCGTATGTTATTATAAATAAAGACAAAACCTACTCTGGATGGAAACAAAAATTTACAGAGCTAAGTGTAGGCTTTGAAATTTTTAATATGTTCGATGTACAAAATTCCATCACAAACACTTGGGTTAGGGATGTGTACTCAAAACGTCAATACTCAATCCCTAACTACTTAACACCTAGAATCTTCAACCTTAGGGTTGGATTTCAGTTTTAACCAAAAACCATCATGAAAAAAAAGCTAATATTTATTTTCCTATTAAGTATTTCACATATCATTATATCACAAACAAATAGCAATTATATCCTTGTAATTAATGGTGATTCAATTCCAATTAATTTAAATAAAGATTATAAGCATAAGTTAAATAAAAAAAATGTTTCAATTAAACTCATACAACCACTAACATTGAGTTATAGTGATGATGCTATTTCTTTCAAATACCCAAACGATTTAAGTGTTTCAAAAACACAAATTGAAAAAAGCATACAACAATTAATGGTAATGACAGCTACTGGAAGTGGTTATATGATTCAGACATATTCTGGGTTTGACCCATCTGCATTAACACAATTGATGGTAAATGAAATTACCAAAGAGAGTGTGACTTATGGTTATACGAAAGAAGAAGAGGAAATCGAATTTAATCTTGTCAGTGGCCATGTTTTAAAAGGCTTAAAAGCCACTTTAAAATATAAAGATGATACAGAAATCTACACAGTAACGGCCTATGGAGGTAAAGATGAAGGCATCATGGTAATAACCATGTACCTAAGCAATGAGTATAAAAATGAAGATGTAATTAATTTATTAATGGACAGCCTTTCAATTAAGGATACCAAAAATTAGTTTAACAACCCTTTCAATATTTCAACCACATAATCTATTTCTTCTTTGGTATTATAAATACTAAAAGAAAACCTAACTGATGGTTTTTGCAATTCTTCTGTATTGAGTATTTGCGAAAGCACATGAGAACTTGCCGTAGCACCACTTTGGCAAGCACTGCCTTTGGAGCAAGCAATGCCCTTTAAATCTAATTGAAACAAAAGCATTGCCGATTTTTCTTCTGATACTGGTAAACGCAAATTAATCAATGTATAGGTGCTTTTTTCCATATCGCCTGAGCAACCATTAAATTCTACTTTTGGTAACTCTTTTGAAGTTTTTGAAATAAAATATTCTTTTAAACCTTTTACATAAGCACTTTCTTTTTCAAGATTTGTATATGCCAGTTTAAGCGATTCACCCAAACCTACAATATTATGCACACTTTCGGTGCCTGCGCGATAGCCTCGCTCCTGCTCGCCTCCAAAAATTAATGGTTTTAGCCCTGAGCCTTTTCTTATAAAACAAAAACCAACGCCTTTTGGTCCATGGAACTTATGCGCACTTGCTGCTAAAAAATCGATAGGAATGTCTTGTAAATCTAAGGCGTAGTGCCCAACAGATTGTACAGTATCGCTATGAAACAATGCATTATTGGTTTTACACATAAGAGCGACACCTCTTATATCTAGCATATTTCCAATTTCGTTATTTATATGCATTAAGGTTACCAACTGTTTTTTATGTGATTGTAACAAGGTTTCTAAATGGTTGTAATCGACCATCCCATTCGCATCGATATTTACATATTGCACTGTAATATCATACTCTTTTACAAGCTCATCAATAGTGTGCAAAATGGCGTGATGTTCAATTTTAGATGTAATAATTTCGGTAACACCTAAGTCTCTTACAGCACTTCTAAGCACTAAATTATCGGCTTCTGTGCCTCCAGAAGTAAACACAATTTCTCCAGCAGATACGTTAAAATAGGATGCAATTTCTTTTCTAATACCCTCTATTAAAGATTTAGATGAACGACCAAAACTATGTGTAGATGAAGCATTTCCATAATTATTTTTTAAACAAATAGTCATTGCATCAATGACCTCACTTCGTATTTGAGTTGTTGCAGCATTATCAAAATATACTTGCCTCATATTTTTTTCTTTTAAGGCACAAAAATACATTAAGTAAAATTATTTTTATTATGATTCGTTTTAAAATACAATTCCTTTATTTTTGCTTACAAATTCAATATCATGCACAAATCGTTATATATTTTATTAGCTTCGGTCTTTTTAATTACATCATGCAATGATGGTGAAATTATTACTGTAGATTTAGTATTTAATAAAACATTGGCTTTATGTGGTGATGAGAATAGTGACAATTATGTAATTTACGCCTTAAAAGATGATGCCGATGAATCCTTAACACTGCTATTTCCTGTAAACGAGACCAATAATTTAATATTCAATCCAGTCGATAATCCGCATACTGGCTCTTTCAATA
>TARA_R110002074_G_scaffold208577_1_pt1 | contig 12540 bp, 8 predicted proteins | sample TARA_R110002074 | Tara Oceans TARA_R110002074 (sample SAMEA4397215) | marine metagenome | biome: Polar Biome; feature: [MIX] marine epipelagic wind mixed layer (ENVO:01000061); material: water (ENVO:00002006), including particulate matter (ENVO:01000060) such as... | depth 10-100 m
CGTAGTAGTATCGTTCCATGTCAGTTACGCTTCGGATATAATCTCTTGCCATATATTTCACTCTCCATTATTTTTTTTGTTTTTCAAGCCCCTCGTGAAACCGAGGCGGCGAGATTATGAACTTCATCCCAAGACATGTTGCTCAAGTCTTGTGTGGATGGAATTTCGACATTGCTTGTGGAAGCCGACTTTTGAATTGATGTACCAGAAATAGCGATGTTGTCAATTCGCTCGCTTAGAGCGTTGATGGACTTCATCACTTCATTGATTGGTGCACGAGCGTCAAACTGAGCCTTTTCAGCCTGTTGCTTTGCGATTGACATTTCACTGTTCAATCGTGTGGAGAATTGAGATTCAAGGTCGCCACGGAATCCTTGTTCCAATGCGGCGGCTTTGTACACTTCGTATGCGGCTTCAATATCAGTTGAAGACACATTTTCAGCGTTAAGGTAGCCCTTGCTCATAGTAACAGGTCCGAGTGCGCCGGATGGGGTTTTACCACCGGATGAGGTGATAGCGTTGATTGCACCAGTGGAAGGAGAACCGTTCTCTTGTCCACGGCCACGGACTTGACCAGCAAAGTAGTCAGCACCGTCAACTGCATCGGGGTTGTCGAAGCCACCAAGTTGTGCCTTCTCCAAGTTATCGAAGTGGTTTCGTGCTTCTCCGGTATTAACACCAGCGGATTTGAGGGTGTCTTCCATCCAATTCAAGTATTCTGCTGTAATTACATCGCTGTATTCATTTCCTTTTGCGTAGGTCATTTTGTCATCATCCTCTTTTTTGTCTTCGTCTTTATCTTCGTTTTTATCTTCGTCTTTATCTTTAACGGCGAATGGGTTTTTGGATTCTTCTTTTTCCTCTTTAGGTTCGGAATCATCCTTTTTTTCGTTCATAGACTCTCGGAGTGCGGGTGGTAGTTCGCCCTTTTCCATAGCGTCAAGTCGTGCTTCAAGTCTGCTCATCACATTGTTTAAATCATTTTCAGTGGTCATATTGGTGTCCTCCTTTAGAATACGAAATTGTGCTTCGGGGTTAATTCCTTTTTCACAAATTGTAATCTCATGTAGTTCCATTTTACTAATTTCTTGGTAGTCTCCATGTTCCCCATCGGACTTTCGCACTCTTTTGAATGCCTGTCCTCCAATGGAAAATCCTTGCAAATTACCCTTACGGATTTCTGCGGCCACTTCACGAGCCTTTTCAATGTCGTTGCGAAGTGAAACAACAACAAACATACCAGTATCATCAACTTCGGATTTCCACATCCTACCGTTGGAGTCAACATAGGAGTCAATAACTTCTCCCACTTGAATGTTAGAGTGAGCGAGTTGCACATTGCGGAACTTGTCACTCTTCATAAATCCGCCAAAAGCATCTTTTAGTGCTGAGCGGGTAATGAGGTCGCCTTGCTTATCCACCAGTTCAACTGATGCGTAGCCAGCGATAACCATGTCGGAACTGCCCTTAATGAGGGCAATGCCGGAGGTAGGTCGCTTAAGGGACAACATTACCCTCCGATTCATTGTCATGGTATATAGAATGATATTATTACACTGAAAGCGTTGGAGTGTCGTCTTCATCATCATAAACGATAGACTCGTCTTCATCGGTCTTCATTTCAATATGTTTTATTGGCTTTTTCTTTTCTTCTGCGGAATCGGGTTTTATCTCACCTTCATCCGGTCTTTTTTTGCCATCATAATCCGGTAAGTTGCTTTCTTCTGTTAATCTTGTAGGACCGCTTGGTGATTCAATAGGTGTAGCCATATCAATCCCCAAGCCTCTTGGTCCAGTCCAAGTTAATTTTTCTTTAGCAAGTTGGTCTAAAGCCCTACCAATGACTTCAAGTGCTTTCTTTGTTGAAGGTTTGAGAAGGCGATTTTCGTCTTCTTCATCTAAAACACCCGCCGATTGCCTGTCCTGTCTTTCACGACTTGGAGGTTTTTCTTCATCCATTATGTTTGATTTAGTAAGATGCCCTTCAATCATCAATGGAGCAACAGTATGCCAGTAAGGATGCAGACTTTCTGCTAATGTAATTGAGTAGTTTGACTTTCTCAAATCACCCAAAGCAGAAGAAGGGGTATGTAAATACCAATTTTCTCCAATTCTTTCGACTTGATATGTTACAGTGTCGATGTTTTTCAAAATTACTTGAATGGTATTGTTGTCATATTCCAAATCGTGTGGTATGAGTATAGGTGAAAATGACTTTGTGAGTAAATCAAGTGATTCTGTACTGGCCGCACCTTCACCTTCACCTTCACTTTCTATTTGGCCCACTTGTACATTGTACACATCTCGACTTTTTCTTCGTTTTTTAGAAACACCAGTGATAGTTGCTCGAACAATATCACCAACTTTGAATGTTTTTTGTTGATTATGCGCTGTTCCTACATCCATGTAAAAATTATTTTTATGTGTTACAGCCCTATTACCTAACGATTCACCATCAAGAATCGGACCAGCCCCCAGTTGATACGAGAATGGCCCATTACCCTTACGGTTAAGGATAATGAAATTGAAGTCACGAGTTTTACGCAGTAACAACCACTTTGGGTGACGACGCTCTCCTTTCATGTATGTGGATTTGTTATCACGCAAAAGTACAATCTTATGTTCGTTCTGCAAAATTTTAACAGCATCTTCAAGTCCTTCTTCATCGGTCATTTTAGTGTCATGTGGGCCGGGGATGATGACATTTTCATGACTATCAAATTGCCCTCTTAGCACTTTCATGCGCTCATGCATCAACATTTCACCCACATTGGTATCATCGTAATTGATAATGTCGATAATGTTCAAATCTTCTTCACCTACAATACCATCAATAACGAAATTATTGTCATTTAGTTCTGCAAGGCTTTCTTTGAAGGCTTTCTTCAATCCAACCTTACGGCCATTTTCATCGTAAGTAATGATTTCATTGTCTTTTTGTACGATAATAACACGCTTACCATCGTACCATTTACTCACAACCCAAGAGCCACTGAACCCTCTCAAGTGTTCAAGGTCACTTAAATCAAAGATACGATGCATGGGTCGCACAGGTGGAACCCATTCAGCATCACTACTCTTTGTCAATAGAACATCGGGATTCAAAAGAGAAGTGATGTATTCCCCCATTTCACCCAAAGCAATACGGTCTTCTGCTGTTTCGTAAGTTGATGGATTCATTGCTAAAGCCGGTGATGTAGCATTTTGTACTGGTATGCTTTCTAAACCTTGAAGCACTTGACTACCTACTTCTTTTCCATGTAAACCAGTAATTGCATCTTGCCATGTGTTTTGAAACAACTTTGGTTCGGTAAAAGTTCCAACCATAGGTTCACCATCACTTGAAAAATCAATTCCAAATGTTGATTGTTGAGGATTAGTCACTGAATGTACCACACCGGCTCCGGTGTGTGTTGGGATAATACCGTAGGTATCGGGGTTTATTCCACCCACGGGTACATGTTCTTCATTAAATCCAACAGACAATGTGGTTTTTTCTTGAGGTGTCATATTATCAATGTTAATTTGATTTTGATTCAAAGCAACAATACTGTCAAGCCGGTTTTTTGAAGCACGAGTCTTGTATTTTTTCTCTCCCGAACCAACACCAAAACGATTGTGAATGTCAGTTGCTTTACCACCAGCATCAAAAAACGATAAACCAGCGGGTGACATAAGTGAGTCATCGGCTACAGTGCGTACAACATTGCTTGTAATACTGTGAATTGGGTGTTGTTTCCATTTCTTTTGTTTTGGTTGTGCGTTTTCCATTGCAGTGTGGAAGCCTTCATTTACACTGTCTTGTAAAAATTCATCATCACCAGCAAGATGATGCAAAAAGAAATCATCATCAAATTTACCGCTTTCCATAAGTTGGCCTACGGTACTCACATGCAAGGGTTGGTTTGTGTTGTTAGATTCATCAATTATTCGTTGAACATGTAAGGCCATACGGTTTTTTTGTTCTGTAGTTTTTGGAGTAAGACCAAGACCTTCTAAAACTTCATCGGTGTTCATAGTACCGTCAACGGTAAAAATTTCGTCACCTTGCAAGTGTTCGGTTATCTTTGGATGGACGCCTTTTTGTCGTTGGGGTACTTTTTCAGTTGTGTTACCAAAACGGTATGCTTGAGTTTTGATACCGTGTACATCGTGCGGCACCATACCTAACATTCTTTCCGCCTCAAACATTAGTCGGTTGTGATTTGCAAGAAACTGTTGAGGGTCTGTTCTTGCTAATTCTTCACTAAAGTGATTTGGGTCATGTTCCAGTACACGGGGTAGTAAAAATTGTGAGGCTTGAAATACAGACTCACGGCTTGCTTTGAGTAAGTTATTGAAAACTTTAGCATCTGCTTCAACAGGATTGGTTTTACCAAGTGCACTCCTTGAGGCTTTACCTTGTAGTTGATTAAGTTCAACTGTAAGTTCTTGTATTTCATTCATAATGCGCTTTGCCCCTTCGGGACTAAACTCTCCTTGTGCCGCAGGGTCATAGAGTGTTGATTGAAGTTGTTCAATTTCTGTACGAATATCTTCTTCTCTTTGAACGGAAGGGTACATACCACCCATTGATAACGCTCTATGAATAGTGTGAGCATCAAATGGTAGCGCATTACCTTCCTTGTCTTGAGTTTTAATTTTACTCCTACCATACAAACTTCCTTTTTTGTTTGCTTCTAACTTTTCTTGTGCGAGTTCATAACGGTGGTTTGTCAACCAATTATGCAAACCTTCAATGTCACCAGTGTTGAGTGCTACATCTTGTTGAGTAAGAGCATCCTTAAGTTGTTGAAATTCTATGTTATTTTCATCGTCATCAATATCCCCATGAAGATGATTAAAAACATTAGTCGCTGAATTGTTGTTCATTTTTGCTAATGCAGTTAAAATCCTCATATTTTTAGCATCATCGGTGTTTCTAATGTACCGCTTGGTATGCTTAAATGATGGTTGTGTTTGCCCCATTCCTTGAAAATCTATGAAATCGTCATGGTCAGCACCATAAGTGACAGGTATATTTCCATCCTTTAATGCCTTGAGTTGTCCCATTGAAGATTTGTTTGGTGCATGGGGTGAATTACTACGACCGAGCATAGTTTTGAGGTAATGCAATTTTCTTTTCTTTGCTAACATGGGCGTATCGCCGCTATGTGATGAATATGCTTGTTCGGGATGGGTAGTTTTCATAGCGTTAGATGTAATGGATGGATGGAAATATCGTGTTTTAAATTCTTTTCTTTCATCACTATTCATCTTTCTTATTTCGTATTCTGTTTGAGGTGAAAGTGTTGTTTTATGAAGAGTCCAGTTGTGTTTTTCACCCGCTGATGTTCTTGTAAACACATTGGCTGGTGAAAATATGTTTTCCAACAAAGTGCGTTTATCACCTTTATCAAACTTTTTTGTGACTGGATTCCAAGTGCCAACAGCATTTGCTTTCCCAGTACCAAAATGCAACCCTAATGACATATTTTCGGGGTTTACATTTAACGGTTCATGTTGTGTTGAGCCTGTTATAGCATTAATATGCGGTTTAGTTTCAAACATTGAAGAAAACTCCGGCATAGTATTGTCTTCCTTTATGTTTGTAGTTTGTACTGGTTTTTGACCTTCACCAGTAAAAGGGTTAAAAGGCTCTTCATCACCTATGGAAGCAGGTAATACTCCATCGAGTGTGGGTTGCATTCCGGGCGACATACTGTGAATTATTTCGTTGTAAGCGGAATGTGTCATACCTGCTCCACCACCTACATCAAGACCTTGACTCCAAAATTTAGCCGGTCCTACGGTAAAATTACCATTACCACCAAGTTGCCAATGTTTGGGTACATCTTCATCGGGGTGAGGTCCGTGTGGGGATTGAAGGTAATTGAGGTGTTCCCTCATTTCTTTCCCTCTTGATGCGATATTGCCACTCGATGTTGCTTCTTCTTCCATATTTTCTATGTCTTCTAATGGTATAATAGGACCATCCATGTTTCCATAAATAGGGTGCTTTAAAAGTGGTTTACGAGTTTTAGGGTCATAACCGGCAAGGAAAAGAATATCTTCCATTGACATAAATGTTTCATGTGGACCTTGCATGACATTTTTCTTTTTTGCTCGATGGTTTCTTGATGATGCCCATAGACCCTTTACTCCATCTTTTGTTTCAAGAGGGTAAGACTCCGCCATGTCATTTTTATCAAGATTCAATTTTGGTAAGAAACTGAATGGTTTACCTATCCACTCATCGTTTTTGTCTTGTTCGATACCATGTGCATCATGTAACGCTTCAATAATATAATCAGCAATGGAACCAGTTTCTTCTTTTTTATTATCTAAAAGTTGGTGTGTATGTGCGGCTTCACCAAAGGCATTTTGCAAAAATCTGTTATCACCTTGACTATAATCTTCCATGCTTTCCATACGCTGAAAAGCATTTGCACCTCTTTGCTCGTCACCTCTTGTAGCCCAATTTAACTCCGGTGTACGACGCATCAAGTTATTCCAAGCAATGCGAGCAGAAGGTATTGTTTCACCGTTAGGTAATTTTAGAAGAGGGTGTTTATCAAGACCGCCTTCTTCATGTATTCGACGCATAACTGCTGTACGCTCAACGGGGTTTAACCACTCAAGACCATACATGTAGCCCTCATGACCAAGTGATGATGGGTGTTCATCACCATTTTCATCAACAACATTATCTTCACTTACCCATTGCTTGGCTCTTGCATCAAAATGGGCAACTCGCAAGCGATTCTCATTTTCTTCTGCCGAACGACCCTCGGAAAGATTTGCCTCATTCATTTTGATAGCATCAATGTTATTTCGTTTCCATCGTTGATAATCTCGTTGATACAAGTTATCTTGATGAGAAACATTGCTACCATTTACTCGGATTGGTCCTAATAGTGTTTTGTTGTTGTGACCAAAAATAAGTGGACTTTTGACCTTTTCGAGTTCATCGTGTAGTAAACCTTCCATTCGTGCTTCTTCTTTTGAGTGTCCGTTGAAAATGTGACTTCTAAACTTCTCAACAAAAGCCGGATAACCACTTGTGGAATTAGTATGCAATAAAGGGTGAGTGGAAGAATGGAATGGAAAATGCATTTTTGTGTAGGGTGAGCCGGATTCGGGGCTAAAAGAAGGCCATACAGCATGAGAACGCATAATGTCTTTTGCACCACGCAGACCTTTATTCCAAATATGGTTTGTAGGCTCATTGTAAATTTCTTGACGACCAAGAAGCATACCCGGTCCTTCTGCTACTTCCGCTTGGGTGTTTACCATAGCAGTATCTTGACCTGCTATTTTTTCTCGCTGTGCGTCATCTTTGACAATCATTTCAGCACTGTATTTCAAAGTACGGAGAGTGTCATCAGTAGGTGCCTTTTCTAAAGACTCCCACGCTATGATGTATTCTGCGGCATTAAAGGCTAAATCCTTACCATCGGCTAATGACAAAAGAAAATCATCTTTTACAATGTTGAAATTTTCTGCTACCATAATTTCACCGCCTTACTGTAGCGGTTGAAATTTAGGACAAGCAAAAATATCCATACCGGGATGTAAATTACACCCTTCTCGTGGATTACCCCCACAAGTTAGGCAAGTCATTGGTTTACCCTGCTCGACTTCTTCACGAACTGCCGCTTTGGGTGATTTAGTTACCATGATGTAAGCCATGTGACCACATCAATATCTTCGCTCGCTTCCGCCTTCTGCGTCTTCTCTTTCAGCACCAGTACCGGCGTGTGGATTCATTCGACCACCAAGTTTACTCAAGTCAACTTTTTTGTCATGCTTGTCACGCTTTGGTTTACCGTCTTCATATTCGATAGTATTACCGTTTGTGGTGTAGTAAGCGGTCTTAGTTTGCCCACCGGATTCGGTGACCAAGTGAGGGTTTACATCGGTGATTTTTTCTTTTGGAAGCGGCTTAGGGTCTTCGATTGCGGCTTTAGCCATCTTTCCGCCACAGCCCATTTTCATGCAACCCGCCTTGTTCATCTTAGAACCACACTTAGGACAGTCTTTACATTTGCAAGGCTCTTTTCCACAGTCACACTTGGCCTTTTCAAGCAAATTTAAACGAGTGTTTATTTCTTCTGCTTTTTCAAGCATATTTTTAACTTCGTAACTAATTGCTTCAAATCTTGGCTTCATATTTAGACCTCGGATGTTTTTGCTGATTGTGCCATGTCATGTATATCTTCCCATGACATGTTGTGAAAATCTTCATTTGTTTGTGGTATAGAAGAATTTACACCCTTCATAATAGAATCATCATTCATGTCATTTCGGAAAGCATCGTTCATAACATTTTCTGTAAGAGGTGTAGTTGCTCTAACCATACCCATTTTTTTCAACATGATAGTTGGGTTTGTAATCATCTTACGAAGACGCATGTTTTCGTGCTTGAGAGATTCAAGGTCACTATCCATGTTTTCCATCTTTGTAATCAGAACACCCATCAATCGTTCCGCATCCGATTGTTTATCCATATAATCACCTCATTGTGTGTGTCGGCCAAAAGTTCCGGTGACACGAGTATAGTTGGATGGTTTAACACCATTTGAAACAGTGCCACTAAGTCGTTGTCCTTGAAGAGATTGAGACGAAGCCGGTCGATTATCAAACTTCATAACTGGTGCGCCACCAGCGTAAATATCGTTAGGTCCAACTGTAAGACCACTTTCAGACTTTGCTATAGCGGCAGACAAATCTTCCGAGAGGAAGTCTGCTACTTTACGCAATTCATTCAATTGTTGCTTTGCCAAGTTAGCATCGCCACTCGTCAAAGCAACAATAAATGCTTTTTGATGTTGTTCCATCTTTCTTGCCATTGGGTCCATTTTTTTAAAATCCATATTCAGCCCTACCTTATCCCATGTTGTTGCTCTTTAAGAGTCTTTATGCACCTTTGAAATTTCTTGCATTCAAAAGAGCATTGCTATTTTGCTGTCCAATAGAAGGTTGTGGTCCTCGTTGTTGTACGCTCGTCACAGGAGAGCCACTACCAGCCGATGTACGGCGTTGCGGAGCGGCTGGTCCTCTATCACGAAGTCCCATACCTTGACCTCCGGGTTGCGGAGGGGGCATTGGCATACCACCAGTTGGCATACCCGGAGGCATACCTCTCATCGGCATTCCACCCATTGGCATTCCACCCGGAGGCATACCCGGAGGGGGCATACCGCCACCCGGAGGCATTCCACCCGGAGGCATTCCACCCGGAGGCATTCCACCCGGAGGTGGTGCTCCACCCGGAGGTGGTGCTCCACCCGGAGGTGCGGCAGGTTGTGGTGGGGGCTTACGATATACAAAGCGAATATCACCACTCGACTCTCCATCAACCAAATCGGCTATAAAACCAAGTTGAGTCATTCGTTGTGCCACATTGAGTTCTTGTTCATCACGGCGTAATCGAGTAATTTCATCCTCTTCTTCGTTTGGATAAAGTGTGAGTTTCCAATCATGTACTCCCATTTCTTTGAGCATCTTAGGGAATAGTACATCCGTGTAAATTTTTTGACCAAATTCAACAGCACGATTTGTAACAAGAATTTGCATACCTTCATTATTCAAACCACCGGATTTACCACTGTCAACCATGAACACACTTGAAACACCAAAGTATGCGGCGATGCGATTACGAATTTCATCACGAACTGCAATATACTGCATTTCTTCAAGGGTGTCCATAAACTTAATCCAATTTACTCCACCACGGCCAGTTTGACTCTCAATACCAACCTTTGGAATGTAGTGTGGGTCGCGCTCCATTTTTTCATCAACGGATTTCCAAAACGACTTCATTGATTCAAGATTATCAGTAGTGACTGAAATAATACCTTTAGGCATTCTTCGCTTTTGATAAGCAGTGTACATATAATTGTCCATTGCTGTGAGTGTCATGGCTTGTCGCCACATTGTGTTGACGGGTGAACGACCATAAAGTTTAGATGGATTGTATTTACTCAAGTGAAGAACTTCACCTTCAATGAAATACTGTGTTTTACCACTACCTGCCATATTGACATAATGTACATCGTGTAAATCCATTCCACATGTTTCGCACTTATCATCTTCTGCATGTGTTTTTACTTGGTCCCTATGGATTCTGCAAACCTTATATCGGCCACCACGGACACCACGCTTATCAGCAACAATACGCACGAAGATAGGGTCGCCACGAATCATTTCCTTGACACGGAAAAAAACAACTTCTTTTGATTCCGGGTCAATGTAGTATTCCTTGACTAAAATTAAGAAGGCATCGTCAACAATGTTCAAGTCATTTTCTATCTCATTAAGAATGTGAATAAACGCTTGGTCCATGCTATTGTTTTGATTCAACAACCACTTCACATAGGTGATTTCATCATGGTCGGGGTCACGCACTGGACCTTCACAAATTTTACAAACCTCAACTTCGTGTTGATATTCTTCTCCACAGTCGCTACATTTTTTATGAAAACGCTTTTCAAAGTAGTGTCCTCTTCGGAACATTTCTTGTCGAATTTTTGAAAGTACCGTTCTTAAAATTAAACACTCGGTACTCACAGCGTAAAGTGCAGGGATGGTAATACCCTGTGCCATGACTGGTTCTTGAATACCACTTGTCCAAAGTGGCATAGTTGGGGTTGGGGATTGCTTGCGCTTGAATGGTTTCCCAAGTGCGCCTAAAAATCTGCTTATTCTGCTATCATCGTCTGCCATCAAAGTCCCTCCGCATATTTACCTATTGTATCAGCGTCTAAGCCCCACTTAACCAAGAGGTTGTCGGCCTTCTTTTTATCATCTTTCCAATTATTGAAAGTGACAAGTTTATGTAATTCATTTTTTCTCATCTTATCTTTAGAGTCAATAAATGTTAAAACAGCCTTTGCTTGCAACGATTTCATTTTCAAGTGAGGTAAAATTCCTTTCAGTAATTGTCGTAAATCATCCTTTGATTGAAAAACCAGTCGGTGAAGACTTCGATTGCTGTTTTTGTGAATTTTTTGATTTAATACTAAACGACCACAACCGAGGGCTTTGTGTAAGTTTTCGCAGTGGTCTTTACCTCTTTCTCCTGTAGCGACAAATGTTGCTCTTGGTTCACCTCTTTCACTGATAAAAATACTACCATCAGCATCAAGAAAACCCGCCGCATACGCCCAAATATCTTTGATAATCAAACCATTGGTGCCCATTTTTAAAAATTGTCCACGAGTTGGTGAGCGGTAAATGTCAAGTTCTTCGCCGTACATTTTGATGAGCATACCGAGTTTACTGGGTGTAACAGACTTGTTTAGCACACCAACACCACGACGCACAATTTCACGGCTACTTAGTTCACCACTTTTTTCTAATTGTTTTGAAGCAAATTCTAATGTAGTATTATCATCTTTTGAAATAGAATCAATTTGGTGTAAAGTTTTCCTCCACATTTTTTGAGCATCTTTACGCATCTGCATTGCATCAACCCAATTTTCTTGCTCATCGGTATTCCAGTCGTTAAGTTCGTTTAGCATTGAAAGAACAGAAGTGGCTTTCAAAAACATTTGACAGGCTTGTTGTAAACCGGGGCTTCTTGATTCGCCAAACTTTCTAAGTGATTTTAGTGAGCGGTCATTTATTCCCATGTATCGTATGGTATCTTGCAAACCGTCACTCCAAGTCAAATTATTGATTGTTGCTTCAACTTCCATTGCCTTAATTGTTCTTACATCATCAATAACAGCATCAATCATATCTCGATTACTTTTGTCATTACGACGCATTTTTCGGCACATACGAATGATTGAGTCGGCGTTTTTACCGTATGTAGCCTCAAGCCACCCATCGCCATTTTTTGGAAAACCGTATGATTTTATGTCTTCTTTAATAAACAAAGACGATTCTTTGACTACAGGAATTTGTTTATTGTAAAAATGTGGATGCTGTGCTAATGTGTTAAACACACTTTTGGTGAAATCATCACCATTAATTTGTGGAGTATCATACTCATCACCGACAATTGCACTACCCCACATATTGGCTACCTCATTGTCCTATCATTTAGTCCTTACCACCAAGACACTCTTGACAATTGTTGGTTTACCGCCTACGCCTTGTTTTTTAGCACGCTTGCGCTTGGTAGCGGCTCGTTTTTGACCCTCGGACATTGAGCCGCTGGTCTTAGGTGTTTTACCACTTACTTTGACGCTTGGCCTACACTTGGGATAACCCTTACTTGATTTGTTTGCTTTGCTTCTGCCACATGCAGGGTGCTTGCCGTCTTTGTCTTTGCGTGACACATCAACCCACTTTTCTTTGAACCAACGGTTCAAGTCCTTAACGATGAGAACATCGTAGCAGGTACAGTGAGTCACTTAAAAAACACCGACCATTTTCTTAATGTTCTTTTGCTTGTCGATAAGAGCGTAGCAAGGACATTTCGGAGAAGAAGCCGAGCATTGATTTCCTTCAATCATGCATACACACGGTGTTTTCTTTGTACCGCCGCAACAACATTTATCTTTCTTAAGTTTCATTTCTTTTTCCCCTTTTTGCCTTTGAACTTACCCT
>TARA_R110002074_G_scaffold268233_3_pt1 | contig 12524 bp, 14 predicted proteins | sample TARA_R110002074 | Tara Oceans TARA_R110002074 (sample SAMEA4397215) | marine metagenome | biome: Polar Biome; feature: [MIX] marine epipelagic wind mixed layer (ENVO:01000061); material: water (ENVO:00002006), including particulate matter (ENVO:01000060) such as... | depth 10-100 m
GCTCCATCTCGTGACGCTGAGACAGGCAATGTCCCGCATGTCACCGAATTCCTGAACCGCGAAGGGCTGATCGAAGAGGCGCCCCATGACGATACGCCGCCCCCCGACCTGACCCGCGAACCACTGGAAATGCCCAGCCCCCGCGCCCTGCGCCTGCAAGCGCTGACCCGCGCGGACGAAGGTTTTACCCTTGGCCTCGCCTACTCCACGCAGCGTGGCTACGGGCGCAACCATGCCTTTGTGGGCGAGCTGCGGATCGGATCGGTTCCGGTTGAGATGGACATCCCTGAACTGGGATTTGCCGTTGAGATCGGAGAAGTGATCCTGACCGAATGCGAAACCGTCAACCAATTCACGGGCTCGAAAACCGAGCCGCCACAGTTTACCCGCGGGTACGGGCTGGTCTTTGGCCAGACCGAGCGCAAGGCGATCTCTATGGCCTTGGTCGAGCGCGCGCTACGCTGGGAAGAATTGGGCGAGGATAACGTTGGTGCACCCGCACAGGACGCAGAATTCGTTTTGTATCACGCCGACAACATTCAGGCGACGGGGTTCCTAGAACATATCAAACTGCCCCATTACGTCGATTTTCAGTCTGAATTGGAACTGGTGCGCAAGCTCCGTCGCGAAGCGGGTGCGCAACAGGTGCAGGAGGCAGCGGAATGACCGAGTACAACTTCGCCTATTTGGACGAACAAACCAAGCGCATGATCCGCCGTGCAATCCTTAAGGGGCTTGCCATTCCCGGCTATCAGGTCCCTTTCGCCTCTCGCGAGATGCCAATGCCCTATGGCTGGGGAACAGGCGGCGTGCAGGTGTCGGCTGCGGTGCTGACGCCCAAGGACACGTTCAAGGTGATCGACCAAGGGGCCGATGACACCACAAACGCGGTTTCAATACGGACTTTCTTTCAACGCACTGCTGGAGTTGCGACGACCACTGCGACAAGTGATGCCACTGTGATCCAGACCCGGCACCGCATCCCCGAAGAGCCGCTGCACGAGGGTCAGATCCTTGTCTATCAGGTGCCGATCCCCGAACCGCTGCGTTTTCTTGAACCCCGTGAAAGCGAGACACGTAAGATGCACAGCCTTGAAGAATATGGACTGATGCATGTGAAACTTTACGAAGATATCAGCCGCCACGGTCATATCGCCACCTCTTACGCCTATCCGGTCAAGGTCGAAGGGCGCTATGTGATGGATCCCTCGCCGATCCCCAAATTCGATAATCCCAAACTGGGTGATATGGCCGCAATCCAGCTTTTTGGCGCAGGCCGCGAGCAACGTATTTATGCGCTGCCCCCTTATACCCAAGTGGTCAGCCTCGACTTTGAGGATCATCCGTTTGAGGCGTCCAAGGCTGACCACCCCTGCGGGATGTGCGCAGCATCAGACAGCTATCTGGATGAGTTGATCATCGATGACTTAGGTGGGCGGATGTTTGTCTGCTCTGACACCGATTATTGCGAAGCGCGCCAAGCGGCTGGCCACAAAGGAAAGGACGCAGCATGACACCTTTGCTTTCCGTTCAGGGCATCACCAAGCGATATGGTGCGCATATCGGTTGCGCCGATGTGTCATTCGACCTCTATCCCGGTGAGGTTATGGGGATCGTTGGCGAAAGCGGATCAGGCAAATCCACCTTGCTCAATTGCATGGCAGGGCATCTGACCCCCGATGCGGGACAGGTTGTGTTCGACACCCGTACCAACGGTCCACGCGATACAATTACGATGTCAGAGCCGGAACGGCGGATGCTCGGTCGAACCGATTGGGCCTTTGTCCACCAACACGCCCGTGACGGGCTGCGCATGGGCGTGAGTGCCGGTGGCAATGTGGGCGAGCGGTTGATGGCAGTGGGCGAGCGCAACTACGGCGACATCCGCGACAAGGCCACGGACTGGCTGGGCCGAGTCGAGATTGATGCGTCCCGTGTAGATGATAGACCCACAACCTTCTCTGGCGGGATGCAGCAACGCTTGCAGATAGCGCGCAACCTCGTCACGGGCCCGCGTCTTGTGTTCATGGATGAACCCACAGGTGGTCTCGATGTGTCGGTTCAGGCGCGACTGCTGGATCTGCTGCGCGGGCTTGTGCGCGACATGGGGCTGTCAGCGATCATCGTGACTCATGACCTGGCTGTGGTGCGCCTACTCGCGGATCGCCTGATGGTCATGAAATCAGGCCGCGTCGTCGAGGCGGGCCTGACAGATCAGGTGCTAGACGATCCGCAGCATGCCTATAGCCAGCTTCTTGTCAGTTCAGTTTTACAGGTATGAGCCATGATAGACCTTAGCAACGTTTCCAAAACCTTTACCCTGCACAATCAGGGAAGTGCCGTGATCGAGGTGATCAGCAATGTGTCCTTCGCGGTTGCCCCTGGCGAATGCGTGGCGCTCACTGGGGCCTCTGGTGCTGGTAAATCCACGCTAATGCGGATGATCTACGGCAATTACCTGACGCAGGCAGGTGAAATTCGCATTGGCGGTTTGGACATCGTGCGGTCTGAGCCGCGCGACATCATCAAATTGCGCCGTGATGTGCTGGGCTATGTCAGCCAGTTCCTGCGTGTGGTGCCGCGCGTCCCAACGCTCGATGTGGTTGCAGAGCCTCTGCGCGCTTTGGGCGTACCGGCAGACGACGCGCAGGACCGCGCATCGGCGCTTCTGACCCAATTAAACATCCCCGAGAGGCTGTGGTCTTTGTCCCCCACTACCTTCTCGGGCGGCGAGCAGCAGCGCGTGAACATTGCCCGTGGTTTTGCCCATACCTACCCTGCGATGTTACTTGATGAACCCACCGCGAGCCTTGACGCCGCAAACCGCGAGGTGGTGCTCTCCTTGATCGAAGACGCCAAAGCGCGCGGCGCGGCCATCATCGGTATTTTTCATGATGAGGCGGCCCGTACCCGCGTCTGCAATCGCGAAATCGATGTCGGCCGCTTTACGCCCGGAATGGCCGCATGACGCTTGCCTCAAAGTCTGGCGGACGCCTCATCGCGGTGGTCGGCCCATCGGGTGTCGGCAAAGACAGCGTGATGGCAGGCCTACACGGCGGAATACCCGATTTGTATCTAGTGCGCCGCGTCATCACACGGGCGCCCGACTTGGGTGGCGAGGATTACGATGCGGTGTCTGTGTCACAATTTGAAGCCATGGCGGAAGATGGTGCATTTGCCGTGCATTGGGGCGCGCATGGGCTGCATTACGGCATTCCGATCACCGTCAAATACCAATTGGGCAAGGGCACCGATTGCCTTGTCAATTTCTCGCGCAAGGCACTGGCGCAGGCGGCGGAAATTTTCCCGCGCTTTGTTGTGCTGAATATAACCGCGAAACCGCAAACGCTTGCGCAGCGTCTGGCTGCGCGGGGGCGCGAGACCCAAGAAGAGATCAGCAAACGCCTTGCCCAGGCTGACAAGCGCTTGCCGGCTGGGCTCAAGGTGATCAACCTCGCCAACGATGGCCCGCTGTCCCAGACCGTCGCCCGAGGGGCGGCACTGCTTCAGCCGGTGAGTTTGTAGCGATGGATCACCTCAAACCGGCCATCTTCCCGCTCACCGCACAAAGCGATCTGATCCAACACAAGGAGGCTAGGCAGGTCCGGCAAATGATGCCGCACAGCGGCCGACCATACGGCGAAGTCAGCCTGCGGCAGCCGCGACGTCAGTGTCATATGGAACCGGAACTCCTCCATCACGTAAGGATAGCCCCATTGCGCGAGCAGCGCCTCTTGCGGTGGGCTCAGACCCACTTTGCGGCGGCGCACGCGTTCTGCCTCGGAAGCTGGGGCGCGAAACCGATCAAGCTCTCGCACACAGGCCCCAGCAACCCGACGCACAGCTTGCATATCGTCTTGCGGTGTCAGCGCCAGAAAACCGCCCAAAATCGTCAATTCCAATCCGTCACATATGGCAGGCGCGAGGTTGACAGCAAGGTCAGATGCGGCAGCTTCCAAAGCCCGCACGTCTTGCCCTTCAGCCAAACGAAATGGCGGCTTCAAAGTCGCATGAAACCCGTATTTACGCGGTGTCATCGTGATGTCACGCAAACCGCTCAAACTTGGCTGACGCGTCTCACAGCCCTGCACAACATCCCAGCCCAGCCAAGATGCTCCAAAATCGGCCAAGGGCCCATTCGGCGGCACATAGTAAATTGCAAATCGAGAGTATGACATGAATTCCCCTTTTCCCACGTCCTCTTTGACAAAGGCTTGTGACAACGATGTGTCAAGCGACCTATGTCTCGCCAATGCGCAGCTAGTGTTGGAAGATCAGGTATTCACTGGTGCGGTGACAATCGAACAAGGCGTCATTTGTGACATTACTGAAGGGGATCATGTCCCAACCGGTGCCCTGGATTGTGCCGGTGATCTTGTTATTCCCGGCCTTGTCGAACTGCATACAGACAATGTCGAACGCCATATCGAACCGCGCCCAGAGGTGGACTGGCCACATTTGCCCGCCCTGATCGCTCACGATGCAGAGCTGGCGTCCACTGGCATCACGACGGTGTTTGACGCCATGCGGGTGGGGTCCATCCATAGCGGCAAGGGACGCTACATCGACTACGCTCGAAAGCTGGCGGATGAACTCTTGGCAGCCCGCGCCAAAGGGTATTTCAAGATCAGTCATTTCCTCCATCTGCGGGCCGAAATCTGTTCAGAGACGCTGCTTGAGGAATTGGCGGCGTTCGGATCATCAGACCGGGTCGGCATCGTCAGCCTGATGGACCACACCCCGGGCCAGCGCCAATTCCGTGACCTGGCCGCGCTCAAAACCTATGTCGCTAAGAAACGCGGGATGAACGACGCGGAGTTTGCCGATCATGTTGAGACCCTGTTGGGTCTGCAAAAACGCTTCGGGGCAAAGCACGAGGCGGGTGCAGTGCAAGAGGCCCGCCGCCTGGGTGCAGTTCTGGCCAGCCATGATGATACCACGGCCGATCATGTTGGAACCTCAGCGGGGAACGGCGTGGGTTTTGCCGAGTTTCCCACAACGGTTGAAGCCGCAGCCACCTGTCGCATCCACGGCATTGCCGTGATGATGGGCGCACCCAACCTGATCCGCGGCGGATCCCACTCCGGCAATGTTGCGGCAGAGGCTCTCGCAAAAGCCGATCTTCTCGACATTGTCTCGTCAGACTACGTGCCCTCGGCGCTGCTTTTGTCGGCCTTCCGCCTTGCAGACATTTGGAATGATCTGCCCCGCGCCATTGCTACAGTGACAAGCAACCCCGCAAAGGCCGTGCGGTTGCATGACCGCGGTGCTTTGAAAGCAGGTTTGCGCGGTGATGTTCTGCGTGTGCGCAAAATCGACCAAATACCTCTGCTTCGCGGTGTCTGGAGCCAAGGCAACAAAGTTGGCTGAGACTTTTGGAGTCTCGACCGCATACGTCACAAAGGTTTCATGAAACTGTAGCGCAATTGATACGCACCCCCACCATTCATCCAAATGTATAAACTTGGAGGGTGCTATGAAACTGAAATCTCTTTTGCTGGGTGTAAGCCTTGCCGCTGTGTCTGCCTTTGCAGCGACAGCAGAAACTTGGAAACTTGCCGTAACAGATGTTGAAGGCATGGAACGCCTGCAACTGGAATGGGGCCCGTTCAAGGAGGCGCTTGAAGTGGCCACCGGCGACACATTCGAATTTTATGCAGTAAACTCGCGCACGGCTGCAGCCGAGGCGCTGCGCGGTGAGACCGTGGATTTCGTGGTCTCTGGACCTGCAGAATATGTGGTTATCAACAAGCTGACAAATGCCACGCCGCTGATCGGCCTCGGTCGCCCTGATTATCACTGTGCCATTATCGTGCGTGCTGACAGCGGCATCAACTTGCCTGCTGATCTGGTAGGCAAGTCGGTCGCCTTTGGCGATATCGGTTCGACCTCGAACATGCTTTGCCCCATGCAGGTACTCGCTGATCACGGCGTCGATCCAGTTAATGACATTGAGAAAATCCACACCTCGCGCAATATCGCCTTTGAGGCGTTGAACAACGGCGATATCGACGCGCTCGGCATGAATGCAGGCACTTTCATCGGCGTCCGTAATGGCCAAACGGAGCTGCCTTACGGTTTTTACAAGATGATTGCGCGCTCGGGCGACCTGCCCAATGACATGATCATGGTGGGTGCACATGTGCCAACCGAGGCTGCCGAAGCAGTGCGAGACGCGGTCCTTGGGAACAAGGCGCAGGTCATCGCAGGCATCACGGCTCACGAAGAAAACGACAAGTATGTCGGCATGGACCTCGTTGCGATTGAAGACAGCGCGTATGACTACGTCCGTTCAATGTACTCGAATGCGGGATACCCTCAGTTCGACAATTTCATCGGTGACTGATCTTTTGCTGAGAAGTCCGGCGGCACCGGATGTGCTGACTGAACAAACCGGGGCGGCCTTCGCCCCGGTTTCGCCCGTTGAAATCGAAGCCCGCGCCGTTTCCAAAACCTTTGGGGCAACGCCGATCTTTTCCGACGTGAGTTTCCGCCTCGCCCGCGGAGAGGCGACAGCACTTGTTGGTGCCAACGGCACGGGGAAATCGACCCTGCTGCGCTGCCTGATGGGGTTGATCCCAACCTCAGGTGGCAGCGTGCATTTGCTGGGACAGCAGACAAATGAAGTAGCCGGGCGAGAAATGCGCAACATTCGCGCGCAGATCGGGCTGGTCTCTCAGAAGCACAATCTGGTGCCCCGACTGTCTGTGCTTTCGAATGTCTTGCACGGTCTTCTAGGCAAGCATCCCGGCATACGCCATTGGAGCCATTCGCTAGCCCCCCAATCCTCTCGGGAAACTGCCATGCAGGCGTTGGAACGCGTTGGCCTTGCTGATTTCGCGCACCGGCGCGCGGATCGGCTGTCGGGTGGGCAATCGCAACGCGTGGCCATTGCCCGCGCCATCGTCGGCGCGCCCAAGGTTCTCTTTGCGGATGAGCCTTGCGCCTCTCTGGATCCAAGTGCTGGCGAAGACGTCATGGAGCTGTTTTTTCGGCTCGTCCGCGATGAGGCCGTCACCGTGGTCTTCACCTCCCATAACATCGCCCACGCGCTGAAATATGGCGACCGGGTCCTCGGTCTTGCACAGGGGCGCTTGCAGCTTGATGCAACGGCGGCCTCTCTTAGCGCCGCTCAACTCAGAGGTTTGTATGACTGATATCACTCCGTCCCGGCTGGCCTCCTCCCGGTTTGAGCGCCCCTCCGCCATCAGCTTTCTGGGCTACGCCCTTGGGCTTGTGGTCATTTTCTGGTGCCTCGCCGGAGTTGGTTTTTCAGTCGAGAAAGTGGCCAGCGCCCCACCCCGCTTTGCCGATTTCGCCGCGCGGGCATTCCCGCCGAACCTTGACCCACAAGTGCTCTCGCGGCTGGGCTGGAAGATGGTCGAGACCCTGCAAATCGCCTTTGCAGGTGCTGTGATCGGGGTAATCCTATCTGTTCCTGTCGCACTCTTGGCCGCAAAGGGGCTGATCGCCGGCCCATGGGTCAACCAAATTGTGCGGACCGGACTGAGTTTCATCCGTGCTGTGCCGGACATCGCTTGGGCACTGGTTTTCGTTGTGGCCGTGGGCCTTGGTCCCTTTGCAGGCATGCTGGCCATCGTGATTGACACAATCGGTTTTTGCGGACGCTTTTTCGCCGACGACATGGAAGCAACCGACAAAGGCCCCGCCGAAAGCCTAACAGCCACTGGTGCGCGGAAACTCGATGTTGTGGCCTGTGCCACGATCCCCGGCAGCCTGCCTGCTTTCATTTCCACCTCTCTCTTTGCCTTGGAGAAAGCCGTCCGGTCGTCGACTATCCTTGGCCTTGTCGGTGCGGGTGGGATCGGGATCGAGCTTAAAGTTGGCTTTGATCTTTTCGATTACCCCACAGCGATGACCGTGATCTTGATGATCGCAGTTGTTGTGATCGGGATCGAGCTCGTCAGCGGCTGGGCCCGCACCAAAATTATCGGAGAACAACGGTGAAATCGGATACAGCAGACCAGCATTGGAATGACCAATGGAAATTCATCGAAGAAGATAGCAAGTGGCTGACGCCCGAGAAGGACGTGCAAGAATGGGCGGCTGGTCTGGCACAAGGCGCACGCATTCTTGATCTGGGGGCGGGCGTGGGGCGTCACGCACTTTGGCTAACAACCCAGGGCTTTGACGTGATCGCGTTGGATGCCTCACCCGGCGGGTTGGCAGAGATCGACAAGGCCGGTGGCGTGGAAACAGTTCTGGCCCGCATGGATGCGCTGCCGTTCAAGAATCACGACTTTGACCACGTGCTCAGCTGGAACGTGATCTACCATGGCGATGAAGACATCCTGCTGCGCACCATTGCCGAAATTCGTCGCGTACTTAAGCCCGGCGGCAGTTATATGGGCACCATGCTGTCCAAACGCCGCCTGCCGCATGAGCAGGCGAAATACACAGGTCGTGAAATCAGCCGCAACGCATGGGTTTTTGATGCGCCCGGTACGGACAAAATGCACCCGCATTACTTTTGCGCGGCGGCCGATCTGTTGGCCCTGTTTTCGGGCTTTGAATGCCTGAAGCTTGAGGACCGTGAACACGAAAAGCCGGGGACTTTCCACTGGCATCTGACAATGGAACGACTTTGAATGATTACCTTTGAAGGCGCACAGGTCTACCTGCCCGGCGAGATCACTGAGACGACTGTTGCCATCAGCGATGGCAAGATCGTCGAATTAGGTGGCCCCCCACAAGGCGAGGTGATCGACGCACGTGGATTGATATTGGCGCCTGCCCTGATCGACGTACATGGCGATGCGTTCGAACGCCAGCTGATGCCCCGTCCAGGGGTTTTCTTCCCAACCGAAACGGCGCTCATCGACACTGACCGTCAACTTGCAACCAACGGGATAGCCACCGCTTATCACGCCATCACGCTGGGATGGGAGCCGGGGTTACGCGATGTGGCACGCGGCCGCGAACTCATGCAAGCCATGCGCGATCTGGCCGCACGGCTGACCGTGGAAAACCGCGTGCAGCTTCGGTGGGAAACCTTCGCGTTCGAGGCTTTGGACGTGATCGAATGGGCGCTTGCGGGGCCACTATTGCCTTCCGTGGCATTCAATGACCACACGTCCATGACCATGCGGGCCTATGACGTGCCAATCCAGGACCGCGCTTTTGAGCTGTCCCCGGATTTTTCAATCGCGTCGCTAGACGACGCGCGCATGAAAAAGCGCGCCGCTTCCAAAGCCCATCGTGCAGGGCTGAGCGAGGAAGACTATATCGCGCTCCTGGGCCACGTCTGGGATCGGCGCAGCGAGGTGCCGGACGCGATCGCATCGGTTGCACAGATGGCCCGTACAGCGGGAGCGCCCATGCTAAGCCACGATGATACACGGGCGGAAACCCGCGCCTATTTCCGCGAGCTTGGCGCAGGAGTGGCGGAATTTCCGATGGTGATTGAGGCGGCAGAAGCGGCCCGCAAAGGTGGTGATCCGATCATCTTTGGCGCGCCGAATGCCGCCCGTGGAGGGAGCCATATAGGCTCGCTTGGTGCGGGTGACATGGTGGAGGCCGGTCTGTGCGATGCGCTCGCTTCGGATTATTTCTACCCCGCCATGCTGGCCGCTATTGCCAAGCTTGACGCAGAGCGCCGCGCGGATCGGCTTGCGCTTTGGTCGCTCGTCTCATCTGGCCCCGCGCGGGCGATGGGTTTGCCCGACCGGGGCGACATCACTGTTGGCAAGCGCGCGGACCTTGTTTTGGTGGATTGGCCCGACGGCTCCGTCCCAGCCATACAGGGGACATGGGTTGCGGGCCGTTGCGCCTATCGCGGTATGCCTGCTGGATGAACCTGCCAAGACTGAACCGCGATTATCTTCCTGCCATTGGACTCGGCGTAACCCAGATCATGGGCTACGGGACGTTGATGTACGCCTATGCGGTGCTCTTGCCAGAAATGGCCAAGGATCTTGGACTGACTCTGTCAGAGGTATTCGGCATTCTGTCGCTGGGCCTTTTCTTTGGCGGCCTGGTCTCACCCATTGCCGGAAAACTGGTGGACCACTGTGGCGGTCGCTGGGTGATGACACTGGGCTCGATCGTGGCCAGCCTTGCGCTGATGGCGATGAGCCAAATTGAAGGGCGGATCGGGTTGTTTGTGCTGATCCTGGTGGCCGAAGGCGCGGGTATGTTCGTGCTGTATAATGTAGCCTTTGCCAGTGTGGCGCGACTGGATCTAGGCGTTCTGCCGCAACGCTCGATTTCTGTCATCACGCTGTTTGGCGGGGTCGCCTCGACTATTTTCTGGCCGCTGACTCTCGCGCTGTTTAACCGGTACGGTTGGGAAACAACATGGGTGATCCTCGGCTTCAGTGCCTTGCTGATCTGCACACCGATCCACTTCTTTGTCTTGCGCGGGCCTGAACGCGAAGCCGATGCACCCAAGCCTGACAATGCGCCGGACTGGCCCGAACTGACCGGACACCTGCGCAAGCAGGCAATGCTGTGGATGGTCGTTTCTTTCATTTTTTCAGGCTACCTGATGGGCGCTGTTATGACACTTTGGGTGACCAATGTTCAGGACTTGGGCCATACGGCAGCCATGGCAGCCTTCGCCGGTGCCGTCATCGGCCCGTTCAAAACCGTGGGCCGGTTTTTCGAGATGGTGGTGAGTCGCAGCATGTACCCGTTGGTGACCTATGCGCTTAGCCTCGGCCTGATGTTTTCTGGCTTTGTCGTCCTGTTGATCTTCGGATTTACGTTAACTGGACTTCTGCTTGCGGCCGCACTTTACGGAATGGGCGACGGGATCAAAACCATCGCGCGCGGTACCCTGCCTTTGGCGCTATTCGGTGCCAAAGGTTACGGCGCACGACTTGGGTGGATCTCCTTCGTGCAAATGGGGATCAACGCCTCCGCCCCTTTTGCTTTTGCATGGACCACACAAACCTACGGCGGCTGGTGGTCTTTTGCTGTCATGGCCCTTTGTCTTTGCTGTGCCATCGCTACCTACATGTCTATTCCTGACCCAAGAAAGCACAAAAATGACTCCGCTAAAGATCGGCGCTTGCCTGAAAACGCCTGAGATTAAGGACCACCGCGATTGGCTGTTCGACGCCGCCCGCGATATCGAGCTGCAGGGGTGTTGTCACGTTAACTCGCCGAGTTTGCAAGTTAGTATGCCGGACGTTGATCAAGGGGCATTTGCCGCGGATTTCCACGCCTCCAATGCTTCGAGCCGATGGTAGCGGATGGTGAGAGCGGACCGACGACGGGCTGGGACAGAGAAACAATTGCGGGTTGCGGACTGCATAGAGACGAAGCGCTGCAATCCACCCGGTGATCGGAAGCCCTGCATTACTCGCTCTCGTTTTCGGAAAGGCAAATGGCTGTTCTCTGCGCGGTTATTCAGCCCCTTGTGTGACCAATGATCAAGGCCAGGCGCGACCTCGCGCTTTGCGGCACCATAGGATCGCAATTTGTCCGTAATGATCCTTTTGGGCACGAAACCGGTGTTGTCACGTTAACAGGCCTGAGGTTGCGGATTCATTGATCTGGGCGTAGGCGGTGTCGATGCAAACAGAGAAAATCAGCTATAAGGGTCACCGCTTTCCGCCCCCGATCATTGCTCTTGTTGTCTGGCTCTACCCGAGACGGAATTCAGGCGGTGCGTTCGAAACTGGGGCGGCCAAGTTCAGTCATCCGGTTCAGCACGCGGACGCCAATATTGGCTTCTGTTTTCTGATTGTTGAAGGTGCGCGCCTTGAGCTTTGACCCAATAATGTGAAACTATATTTTGGTTGGAATAGTATATTTAAGATGTCATGTTGAAGCTTCCCTTCCTACCATGGAAAGTCTCATGCTTCGTTCAATTAGAGTGTACCCTCTTGCATTGGTTTTGGCACTCACTATTGCATCTTTTGGGCCGTCGACCCGGGCGCAAGCTCAGGCCTATCAGATTGATTGTGCTATTCTTTTGTGTTTGTCAGGCGGGTGGCCGGCTTCGGTTCCATGCGCACGGGCTCGTGCGGAGTTCATTCGTCGGGTCACACCTTGGCCCGTTGAGCCTCCGTTGCAGATATGGCGTTGTCCCATGGGTGCATCTTTCCAGGCTGATCGAACGGAAAACGGATTTGGACGGATCTACGATATCCTATCCAACGAACGAAAAGGTATTCTACCTCAGTCGGTGCCATAAGTGGAAGGAAGCGTTGAACCAGCCCTAGTGAACGCCATTCTGCGAAGACGCGGATCGTCAGATTTAGTGTCCCACAGCGATTTTTCGCTTCGTCTGATTCAAGATCGCGCTGATATCGATATCAGCGGATCGGAGTTCAATTTCGTGCGCTCCATTCGTGTATTTGATGTTCGGTATGCCCGCCAACATGAATCTGGGCGGGATGGCGACAGCAATCGTTCGGCGGCCATTTATCTGGGAACCTACGGCACTCAAGGCGACTTTTCTTGGGCGCAGTCATTGCCACATGCCCTTCCTGAAGCCCATGTAGGCCTAAAGCGTTGGGGGTCAAACTGCCCAAGCATTTATCACCGCTCTGTTT
>TARA_R110002074_G_scaffold148712_14_pt1 | contig 12506 bp, 11 predicted proteins | sample TARA_R110002074 | Tara Oceans TARA_R110002074 (sample SAMEA4397215) | marine metagenome | biome: Polar Biome; feature: [MIX] marine epipelagic wind mixed layer (ENVO:01000061); material: water (ENVO:00002006), including particulate matter (ENVO:01000060) such as... | depth...
ACTCGCAAGAAAACCCACAGCAAAACCTATCGTAAAACCGACAACAGTAGTGTCGGCCATAGCGCCTGCAGAAAAGCCCGCGCCGAAGAAACGCAGAGTCGTTCGAGTTACGCCGATGGTCGTAGATAAACCCGACGCCACACCGGCGGAACCCGTCAAAAAGACACGCAAGGCGGTTCTCAAGAACGTGAGCCGCACGAAGGTTATCCATAAACCGGCGCCACAACCACAAACCCCACCGCCAGTCGAAACACGGACCACGCCACCTGCACCCAAGACAACCGCGCCGCAGCCACCCAGCTACCCACCGGCGCCACCACCAATGCCGTCACCGCCGCCTATGCCCCCCCCTCCCTCTCAAGACCTGCAGCCCCAGGCGCCGGGCGCCGGGCCCAGCGGTGATCTGGATGCCTACGCGGAACAAATGGGTCAGGCGGCCGTGGCATTGGCGGCCGTGGCGGATCGTATGGATAAAGAAGACGAAGACGACCGTCCGAAAACCCCACACACCGGGAGTGGCCGCGGTGACAGCGACGGTGAAGAAATGAGCCTGGGCGAGCGCGCCGTTGTTCGGGCCACCGATCTTTGCAAAGCGGTCGATAAACAGCGGGCTGGGTTTTTCTATTTTATGCGCGCGATGTATCCGAGCGTGCCGCCGATTGACCCGAACGACGGGTCATGGAGTCGCGACGCCCGCGCCACGCTGGCACGACTGTGCCATCATTGTGAAACAAATACGTTGCCGAGCCTCGCCGAAGACGAGGACTTGCGCCGCAAGTTTGAAGAGCTTGAAACCGAGTTCGAGCGCCACGAACGCCTGCGCTAAACCCAGCGTTCGCGCCTTCAGTCAGTCGGATGCGGCCCCTGCAACGGATGTTCTTCCTCGCGTGGCGGCTTTACGTTCGACGTCATCGGCTTTCTCCCAAAAGACATGTGACGATCATTCGACTTAATTATTTATAATTTATGACTGATTTGAGATTGATCCGAAAACGGACGTTTATTGGTGCAGTTACGACATCATGACCCATGGTGTGGATTAATCCTTCGAGACGCCGCTACGCGGCTCCTCAGGATGAGGATGTTTATTCAAAAACCTCATCCTGAGGAGGCCGAAGGCCGTCTCGAAGGATTAACCGGCGTGGAAATATTTTTTGGTGGGAGAAGTCTATCGGGTACGCTCCAGCACCGCACAGAAAAATCCGTCGGTACCGGTTGAGGCCGGGCTGAGGCGCAACGCAGGGCCGCTGGAGGGCGGCGGGCCGCCGACGGTTTCGGACCACACGGCACCAACGTCCAAAACCTCAAAATTATCGTGCCGCGCGGCGAACCAGGCCAACTGCTGTTCGTTCTCTTCTTGCAGCAATGAACACGTCACATAAATCAAGCGCCCGCCCGGTTTCACCAGCGTGGAGGCATTTTCGAAAATGCTTTGTTGGTTGGCACGGATCGCGTCTAGGTCTTCGGGCGTAAACTGCCAGCGGGCGTCGGGATTACGGCGCCAACTGCCGGTGCCGGTGCAAGGCGCATCAATCAGCACCCGATCTGCACGCCCGCTGTGTTCTGCCACCCAAGGATCGTTGCTGGCTGAGATCACCCGGCGTTTCACCGCCATCGCGCCTGCGCGCTTAAGCCGCGCCACCATGCGGTCCATGCGGTACTTGGAAACGTCGAGCGCATACAGCCGCCCGGCGATACCGCCTTCGTGTGCCATGCCTGCGGCGAGTGCCAAGGTCTTGCCCCCTGCCCCGGCGCAGTAATCGACAACCGTCATCCCGGGTCGCACACCGACCATCAAAGCCGCCAATTGCGAGCCTTCGTCCTGCACATCGACCAATCCGTCTTTAAACGCGCGTGTGCCGCCAAGCCGAACCTTGCCGGTGACGCGAATACCGATTGGCGACAACGAGGTCGGCGCGCCGTCGATAAAATCATCGGTCAAGCGCTGCAAAGCGTCTTCAGGCGTCGCCTTCAACAAATTGACCCGGAGGTCCATAGGCGCCGGTTGGTTCAGCGCCGACATCTCGTCATCAAGCCGCGCGCCCCAAAGCGCACGGAACGAGCGGTCCATCCATTCCGGATATTCGAGGCGCACGTAGTCCGGCATATCGCGGTTCAACAGCGGGCGCCCATAGAGCGCATCGCACAATGCGGACTCCGTCTCGCTCAGCGGGTCCGGGCAATGCCGAGCGCCGGAGAAATAGCCGCTAAGTTCTTCAGGTGATGATCGTTCTTCGAGGATCGCAAACGCCAACGTGCGCAATCTGGCATTCGACAGCACCCCAAGGCCGGTGCGCTCAATCCACCAATCTAACTTGGCGCGACGGCGCAGGATGTCATAAACCCGGCCCGTCACATCGCGACGATCACCCGAGCCGGCAAAGCGACGCTGGCGGAAATAGCCATCAATAACCTGATCCGGGGCCTGATCGGCGGCGTCGATCTCGTCCAGCAACTCGATGGTCGCCGCCAAGCGGGCGCCGGGCGTCATCTGGCCGCCCCTTAACCGTCGGCGCGGTAGTTCGGCGCCTCGCGCGTAATGGTGACGTCGTGCACATGGCTTTCGCGAAGGCCGGCATTGGTGATACGGCGGAATTTAACGTTGGCTTGCAGCTCAGCCAACGTCGCAGCCCCGGTGTAGCCCATCGCAGCCCGAAGCCCGCCGATCAACTGATGGATCACGGTACCGATCGGGCCTTTGTAGGGCACGCGCCCTTCGACGCCTTCAGGCACCAGCTTCAGCTTATCGGATACTTCTTCTTGGAAGTAACGATCCGCCGAGCCCCGCGCCATCGCACCCATGGAGCCCATGCCCCGATAAGCTTTGTAAGACCGACCTTGGAACAACAACACTTCGCCCGGGCTTTCGTCGGTACCGGCAAACAACGAGCCGATCATCACCGCCGTCGCACCCGCCGCTAACGCCTTGGCGATGTCGCCGGAATACTTGATACCGCCGTCTGCGATACACGGGATACCCGCTTTGCGGCATGCTTCGGATGCTTCCATCACGGCTGAGAACTGCGGCATGCCGACACCGGCGACCATGCGCGTGGTGCAGATCGTGCCCGGCCCGATGCCGATTTTGATACAGTCGGCACCGGCATCGATCAGCGCTTTGGCACCGTCGGGCGTCGCCACATTACCGGCGATCACTTGCGCATAGTTCGATAATTTTTTGATATTCGATACCGTGCCCAAAACGCCTTCGGAATGGCCGTGCGCGGTATCGACAACAATCACGTCGCTGCCTGCTGCCAACAAGGCTTCGGCACGCTCAACACCGGCGGCGCCGACACCGACGGCGGCAGCCACGCGAAGCCGACCGTGGTCGTCTTTGCAGGCATTTGGGAAGCGCTCTTCCTTTTCCATGTCTTTGACTGTGATAAGGCCGACGCAAGAATAATTATCATCGACCACCAACAAACGCTCGATTCGGTATTGGTGCAGCAAGCGGCGTGCTTCGGTGCCGTCGACGCCTTCTTTGACGGTAATCAACGGCATGTCAGGCGTGTTTTTGGTCATCAACTCGCTGATCGGCTGATCGGGTTTATCGGCAAAGCGAATGTCACGGTTGGTCAGGATACCAACCAACTTTTTCGAGCCGCGCTCGACCACCGGCATCCCGGAAAAGCCGGTTTCGGCTTTCAGGCGCAGCGCATCCGCGAGCGTTTGATCGGGGTGGATGGTCAGCGGATCCGAGACCATGCCGCTTTCGAACTTTTTCACACGGCGCACTTCGGCGGCCTGCTCTTCGATGGTCATGTTCTTGTGCAGAACACCGATACCACCGTTCTGCGCGACCGCGATGGCGAGCTGATGCTCGGTCACCGTATCCATGGCTGAGGACAGCAGCGGAATGTTGAGATCGATGCTCTTGGTCAGCTTGGTCCGGGTGTCGGTATCGGCAGGCAACACCTGCGATGCCGCAGGCACCATGAGGACGTCGTCAAATGTGAGCGCTTCTTCGATTTTGGGCAGTGCCATGACGCCTCCTGATCCCTGTGGCGATGGCGCGTCATCATACACACGGCGAAGCCCTGTACAAGTACCGACAGCTTGCCCCCCGGTTTACCTCACTCCTGATCGGATTCCCTGCCGCGAAACCCCATAGCAACGACATAGATTTCCGCCGAATCGCTACGGCTGGCCGGCGGTTTGGCATGTTTAACGACCTTAAATTGGCGCTTCAAGGATGCCAAAAGCTGATTTTCGGTACCCCCCTGCAAGACTTTGCCGACAAACGCACCGCCCGGGGCCAGCACTTCGGCGGCAAAATCGACGGCGGCTTCCAGTAACACCATAATGCGGAGGTGATCGGTCTGCGTGTGGCCGGTCGCCGATGCCGCCATATCGGTCAACACAACGTCGGCGGGCCCATTGAGGTGGTGACGCAAGCGCTCGGGCGCATCGTCGTCGAGGAAATCGCCTTGCAGCAGATCGGCGCCGGCGATGGCCTCAACCTCTAACAAATCGATGCCGACGACGCGCGCATCCTTGCCGGCACGCTCCAGGGCGACTTGAGTCCAACCGCCGGGTGCTGCGCCCAAATCCAATATCTTGGCACCTTTCGTCAAAAAGTGAAATTTGTCGTCCAACTCGATCAACTTGAACGCGGCACGCGAGCGATACCCCATGCGTTTGGCCTTTTGCACATAAGGATCGTTCAATTGGCGTTCGAGCCAACGAGTCGAGGATACCTTGCGGCCCCGCGCAGATTTGACGCGAGTGCGCAGCGCGCGATCCGCGCCGCCCTTTTCGCTGCGACCCTTGCCGCCGCTTTTTGTACTCATGAAATGATCCCAGTATTCGTTTTAACGGGCAATAAACCGTCTTGTGCCGCGTTCGTGCGTTGCAGGGGTGGACCGAATGCCGTGTGACCATCGGCTGCCATCAATTCCGCCAATATACCTTCACGGATACCCCTGTCTGCAATACCCAGCTTACCCGCCGGCCAGCGCGCGCACACTGCACGCAATACGGCAATCCCCATCAGCATCAAATCACCCCGCCCCACGCCCAAGCACGGATGACGCTCACGCTCGGCACACGACATACCGGCAAGCCTGGCACTGATCTGGCGAATGCTATCGAAACGGATTTCCAAACCATCCACCCGGGCTCGATTGTAGCGCGGCAACTGCAGATACATCGCACCCAACGTCGTCACCGTGCCGGATGTGCCGATCATCCGCACGTCGCCCCGCGCAATCGCGTCTGAAATCCCGTGCGCTTGGTCGAAGGGCGCCAACGTCGCATCAATACGCGCCAGCAAAGCATCGAAAATATCATCGGGCAGCGCTTCGGCGCCAAATTCGTCACGCAACGAAACCACACCAAACGGCAAAGACGTGGTTGCCAAAATGCGCCCGGCTTGACCACGCGGCGTCGCCAACCACATGATCTCGGTCGAGCCCCCACCGATATCGAACACCAGCGCGTGCTCGTAGCCTGAGCACAACATCTCGCCACACCCGGCCGCCGTCAGCGCGGCTTCTTCCCCCGCATCAATAATTTCCATATCAAAGCCAGTACGCGCGCGGACTTTTTCAATAAACGCTTCCGAGTCCTCGGCGCGACGACAGGCTTCGGTCGCGACGGCACGAAAGCCTGCGATCTCGCGGCGGCCGAGCCTCTGCGCACAAAGATCGAGCGCATCCAACGTGCGATCAACGGCGGCTGGCAAAAGCCGCCCGGTCTCAGCAACCCGCTCGCCTAAGCGCACAACTTTGGAAAATCCATCGACGACGTGAAAGCCGCCTTCCGACGGCACAGCAACCAGCATCCGGCAGCTATTGGTGCCAAGATCAATCGCCACGTACGCCGACCCCGAATGCCGAACGACAGTAGGTTTAGCGCTGTTAGATGTGTCGCCAAATCGGCCCGTCACCGACCCTCCCTAGGCTTCGCCTGCGCTTGAGGCCTATTTTAGGCCACTGTTTATTTCCGCATAGTGTACGTAGGCCGTCCGCGCATTGAAAGCCCACAGCACGATGACACTGCGCATTGCGGAAGCTCGTGTTTGGCCCCAACCAGCGGACTCAATGACATCATTCGGGAATTGCACGGCGTATTCGGCGCGTTCACGGCGAATGTTGGCGAGTGCTGCATCCAAGTTATCGAGCGTCAGTCTGCGCCCGAAGTCCGCCGGACCAGACGGTCGCCATGCTTAAGGAGTCGCCGGCGTCGGTAGCGGCAAAGACGGGGCTCGCATACAAGGCCAAATTATCCGCAATGGCGACTTTTTTGAACAGGCCGACGCCGATCATGGTCAGGCCGACGGCCATATTCAACGGCGTCAAGCGGCGCTGAAAAGCCGTGCCGGCTTAGTGGCGCACGAATTGAATGCCGAAGTACAGCGCCGCCGACAACAGTGCCGACGCCGGCACCGTGACCACCCACGCCGCCGCAATCGACAGCACGTATTGTCTGCGCACCAATTTCCGCTTGCGGTGCTTGCGCCATGACTTGAACAGCTTGCCTTCGTCAATCACCGCAGCGGCACCGTCGTCGGCAGTCACACGCTCGGGAATACCGCCACCCCGGTTGGTAATCGCTTCACGAACAAAGCCGACCCCGAATACGGCGCCAACCGCAATGTGTGTCGAGCTGACCGGTAAGCCCATGCCGGATGCAAAGATCACCGTGATCGCTGCGGACAACGCCACGCAAAATGCGCGTATGTGATCGAGCTTGGTGATCTTTTCGCCGACCAAGCGAATGATCTTCGGCCCAAACAAAATGAGCCCGACCGAAATGCCGAGCGCACCGATCACCAGCACCCAAAACGGCAACGACGTCTTGGTCGAGACCATACCGTCGTTGACCGCGTTAACGATCGCAGCCAGCGGACCAACAGCGTTAGCGACATCATTGGAGCCGTGTGCAAACGATAATAATGCTGCCGAGCAGATCAACGGCACCGTAAATAGTTTGCTGACGGATTTACGTTTGTTCTCCATTGTCTTCGACGCGCGCTCAACGCGGCCACGCACCCAAAAATACGTCAAAAATGCAATCGATACCGAGACCGCGGCGATCAATGCCATATCCGGCTTCCAGATACGCTTCAGGCCTTTCACCATCAAATACGCCGAAAACGCGGTCGCCATGATCGCGACCAAAATCGGCACCCAGCGCTTCGCGGCGCTGATTTTGTCGGCTTTGAACAGCACGGTGACTTTGATGAACGTCAAGAACATGGCCGCAACCAAGCCACCCAGCACCGGCGAAATCACCCAGCTTGCGGCAATCGCACCCATCACCGGCCAATCGACAGCGCCGAATCCTGCCGCTGCGATGCCCGCCCCCATAACGCCGCCGACAATACTGTGCGTGGTCGACACCGGGGCACCGATCCAGGTCGCTAAGTTGACCCAAAGTGCTGCCGACATCAGAGCTGCCATCATCGCCCATATAAATGTGTCCGCGTCGGCAATAGACTCCGGCGAAACGATCCCTTTCGAAATCGTGCTCACCACCTCACCACCGGCGACAATTGCGCCCAACGCTTCGAAGATCCCGGCGATCAATAGTGCGCCGACCATGGTCAGCGCTTTCGAGCCGACCGCGGGGCCGACGTTGTTGGCGACATCGTTGGCGCCGATGTTCATCGCCATGTAGCCGCCGATGACCGCCGCCGCAATCAAGATCAAGCTGCCGTCGCCGTCGCTTTTCAGATACGCGAACAGCCATACGCCCAGCAAAAACAACAAGCCGAAGCCGAGGTTATAGATATTGCGCCCGGCTTCATGGGTGGCCCGCTGGAGCTGACCGATCCGCTTCAGGTCTTTATCGACGGGTTGAGATTTGAAGAGCGCCTTTGAGGCGGTGTCTTTATCGAATTCGTCCATGCGCCGGTTTGCAGCCTTTAATCATAAAATGCACGATGCCGGGCCATTTTGCGGCGTATCCGTTGATCGCTTTGAAGTGACATAAAAATGTCATACAATTAACACAATAAAAAGGACCTTCCGGCTTTAATGGGGATGCGGAAAAGGTCACAAAATCCTGGGAAAAGCGATTATCGGCATGGGAAATGTTATTAAAATTGCACAGTCGGCGGTGCTTGCGTACCGCATCGGCGAAGACGCGCCGATGGTCTTGCTGATCACGTCGCGCCGTTCGCGCCGCTGGGTATTGCCGAAGGGTCATATCGAAGCAGGTCAGACCAGTCGCGACGCGGCCAGGGCCGAAGCTTTTGAAGAAGCCGGCGTCGGCGGTCGTATCGCGGAAACCAAAATCGGCACGTATTCCTATACAAAGACCGATGTCGCCGGCAATCCCGCTTACAAGGTGAAGGTCTACCCGATGGAAGTCGCAAGCCTTGCCGACAGTTGGCCGGAACAAGATGAACGTCGCCGCGCATGGATGGACTTTCCGTCCGCCGCAGACGCGGTCGTTGAACCTGAGTTAAAAAGCCTGCTCAACGATTTCGGCGAAATGTTAGCGACACTCCGAATCGGCTAGGCTTTAACTTTTTTCACTTGCGCCCCCGCCAAATCCGTCAAGATCGGACAGTCAGGACGGGAATCCCCGTGACACGAGTCGACCAAATCAGCGAGCGTCGCCCGCAATGCGTGCAGCTCGTTCAAACGCATATCAATTTCGGCCAAGTGCTGTCCCGCCAAGGCGCGCACATCCTTGCTGGCGCGGCGTTTGTCTTCATAAAGCGACAACAACTGGCGACAGTCATCAATCGAAAAACCCAATTGTCTGGCACGTTTTAAGAACGCCAACTTTTGCACCGCGCGGTCGTCATAGTCCCGATAACCGTTGGCGCGGCGGCCCGGCGTCACCAAGCCGATCTCGTCGTAATAACGAATGGTTTTTGCCGGCAACCCGCTGGCTGCGGCTGCGCTTTGCACGTTCATGCGTTCATCCCCTTCGGCTTCCAGCCACGTAACAACAACGAGTTCGTGACCACGGTAATCGAGCTCAACGCCATCGCCAAGCCCGCAACCTCGGGACTGAGATAACCAAGCGCCGCCAACGGCAAGCCAACCACATTAAAGATAAATGCCCAAAACAAGTTCCAGCGGATGCGATTCCAGGTTACGCGCGCCGCATCAATGGCGCCTGCGACCAAACGCGGGTCCGGGCGCATCAAGGTGATTCCCGCACTTTCCATCGCAACATCGGTGCCCGATCCCATGGCGATGCCGACGTCCGCCGCCGCCAAGGCCGGCGCATCGTTGATCCCGTCACCGACCATGGCGACGATCCGGCCTGCACCTTGAAGTTCGTGGATTGCGTCAACTTTTGAATCCGGCGTCAACCCGGCACGCACATCGGCGAGTCCGGCCTCAGAGGCAATGGCCTTTGCCGCATCGGCGCTATCGCCGCTCAGCATCACCGTTTGAATACCGCGCTGGGCCAACATCCGCATCGCCAACGGCGTCTCGGAGCGGATCGTATCGGCCAAGCCGATCACGCCGGACACTACATTGCCGATGGCAACCAACACCGCCGTGCGCCCGAGCTTTTCAATCCGTGCCAAATCACCCTCGATCTTTGCGTCGATATTAATGTCGACGGCTTTCATCATGCCGCGGTTGCCGATCAGCACACGCGCACCATCGACCCGCCCTTCGACACCGCTGCCGACATGCGCGAGCACGTCTTCGGCCTTGAGCCCGAGCACGTCACGCGCCTCTGCCGCCGCGAGCACTGCACGTGCCAGCGGGTGTTCGGACCCTGTCTGCACCGCCGCCGCAATCCGCAACATATCGTCTTCGGATCTGCCATAGGCGACGATATCCGTCAGTGCCGGCGCGCCCTTGGTCAACGTACCCGTTTTGTCGAACGCGACAACGTCGAGCGCATGGGCACGTTCCAGCACGCCGATGTCTTTGATCAAAATACCGGCCTTCGCCGCAGCTCCGGTACCCGCGACAATCGCCGTCGGCGTGGCGAGGCCGAGTGCGCACGGGCACGCGATAACCAGCACCGACACCGCATTGATGATCGCCGTCTCGGCGCCTGCCCCCGCGACCAACCAGCTGATCAACGACACGGCAGCAATGGCAATCACGCTCGGCACAAAGATCGCACTGACTTTGTCGACTAAGCGCTGCACCGGGGCTTTACCGGTTTGCGCGCTTTCGACCAAACGCACGATCCGGGCCAGCGTCGTATCTTCACCGATTCGGGTCGCGCTGAGGTGCACTTCGTTCGACCCGTTGATGGCGCCTGCGCGCAGCATGTCACCCGACGTCTTCGCTATCGGCACACTCTCACCGGTCAACAAAGACTCGTCCACTTCAGCCCGACCCGACGTCAACGTGCCGTCGACCGGGATCCGCGCGCCGGGCATCACGACCACCGTGTCGCCGATCAGCACCTGTTCAATGGCGACTTCAACGACGTTGCCGTCACGTTGCACGCGGGCACGCTCAGGTCGCAGGTCCATCAGTTTTCGGATCGCCGCCGTGGTGCCGCGCTTAGCGCGACTTTCTAACAGCTTGCCGGCGAGGACCAACGTGATGACCACGGCCGACGCCTCAAAATACAAATGCCCCACTGCATTGATGCCTTGGTTCAACATCATCCAGACCGACAGCGCATACGCCGCCGACGTACCCAGCGCCACCAACTGATCCATGTTCCCGGATCGCGCCTTCACCGCCCGCCACGCCCCCACATAAAACCGTGCGCCCGCGATAAATTGTACCGGCGTTGCCAACGCCATCTGCGCCCACGCCGGCACGTGATAGGCGACGCCGAAGGCAGGCAGCACCATCATCGCCACAAGCGGCGCCGTGACGATGATCGCGCCTGCCAATATCAACGCATCCAGCCTGAGCGCACGGGCGGCGACGTCCGCCTGAGCCGCCGCATGCTGGCGTCTAGCTTCGGCATCGGAAAAGCGGGGCTGCGCGCCATACTCTGCCACTTTGACGGCGTCGACCAACGCAGCTGTCGCAACGTCATGGCCAAGCCATGTCACCCGCGCCCGCTCCAACGCCAAGTTGACCTCGGCATCTGCGACACCCGGCACGTTCTCGAGCGCGCGTTCCACACTGGCCGCGCAACCGCTGCACGTCATGCCGGTAATATCAAGATCAACCCACGACGTCTCGGGTGTGTAGCCGGCATCTTTGACCGCTTGCACCAGCGCTGCCGCCGAAACACCGCCCGGCGACACCTGCGCCCGCTCGGTCGCGAAATCGACACTGGCAGTGCCAATACCGTCCAGACCGTTAAGCGCTTTTTCCGCACTCGACGCACAGCCCGCACAACTCATGCCGTTAATGGCAAAAGTGATTGGCCCGTCGGTCATATTGTTGACGTCCGCTTGAGCGGTCACAATCGACGCGTTCATTCATTGGCTCCTTGATGATTGTTACAATCATAAAGAGCCCAGTTACGAAAAGGTCAACGGGTTTCGTAAGCACCCGAAAACACTCACGGAATCAGCCTTTGCGTTCGCAAGGTCTTTCCAACGAGACAATTTATGTGCATGCTTGAAAGGTCTTTAGGCCGACGCAGCAGGCCAGACATTTGGGGCAGGAAACATGCCGGACGACAGTAAACCTGGGGGGCAAAGCCCTCTCGACAGCACGACGACGGATACCGTACCGCCATCGGCGCCCGTCAAGGCGCGCCGTATTCGCCCGCTATATATCCTGGCCGCCGCAATCACGGTCGCCGTCTTTTATGTCGCCTGGACGGAAATTCACAACCGACTCAATTTCATTCACGAAGAAGACGCCCGCATCCATGCCGATTTGGTCACGGTGTCATCACGTGTCGCCGGCTGGATCACCGAAATGCCGATTGCCGAAGGTGACCAGTTGAGCCAAGGCGCGGTCATGGTACAGGTTGATGATCGGGAATCAAATATTCAACTGAACGAATTACAGGCGCAACTTGCCGCGTCCGGAGCGCAGCGCAGCCGCCTTGCTGCTGAACGCATTTTGGTGAACAGCCAAATCGAAAGCCGCATGCAGTCGGAAGTATCGCAGGTTGCCGCCGCCGATGTCGCAGTGTCGTCGTTGCGCCCACAGTTGCAACTGGCAAAGCGCGAGCTTAACCGCACGCAGCGCTTGTTCGAAGACAAAGTCGCCTCGCGGCGCCAACTTGATCAGGCAGAAAACCAACTGCAGCAGATCGACCGGGAATACCGCATCGCCGTGGCCGGATTGGAAGCGGCAAAATCGGGCTTAGCCGAAGCCGAAGCCGACCGTGCGCGCTTAGGCGTGTTGGCGGGTGATCTTTCCGTTTTGGAAAGTCGCGAGCAGGAAATCAAAGCCCGCATCGAACGCCAGCGTCTGGACATCCAAGACCGTACCGTAAAAAGCCCGACCGCCGGCGTCGTCGACCGCATCTTCGTCGACATCGGCGAATACGTGACCCCTGGCCAGCGCTTGGCGCTGGTGCACAACCAAGACTTAGTGTGGGTCGAAGCGAACATCAAAGAAACAGATGTCCGCAAGCTGAAACAAGGCCAGATCGTCAACATTCACGTCGACGCGTACCCCGACGATATCTTCAACGGCACCGTT